>OCZT010002223.1_pt1 | contig 20098 bp, 12 predicted proteins | sample 1539031 | NCBI WGS metagenome assembly OCZT01 (sample SAMEA3539308, study PRJEB22396) | soil metagenome | biome: tundra; feature: field; material: soil | place: USA | collected 2010-05 | depth 0.15 m | reverse complement strand
GTCATCCGCGAGACCAGATCGTCGACCCTGCGATCTATTGGCAATGAATAGTTTTTATACACAGGCACGGGCTGAGCAATGGCGCTGGGCAAAGCAGCAGTCAAAAGGAACACAGCCAGCAAGCCGGCGAGATAATGTAGCAAGCTGTCGCCAAGCCAGTCCCTTCGGCATTCGCGGCATCGTTTCATAAGATTCTATTCCGGCAGATTCAGGCGTTTCATCATATGCTTGAATCGCGAGTCCCGCATAAACCGCCGCGATGTCGCGAACCCAAGACAGGTTCCGGTATGAAAGGCTTTAACTATCGCAAGATAATGCTCCGGCAATATTTTGTCTGCCTGGTCATTCCTCCAAACCTAATTTCCTTATTAATTCGTCGAATCGACGATCGGAACGAAGTCGGTCCACTTTTGGATCAACCTTGATATTCAGTATTGACTCATCCCGGTTTTTGAAACTTTTCTCGAGCCATTCGAACGCGACGTCATTCTCGCCGAGAGCCGTAAAGACCAGGGCCAGTCCACGATACAGGTGATCGCTTTGGAGTTTATCCTTCTCCACCAATTCAACGAGTTTCTCTGCATCTTCTCTTTGCCCGGCGGCTGCATAAAGTTGGGCAAGCGCAATTGAAGTCTCGACATCATTACCGGTTAGTGCTCCCCAGTTCCGGTTTTCGGCAATGGCTTCGTCAAACATTTCCTTGCCCTGATAAGAAAGAGAGAGAAGGCGGTGGGCCGCAGCGTAATTTGGGTCCAACTCCAACGTTTTACTTGCCATTTCGATCGCTTCATCGAATCGCCGGCTGTAATAAAGGGTTAAACCCAGGTCTTTAAAGATCGCCTGCGAAACCGGATCCAACTCGGCCGCGCGCAAGATCATTCGAAGAGATTCCTCCATTCTTCCTTTGCTTAAGAACCACTGCGAATACCAATGGTGAGCAGTTGCATAATTCGGATTCAATTCGAGGGCAAGCTTGAATTCTTTCTCGGAATTCAACCAATCCCAATCACTCAACATTAGTAAGATCGCGAGCGACGTATGCCCCTCTGCCAGGTTGTCGTCGATCTCTAGTGCTCTGTAAACGGCCGCTCTTGCCTTTGGGTATAGTTGTTTGCGTGGGATCTTTCCGTATTCGCCCAATAAACTGTACGAATCGGCGATTCCGGCCCATGCAAGAGCATAACGTTCATCCTTGCCGATCGCCTCTTCAAAATACTTGATCGCGGTCCAAAGAGTGTCTTCACTTCGTTTGTTCCAGAAGAACCGACCCCGGAGATAGAGTTGATAGGCTTCCGTGTTCTCGGTGAAACGCTTCTTTAGGATCAACTCTTCGTCAGGAGACAAACGGACTCGAAGAGCCCGAACGATCTCGACCGCGACTTTTTCCTGGATTTCGAAAATGTCCTCCATAGTGCCGCGATATGTTTCGGCCCATAAATAAGCGCCGCCGCTCGTGTCGATGAGCTGCGCTGTAATTCTCAGATCATTGCCATTTCTCCTCACACTTCCCTCGAGGAGATACTGTATGCCAAGATCACTAGCCGCTTGTTTATAGGATCTTCCTTTCTTCACATAGCGTATGGTTGAGCCACTAGGGACCACTTTCAGCATTTGCAATTTTGAGAGATTCATTATGATCTCTTCGGTCAATCCGTCGCTGAAATATTGGTTATCCTCCACGGTGCTGATATCTGCAAACGGCAACACTGCAATTGTATTAAGTGAGAACGGCGGTTGAATTTGTGTAACGCTTACACCTTCTTGCGTTCGGGCGAGTTCGGCATCGACCAACATTTGAGTCTGCAACTGTTTCAGATCGTTTAATAATTCTTTTGTCGAGCCGAAACGGCCGACAATATCCTTATTCAGCATTTTGGTAATGATTCGTTCAAGTTCGGCGGGCGTTTCTCTTCGGTAAGTGATTATTGAGGAAGGTTCTTTATGAATGATGTTCGCCAGAACGTCAGTCATTGTTTCGGCGTGAAATGGTTGTCTGCCTGTCAGCATTTCGTATAAAACACAACCAAAGCTCCATATGTCCGTTCGCAGATCGGTCACTTTTCCCCGAGCTTGTTCGGGTGACATATATGCGACCGTTCCCATGATCAATCCAGCCTGGGTTTTGGCGTGGATCTTGGTTTGGGCCTCCATGTCAACCTCCGAATCATCGGGCTCGTTTAGCTTCGCAAGTCCAAAGTCCAGAACTTTCACCAGACCATCACGGCGGACCATGATGTTGTCGGGTTTGATGTCACGGTGAACGATTCCGGCGGCGTGCGCGGCGTTGAGCGCGGCCGCAACTTGAACTGCGATTTCCAGTGTTTCCCATAATGTTAACGGTTCGCCTTTCAGCCTGGCTCGCAGTGTCTGGCCCTCGATCAACTCGGTTGCGATGAATCGCAAATGCTCAAATTCCCCGAATTCGTAAACAGTTAGAATATTAGGGTGATTTAACGCTGACACGGCCTTGGCCTCCAACACAAATCTCCGTATGCGGTCTTCGTCGCCGGCAATTTCGGCGAGCAATATCTTCAGAGCAACCTGCCGCCCGAGCTCGATGTCTTCGGCCAGATATACTTCACCCATGCCACCCACTCCGATCAAGGACCGGATCTCGTAACGTCCGAGTTTTGTGCCTTCGGTTAATGTCATCTTTTAAAAGCCGCCGCCCTAAACCAGCTCCGTTCCGTCATTTAGACAGGAGCTCAGTGTGTCGTCGTAATAATCCCGCCTACATTCAGGGCAGCGTTTCATAAAATTCTATTCCGGCAGATTCATTCTTTTCAGCATCGCGTTGAATCGCGGCTCGGAGCGTAGATCGTCAAGCTCAGGGGCAACTGCATAGCCGCCGGCGGTTTCGGCCCTGCTTAACATGTGTTTTTCCAGATAGTTCAGTGCTTCCTCTCGATTTCCAAGGCCAATATATATGATCGCGATCGAATAGTTCTGAACATAACCGCCGGCCGCTTCCTGTTTTAATTCGCTGAGCAGGTTCACGGCTTCGTCGCGCTTGCCGGATCTCGCCAGCCACAGTCCCAAATATCCCTTTGCCGAGGAGCGATTATTCAGTTCGATTGCCGTTGTCGTTTCGGCTATGGCTTCCAGGTACATTCCTTTTGAACCATATGCCCAACCCAAGGCCTTGTGAGCGGAGGCGAAGTTTGGGTTAAGAGCGAGAGTGCGTTTGTATTGTGCGATCGCCTCATCATACCTGCGAGCGAAGACAAGCGTGTCACCGAGATTAGTACCTATGATCGGCGAAAGCGGGTCAAGTTCTTCGGCATGCCTCAGCTCTGCAAGACTATCGTCAAACCGTTTTACAATCGAGAGGTCAGCACCAAGCCAATGATGGGCGGTCGAGTAATCCGGTTTGAGTTCGATCGCGCGGCGGTATTCCTTTTCGGAGCCATCGCGATCCCATTCATAACACGAAAGATAAAAGCCGAGAGCGGTATGTGCTTCCGCAAGCGAATCATCGATCTCCAACGCCCGCAGAGCCGCTGCCTTCGCCTGCGGCATGCTGTCGTCTGCCGGTGCAACATCGTAGCTCGAAAAGAGGACGTATGTTTCAGCCAAACCCGAATAGGCGAGGGCATAATTCGGGTCTTTCTCAATCGCCTGATTGTAAAAGTCTACCGCCTGTCTTAATGATTCCCCTGTTCGCTTGTTCCAAAAGAACTTTCCTTTCAAATAAAGCTGATACGCATCGGGGTTTGCCGTGTAACTCTTTTCGACTTTCGCCACATCCGCCCCCGAAAGCTTCGATTTGAGCTTGCTTGAAACATCGCGGGCGACCTCGGCCTGTAGTGCGACGAGATCAGAGGCATTACGCTCGTATTTATTGCCCCAAATGGTGTTTTCCGTCTGGGCGTCGATCAGTTCCACACTCAATGTCAACTGATCGCCTCGCTGGATAACTCGTCCGGTTAAGATCACCTGCACACCTAACTCAGAAGCAATCTTTTTCGGATCGATCTCCTTTCCCTTGTAGCGAAAGACCGAGGAGCGAGCTTTAACGCTCAGGTTTGGGATCTGGGAAAGGCTATTTATCAATGTCTCGGTCATTCCGTCCGATAGATATTCGACATCAGCATTTCCGCTCTCATTCACGAAAGGCATTACGGCGATCGATTCGATCTGTTTGGTTGGAGACAGATATTTGTACCCGAAGAATCCGCCAACAAGGATCAGAACAGCCACGATCAACACTGCCAGCGGCTTCGCCGCTCTATTTGCGGAAAAGCTTTGCTTTTCCGACAGCGGACCAGAACTTCCCTGAGGCTCCCCCTCCGCTCTTGTCGACAAGATCGCGGTTTGATCGGTCGTTCGCGATTCCAACGAAGGGCCGCCTAAAGGCGGGACTCCAAACATCGCCGTCGCGGGTTCATCCGTAGACGCCGGGCCATAGAGTAATTCGGCTCCGTCATCAAGACAGAACATCATCCTGTTGTCATACTCTCGGCCGCATTCAGGGCATCGTTTCATAAGCTCTGCATCATCAATTGCCACTAGCTTTAGCTAGTGGATCAGTTCATCGGCTGGTGCCATGATCGCGGTCGTGGACGCATCGTTGATCTTCTTTATATTTTTATGCCGGCAAACCGATCCGTCGTACCAGGGCTTTAAAACGCGGATCTGAGCGAAGATTGTCCCATCTGGGTTCAACGTTGAGCCATTGCAGTTGAAAAGCATGCTCCTCGTAAGCCTTTTCGAGCCACGCGAACGCCTGATCTTTATCCCCCAGCCCGGCGAAGACGAGCGCTATGCTTGGCGCGTCAATATATTGTTGCCCGGACAGTTGTTTGAGCTGCTCGAGTGTTGCCTGCGCTTCACTTTTCGTGCCTGACACGGCATACACGTGACCCAATCCAGCCATCGTATAGGACCATTCGTTACCACCCTTGAGCGCCGTCGCCGTCTTGAATCCGGCAATTGATTCGTCGTACATGCCTTTCTGCTCATAACAGGCTGGAAGGAACTGGCGCGCCGGTGGAAAGTCATGATCCAGTTCAAGCGTCTTTTGAAATTGTTCGATGGCCTTATCGTAATCGTGGGTATAGTAGTAATCGAGCGCCAGTTCAAAATTCATGATGGGCGATAGCGGGTCTACTTCCACGGCCAATTTTCTCTCAGCCAAACCTTCCTCAGGATGGCCCATCATCTGCAGGTAATTGCCGTACCATTGGTGTGCAACGGCGTATCGCGGATTCAGCTCTATAGCTCGCCTGTATTCTTTGTCGGCGCCAGTCCAATTCCATTCGTAGATCGCATAAACACGCGCCAAGGTTGCATGGGCTTCAGCGAGAGTATCGTCCAATTCGAGTGCACGCATTGCCGCCGCTTTTGCCTTGGGCATTGCGTCCCGAGGCGCCAGACCATTAGCCGGCACGACATAACAGTCGGCTAAGCCGACGTAAGCAAGAGCAAAGCCCGGATCCTCTTCTATCGCCCTGTTAAAGTATTCGATCGATTTATCGAGTGCCTCTCGGGTACGCTTGTTCCAGTAGAACCGTCCCTGCAGGTAAAGCTGATAGGCCTGGTTGCTTTCAGTGTAGTTCTTGGTAAGCCCGGTCTCATCGCCGGAGACCTTAAGCTTCAGATTCTCGACAATTTCGTGAGCGATCTCGCGTTGGGTCAATAGCAGATCCGACATCTTACGGTCATATTGCTCGCCCCACAACACACGGTTATTTCGGACGTCTACCAGATCCGCACTTATCGTAAGATTATCCCCGCGTTGCACCATCCTGCCCGACAAGACGGCGTCAACACCGAGCTCATGCCCGGCGGTTACGGGATCAACTTCCTTGTCCTCATATCTAAAGACCGAACTCGTAGGGCTGACCTTTAGATTAGGTAGTTGTGAGAGTCTATAAATAAGCGATTCTGCCAGACCCTCTGAGAGATACTGTGTTTCGGCTTCCTCGGTTCGACTCTTAAATGGTAATACTGCGATCGAGTTGATCGGTCCCGAGGAATCCGTCCTCAAATATCGGTAACCAAAGAACGCGCCACCGAGCAATAGAATCGCAGCGGCGAATAACAGCGAAAGGTATTTTGGACTGTATAACGCCTTTGCCGTTCGGGGAGCGGAAAGGCTCGGTCCGTCAGAAAGCTGGCCAGGACTTTCTTGGGCCTCGGTCCCGGCTTTATTCGGAAGGATCGCGGTCTGGTTCTCCGCACCCCCAAAGGCTGGAGTTGCCGACTCGTCCGTCCCCGATCTCTCCGCCTCCTTGTTCGGCAGGATCGCCGTAGCCGATTCAATGGTGCTCCCCGGACCGGCGAGAAGTGGCGCGCCGTCATCGAGACAGTAAAGCAAACTGTCGTCGAAGTAATCTCGCCTGCACTCAGGGCATCGCTTCATTTCACCTTCTGATCATGTCTGGAACGTTCTATTCCCGGAATAAAATGAGGTGGTCACATCCAGATCCAATGATTCGTATCACTCCGTAAAGCCTACTTTATTCAATATTTCCCGAAACGCCGGGTCCGCCAGCCACTTCGCCCATCGGGGATCAACTTTCAGAAAGGTCATCTTTGGGTCACGCTCCGTGATACCACGTTCGAGCCACGTCATCATCTTTTCGCGATCATTCAACCCGTTATAGACGACCGCCATATGGTACGGCGGCACGTAATGCGCCGTCGAAAGCGTTAGTAATTGGTCAGCGACCTTTCGGGCTTCGGCCTCGTTTCCGGATTTTGCCAGAGCATATCCGAGGTACGCAACCGGAAGCGAACTCGCGCCGTTTAGCTCCATAGCTTTGCGTGCTTCGGCAACGGCTTGAGGATACATTCCCTTTTCGCAATAACCGGTCGAAGCATGCATATGAGCGAACCAGTAATTTGGCTCGATCTCGAGAGTCTTTTGCAGTCTTGCGAGCCCCTCGTCCGGCTGTCCCGCGTCAATCAAATACATGCCCTCACTCGCATTTATTATCAAAGACAGCGGATCTAATTCACGTGCGAGCTTCACCTCGGCCAATGCCTCAGAATGATGTCCCAAGTTGGAAAGCAGATGGCCGTAAGACCAATGCGCATCTGCACTATTCGGATTAAGCTCTATCGCACGCTTGAACTCGGCTTCGGCAGCTTTCCAATCCCAGTCGTACCAGAAAATGGTAAAACCAAGAACGGCATGTGCTTCGGCGAGGTTATCGTCAATTTGGACAGCTTTTTGCGCTGCCGCCTTCGCTTTGGGAAAAAATTCACTCGACGGCATGTCAGCCGACAGTGCATTGGCTCGATAGGCGCTTGCAAGCCCCACATAGGCCAGGGCGTAATTTGGATCGGTGTCTATCGCCTGCTGAAAAAATGAAATGCCGCTCTGAATGCCGGCGGGTGTTAATTTGAAAAGATTATATCGCCCTTTGAGATAAAGCTGATATGCTTCCGGGTTGCTGGTATAGGTCTTCGTTAGGCGCTCTTCGTCCGCGCCCGAGAGTTGGTTTTTAAGCTTCTGAGCCACGTCGCGGGCAATTTCGGCTTGAAGTGTTACGATGTCGCTTTGTTTTCGATCGTAGTGCTGGCTCCAAACCACCTTGTCTAAATCAACATCGATAAGCTCTACAAAGAGGGATAGTTCGGATCCACGCTGAACAACTCGTCCATTTAGTACCGCCTGAACATTCAGCTCTCTGCCGATCGTCGTCAGATCGTTTTCTTTTCCCTTGTATCGAAATACCGAGGATCGTGGTTTTACGTTTAGGTTTGGCAGGCGTGACAGGCTGCTGATCAGAGTCTCGGTCATGCCGTCCGAGAGGGATTCAAGATCGGCGTTACCGCTGTCGTTAACAAACGGCATGACGGCGATAGATTCGATCTGCTTCGAATTCGCCGGAGCGAAATATCGATAACCGAAGAATCCCGCGATGAGAATCAATACGGCAATCCCGCAAATTGCCAACAGCTTATTCCTTTTACTTTGCGGCTCAGCCGCCTGATGTACGGAACCGGGGTCCCCGCGAAGGGCATCCCTAGCGGGGTCACAGTGGCTGTGCCTTTCCGAAAGCCCGCCAGAACTGTCTTGAGGCTCCGCCTCCGCCTCGCTTGTCGACAAGATCGCGGTTCGATCGCTTGTTCGCGATTCCGACGAAGGGCCGCCTAAAGGCGGGACTCCAAACAATGCCGTTGCGGGTTCGTCCGACGAGGCCGGTCCTTCGAGCAGCGCAGCACTATCATCGAGACAGTAGAGCAAGCTGTCATCGTAGTAATCTCGCCTGCATTCAGGGCATCGTTTCATCCAATCGCTGGGGAAGAATAACAATCTTTTAAGGGATAGTTTTGGTGTTCAAAAGTTTACCATTTGTTTCAAATTTTCAGCGATATTAATCTTCGAATCCCGTCAAACAAAAAATGGCGTCCGTCCGCGCCCTCTATACCCTCGGTGGCTATTCCTCCCTTTCACCTAAGCCGCCTTTCACCACCGTTCGAATCACACATCCACCACTGCCGTATTCGAGAAATTCGAAACCGCACGCTTTGCGATCGCGCGAACGCGGTAACGATACCTCTTTCCGAACGCGACCGGTGTCTCGATAAACGACTGCTTGCTGGTTGCCCATAGAAACATCCATTCGCCGTCGTCTCCAACCCGCCACCAAACCTCATAAAAGATCCGGTTTTTTTTGTTATTGCCTGCGAATCTGCCTCTGATAACACCACTTGAGAGTCGGACCACCGAAAGTCCTGTCGGGTCCTGGGGTATGTAACGTCCGACGGGCGTTACAGGGTAATCGAAGCCGCATAGCTCGTATTGCTCCTTCGTGGCCAGGCTGGCATCGAGAGATCTTCGGACCTGGCTCAGAAGAACGTATATTTGCTCGCGTAATTCATTACGGACGCTTATAGCTGCCTTTCGTTCGGCCTCCGCGAGAAGTGCTATCTCGGTACTCGTCCTGAGCCTATCGGGCAGATCGCCGATCGCGGCGGCGAGATTCGCACGGATGTTGCCGTTGAGCGCCGGCAAATCGCCGCCGCCAAGCAGCGTAGCAACATTACCCGTAAAGATCGGCAGCTCATTTCCGTCAAGTTTTCTAAAGTCCATTGTCGTTTCTCCCCAAAATGTATAAGATAGATAAAGTCAACGTTTATTGTGTTATATACAACGACTATTATGCACAAATTGATTCATGTGTCAACCATTATTTCTTTTAGAAATAATGGGAACGACGTTTGGAAATAGGCATCTTGGACTAATGCTCTAATGCACAAACGGCTTTTGAGATCATGCTTTTTATATGTGGTGTTACGGAGCGTTTATAACAAGCGTTTCCGCACCGAAATCGCCGGAGATCGCTTTTGGAACGTTACCTTCATCGGAAAAAGGTAACGTTTCGGTCTTTAAATCATTACCTTTACTCACAAAAGGTAACGTTTTAGTCTTTTAATTATTACCTTTTCTCGCAAAAGGTAACGTTTTAGTCTTCAAATCATTACCTTTACTCGCAAAAGGTAACGATTTCCCTCCTAAAGCGCACGACTTTGCTCCCGGATCGCATGGTTCTGCCTTCGGATCGGGCAGTGTCGCTCTTGGATCGCATGGTTTTGCTATTAGATCGTGCGGTATCGTCTATAGATAGAGCGGGATTAATCCTGGATCAAATGATCTTGCGGATAAAGCGGGGGATGGCCGCTGTAAATGGGTGCCAAGTTGGCAGGAAGAGCCCATCGGTTCCGCATATACAATTCAAATCAACGAAAAACGCGATCGATTCACAGCCAACGCGAAAAGATTTGTTCGCGATATCATCTTGCTAAGGCCTATTCGAAATTCTCCATCATCCAGATGTCCCCGCCTTGCGGTCTAAAACGATCGAATAGTATCCAGTTGCCATCGGGCGACCATACCGGATAATCGATCCTCACGTCCGGATCGTCAAACTCAAACACTTTTTGGGGTGGTGAGCCATCAAGCGGCGATACCCACAGCACCTTATGACCGATAACATCCATGATCCGTGAATAGTCCAGTGAGAGCGACATATGAGCACCACCGAGGACTTCGGGCAAAGGCCCGGCAACGCTCCCGTCAAGACGGATCTTGACGGTACGCGGATTTCCGCCGGCGGGAGCGCGAAAGATGATCGCATCACCCTCCTTGTCCCATCGCATGAAATGACCCATCACACCAAGATCCATGTCGCTCAACTGGCGTGGCTCACTGCCGTCCGAATTCATAATCCAAACCTCGGGTCGTCCGGTCTGATCAGAGTTATAAGCGATCAATTTGCCATCAGGCGAATAAAATGGATTTACGTTTACGGAATCTGTTGATGTCAGCCTGTTAAGCTCCGCGGTCTCGAAATCAACGCACCAGATATCCGCCGTACCTGACCGTGATGAAAAGAAAGCGATTCTTCTCCCGTCGGGGGACCAGTTGGCTTGAAAATCTCCACCACCGCCCTTTGTCAACTGTCTCGAGATCCTTGTCTCGATCGTACATAGCCAGATGTTCATCTCGCCGGAGCGGTCAGAGTTAAAGGCTATCGTTTTGCCATCCGGCGACCATGCCCCGCGACTGTCTTCGCGGGTCGTCGTAATGACTTCCTGCGGTTGGCCGGTGGTATCGCCCGTTGCGGGTGACACCGGAAGACGCCATATATCGGCGTTTTGCCTTAGGATCGAAAATGCGAGCCGTTTCCCGTTCGGCGATATCGCGATCTCAACATCCTGGCCGGCTCCGATGGTCATTTGCTGGGGCGGACCGGGCGACGTCGCGTTCGGTGAAAGCGCGGCACGCCAGATGTTTATGCCGCCTCCGCGATATGATGAAAAATAAATGTATCGACCGGACGGCGACCAGACAGGATTGAGGTCCTGTACCGGGTCGTTCGTGACCCACACAGACCTGCCGTGACTAAGATCGAATACCTTAATATCGAATTTGGTCCGCTCAATATTCTGAAAGACGATCCGGCTGCCGTCCGGCGACCAGCGCGGTCGAACGTGGCTGATGCCCTCGGAGTTGTCGCCGGTTAGCTGTTGAGGGTTGTGGCCGCGTCTATCGACGGCCCAGATGCGGCGCGGTCCCGCGAGGGATGTGTCAACGGCTATACGCGTCCCGTCGGGTGAAATGGCAGGGTTGAAAGCGTTTTCGACGAGCATTATTTCCTTCTGAGTCGTTAGATCCACAGACCAGACGTCGCCGTCAAAAAAAAGGCCGAAAACGTCACCGGGTTCAAGCTTTACATTGGGCTTTTGCGATCTGACAAACAGTAACGTCTCGCCGTCAGGCGACCACGCGGGCTGGATGTCATCACTATTGCCGGAGGTTAGCTGCCGCTCCTCGCCGCTTTCAATATTCTTTACAAAAATGCTTCTAATGCCCGCGTCTTCCCTGCTAAACGCTAACTCTTCACCATTTGGCGACCAGGCAGGGTATTGTTCGATCGATTCTGAAAATGTTACTTGTTTGAGTCTTGGTAGTCCGGTATAGGCACTCGCCATTGACCCCGAGGGATCGCTGCCGGACAAAACAATTGTCCTTGCTTCGGACGACGCCGGCCCCTCGATGAGTGGCGAACCGTCATCGAGACAATAGAGCAATGTATTGTCGTAGTAATCTCGCCGGCATTCAGGGCATCTTTTCATGATCGATGATCGGTCGATTATACGAGGAAAAATGATTTCGTGCGAGCCTTTTAACGAGTGGACCGGCCGCGATCGGGGTTTGATCTATGCGGGAGAATTGCTTCGGAGCCAAGCCAGAGCCTGTTCTGAATTATCGAAGAACTTAACGCGAACGCCGCGCGAGGCGGCAATTCGTTCGAACAACTCGCTCCTTTCGGTCGGCGCAAAATTCACGAGATGGAAGGCGAGCCACAGGTGAGGGACGGTAGCAGTTCGAAGACCTGCTTCGACCACTTCGCCAGTCTGACGCTCGCCGCTCGGCACAAAACCCTCGACCAATACCCGTCGCGAGTCGTGTTCTTCACAAACAGTTTTGAGCTTATTCCAAAACTCGTCCTGCTGGTCGGGTTCAATCTTAAAGTCCGGTCCAAGTTCAACGTGAATATGGTCATCACGAAACTGCACGCTGAAGCCATCGGCAAGCACGAGCGGAGACAACCATAGAGTAGAATCGACTTTCCTTTCGCTCATATAAGGTATGTTCTTCGGCTAGCGGCCGGTACCCCAAATCAAATACACACACACTCGCCGCGTTTGAGGAAATTGCCCTTCTTTCCTTTTGTAACACTCAATCCGCGATCGCGACGCTGCGACTTACCTCCCACACACCTAGGACAAGGCAAAGTCGACAGCATACGTGGCATGAATAAGCGTTGTATCAAACGCCGGGATAGTGCAATCGGGTTGCTTGATGAGCATCGGTATTTCGGTGCAGCCGAGGATGACGCCCTGGGCTCCATTTTTCTGCAACTCGTTGATTATACGAACGTATTCCTGCTTCGTCTCATCTCGAAAAATATCTTTACCCAATTCGTTATAGATCGAGTTGTGAACAAAATCTCGATCGTTCTCATCGGGAATTATCGTCGCAATACCAGATTTGCCAAGCCGATCCTTGAAAAAGTCTCGCTCCATCGTAAATCGAGTGCCGAGCAATCCGACTTTGCGGAGATCGTGCCTTCTGATCTCATCGGCAACGGCATCGACAATATGGAGAACGGGTATTTTCACATTGGACTGAACCGTTTCGGCTGTAATATGCGTCGTGTTGGCGCATAAGACTATGGCATCCGCCCCGGCTTTTTCAAGTTTTATAGCGATCTCCGACAAAAACCCCGCGGCCGATTCCCAGTCGTCCGCATTCACAAATATCATGAGCTCGGCAAAATTCACCGAGTAAAGAACAATACGTGCACATTCTGAGCCGCCCAATCTCTCATTAGTTAATCGATTGATGTACCTGTAGTAATCAATAGTCGAGACCCAAGTCGTTCCGCCGATCAAACCAAGTGTTTTCATCAGATATTTACGCAGGTTCCGCGTTTGAGAAACTTGCCATCACCCGCTTTGCCCTTGTGCTCGCCACTGTCGATAACGACGCGCCCGCGAGATAGAACGGTCTCGACCTTGCCCTTCATCTTCCACCCTTCGTATGACGAGTAATCGACATTCATGTGTTCGGCATCAACTCCAAATGTATGTTCCTTTTCAGGGTCAAAAATAACGATGTCCGCATCCGAGCCAACGGCGATCGTACCTTTCTTTGGAAAAAGGCCAAACATTTTTGCCGCCGCTGTCGATGTCAACTCGACAAAGCGATTGAGCGAGATCCGGTTTTCAACAACACCGCCGTTGTATATCAGATTCATCCGATTCTCGACGCCCGGAGCACCATTTGGGATCTTCGAAAAATCGTCTTTCCCGAGTTCTTTCTGCTCCTTCATACAGAACGGACAGTGATCGGTCGAGATGACCTGAAGGTCATCCATCTTCAAGCCTTTCCACAGCTCGGCGTGATTGTGTTTTTCACGCAGCGGCGGCGTCATAACGTACTTCGCACCGTTAAAATCATCGCCATAGTCATCAATCGAGTGGAAAAGATACTGCGGACAGGTTTCGGCAAACGCGGGAACGCCGCGGTCGCGCGCTTGGCGTACCTGGTTGAGTGCGTCTGTACATGAGAGATGAACAATATAAACGGGCGACTCGGCCATCTCGGCGATCGCGATCGCACGGTGAACACCTTCGGCCTCGGCAATGGTCGGCCGTGTGAGGGCGTGATATTTCGGAGCGGTTCGGCCGTCGGCGAGGAAGCGTTTTATGATCTCATTGATGACAATGCCGTTTTCGGCATGCATACAGATCAGCCCGCCGCGCTTCCCCGCGGCACTCATTGCACGAAAGATCGTCGCATCATCCGCCAGGAACACGCCGGGATACGCCATGAAAAGTTTGAAGGACGTTATCCCCTCGTCCATCAGCTTGTACATCTCTTTCTCATCGCCGTCCTCGAAATCGGTCGTGATGAGATGAAAGCCGTAGTCGATGCAGGTCTTTCCCTCGGCTTTTTTGTGCCAGGCATCGACGCCCGCGGTCATCGATTCACCCTTTGTCTGAACCGCAAAATCGATTATCGTCGTCGTCCCACCGAACGCAGCGGCGCGGGTTCCCGTAAAAAAATCATCCGAGCTTTGCGTGCCGCCGAAAGGCAACTCCATGTGCGTGTGAGGATCGATGCCGCCGGGAATCACGAGCTTGCCCGACGCATCAATAACAACATCCGCCTCCATATCGAGCGTCTTGCCGATGGTCGTTACAGTCTCGCCGTCGATAAAAATGTCCGCTTTGTAGTCGTCAACCGCAGTAACAACCCGGCCGTTTTTGATAAGTGTTTTCATATGATCTTAGTCCTGAGTATTTATATGATCACGAAGAGCAACGCGCCAATCCCGCATGCAGCGAGGCCGAGCTCGTCCGATACTTTACACCGCATAGGTGTGCCGTGGACGCGGAGCGGTTCTGTCAAGAGCATCCATACTAACCGTCGATATCAGCTGCCTGGCTCGCGACTCGCTTATGCCACGATTTTTCGCCGTTTCTGATGCAAAGTCAAAGCACGAGCATATTCCGGCATATACGAATAAGGGCAGACATGTTGCCTGCCCATTATTAGTCGAGATCAGGTGTGGCCTCAGCAAAGGGCAAGACCGGCATCGAGCGCAGAGATCAGCTTGTCAACGGTGTCTTTCGTCGAATTGAGCATCAATCCGGTGCGGATGACATTGCCATAGAGACCGCCTTTGCCGATCAGCACGCGCTGCCGTTTTGTTTCTTCGAAGACCTTTAGCACCGATTGAGGATCCGGTTCCCTGGTATTGCGGTCTTTGACGAGCTCGATTGCCTGCATCAGGCCGATACCACGCACATCGCCTATAACACGATGTTTCTCCTTTAGGCCCAATAGTTTTTCATGGAAATAATCACCGACTACCCGGACATTTGTCCGCAGGTCCTCTTCCTCTATCAGATTTATCACGGCAAGGCCGACCGCCATTGAAACGGGATTGCCGCCGAATGTTGAAAATGTTAGACCGGGGAATGCATCCGCGACCTCGGGCGTTGCGATGGTCCACCCGATCGGCACGCCGTTCCCCATTCCCTTTGCCGATGTGATGATGTCCGGCTCGACACCCCAATGCTCTATGCCGAACCATTTATCACCGGTGCGTCCCCATGCAGTCTGCACTTCGTCGGCAATAAACAGACCTCCGTGACGGCGTGCGATCTCAGCGACTCGCGGAAAATATTCTTTTGGCGGCACAATAAAACCGCCGACGCCAAGAACCGTCTCGGCCATAAACGCGGCGATATTGCCGGTCGTAGTGGTTTGGATCAATTCCTCTACGTCATCTGCGCAGGCTACGCCGCACGAGGGGTATTCGAGCTTGAATGGACAACGATAGCAATACGGCGCAACAGCGTGAACAATGCCGGCGACCTGAGACGAGATCGGCTTCCATGTGGAATGACCGATAGTCGAAAGAGCGGTCGCCGAGCGTCCGGCATAGCTGTGCCTGAGAACAACGATTTCGTTATTGCCCGTTGCAAGCTTCGCCGCCAGGATGGCCGTGTCGTCAGCCTCCGTACCGCTGTTGGTGAAAAACGATTTCTTAAGCCGACCGGGCGAGATCTCAGCAAGCTTTTCGGCCAAATCACCCTGCGGCTGGTTACCATACAGTGTTGAAGTATGGGCGATCGAATTGACCTGATCGATCCAGGCTTTGTTGACCCGCGGATTTGCGTGTCCGACGCTCACCGTTAGGACACCGCCAAAGCAATCCAGATAGCGGTCGCCGCGGTCGTCCCAGACATATTCGCCCTCGCCTTTTACAAGAGCGAGCGGCTCCTGGTAATACGTCGCGACAGCCGGAAAAAGAAACTCTTTATGCTTTCGGATCGCTTCCGAAAGTGATGATTTTTGTTCTGCTTGAGTCATAAGATCCTTCTGCCCACTAAGTACACCAAGTACACTAAAATGGTTGATTATTTTACTCTATTTTCGTGTCTTTCGTGTGTTTCGTGGGCCAACGTTTCTAAAACAATGATCCCTTATCATCGGCGCCCATCATCGCTTTTCGGACCATCGGTATCGACGGACCACCGTATGAAAGGAACGCGTCGTGGAACTGTTTCCACGCCGACCGGCCTCCTCGCGTTGCACACCAATCCTCGCGAAGCTTGCGGATCATAAGTTTGCCCATCGTGTAATTAAGATATGCCGGGTCAAACGTTCCGCGGTTCGCCTGCTGTTCGGCATTTGCCTCGTCCTGAAAACCTTGTTCCAGGAACATCTTTTTCGACTCTTCAACGGTCATTCCTTTTGTATGCAAACCGATCGCCGATACGAATCGGACGTCCCTGAGCAACGCTTCTTCCAACTGACCTATATGCATTTCCGGATCGTCACCACCGAGCCCGGCATCGTGCATCATCTCTTCGCAGTAGTGTGCCCAGCCCTCGGCAAAAGCATAGCCGACAAAGACCTGTCCGAATTTCGATTGCGAGCGGTTGGCATGAAGAAACTGCACAAAATGGCCGGGATAGACCTCATGGACCGATGTGAAAAGCAAACTTCCTTTTCCGGGCACATAATCTTCCTGCTTCTTCTTCGGCCATGAAGGATCGGGCGGCGATACATAATAGACCGACGGCAAGTTCGTCTCATAAGGCCCTGGAATATTGATATAAGCGAAATTCCATGCCTTATAGGGCGGTGCCTGTGCGACCTTTGCCTCCTCGGTTCCGGGTATCGTTAGAATGTCGTTTTGTTGAATAAACTGGCGAAGGTCGGCGAGCTGCTTGGTTGCCGCGTCGACCACGTTCGTGCCCGGCGCTTTGTCGGCAGACGCCTTTGCCATACATTCGGCGAGCGTTTTTCCCGGTGCCCATTTATCACATTCTTGTTTTAGTGCGTCGGTGTTTCGCTGAAGATCTGCCTTTGCGATCTCCTCGAGTTTGCCGAGGTCTATATCGACGCCCTCGGTCTGTCTCAGCATCTGCTTGAACTTATCGGGGCCGAGAGCAAAATTGTCGTTCGCCGATTTTTCCTGCTCGCCGAGCCATGCGTCAAAATCTTTGACGGCTTTGATCGCTCCGTCATTTGCTTCTTTGAAATCCTTTTGCGATGCCGCGTCCTTGACCGGCTCAAAAACTTTGACGACATCCTTTGCATAAAAAGGGGCGAGACCGCCGATCGTCTGGCGGCCGATCTTAATGAGGTTTTTCGACATCGGCAGCTTCATCGCTGCCCTTATTTTCTCGACGGCTGCGGGTACGTTCTTCGCATACGCCGTGTATGCTTTGATACGCGTCTCGAGCGGTGCATACGGACGCGAAACATACATATCCGGATCGATCGCGTCGGCATACCAGTACGGATTTGTATGTGGCTGGTCCGCGGTCTCACGCCAAAACAGGTCCTTGTCAATTTGCGCCAAAACATAATCGCGTTCAAATCGCTGACGTTCGTCGAGATCGGCGTCTTTGAAGGCAGATACCTTGTCGCGCTCAGCCTTTAGACGCGAGATCTCTTTCTGCAGACCCGCTTCGCTCCAGTCTGCCAGTTTGCCGTCGTATTCGTGCTTTCCCTGGTAGGCACCAAACTGCGGGTTGGCGTCGAAATAGTCTTTTAAGAACTGCTCGACGTACGGGTCCCACTTGTTAGCAGTTGCAGTTGCGGCCCCTGTATTTGCCGGTTGATTGGTATTTGATTGCGGCTGGCAACCGGACCAAAACAACACAAACGCGAGCAAAATGACGAATGTTCTGAAGCGAGAATTATTCATAAAGATCCCCTTGCGGCATACCGCCTTACTTTGTAGTTAGCTATAAATGCAGTTGCCCGGCAGCAACCCTTCCGTTTACCTCGAACAAAGCTCCGGGTGCGTGTGCATATTTCTTCGTTAAGAGAATGGGATTATATTACAGTGAAAATCATCAAGAAAGCCATTGGATCGACCGTCTTGCCAAAAGCCGGGTCGAAGGTCAGCGGTTTCAAAGCTTCTATCCTGGACAAGAAACGAAACTTTCAGTGCGGTGGCGTTTCGTACCTGATATTCACACTTTATCTGATATACTAGATACACAATACCTGTGAAGTTTGACAAGACCCTCTTGTCGTAAGTGGCGTTCCGGGCTTAAAGCCGCCACGCAACAGGTCGTTTACAAAAGAATTTGGATCGCTTTCTACTCTGAAAGTGTTTTGTTGTCAGGAGAGTAGACCACTATGGATACGCGAATCGCTGTTTTGCTGCGAAAATTCATGGATCTTCCTGCACCGGAACAACATGAATTCATAAATCTGCTGACCGCTTACTTTCGCGGTGATGCAGTCGAACAGGCGCATATGCGCCAACGATTCGATGCGTTCCTAAATGGAAATGGGGATCAGCGGCCGGTCAGCCTACCCCCAGGCAGCTAAGTAATAAACGATATGTTCGGTATGCCTGAACTTTGAACTTTCGGCATCCGGATACACTTGAATATTGATAACGGAATGGCGATACGCCAGCGGAAATTCGGTTCTTTTAACCGTGAGAACTGCCCGTTATTCGGTGGGGCGAGCCTATTGCGGGAAGAAACCAGCCCACCTAGGTAAGAGATCGACCAACTTTGCGAGAATCCAACCTGTCCCAGGCAAAAACCGACCGGAATTGGCAAAAACCCAACCCATTTCATAAAGAAATCACCCACTTTAACAAGAAGCCGGCCCACTAACAGGAGGAATCGGTCCACTTGCGCGAAAAATCTCCGTATTCTCATGCCGGGCATCGGGAAAATGGTTCGGCTACATAAAGCTCGGCCACAAAGCAAAAGTCGGATAGCTCGACATCGATGAGCGGCTTTATGCTAACCTGTTCTTCTTTTTATGAAGCTTCATTGGCGGTATGGAATTTTGGCGGGTGTGTTCTTGGCCATTTTCTCGCTGTACCCGCAGCTCAACATGTTCTATCTCCGCGGCTCGCAGTGGAACGGTCATTACGCCTATAACGATATCGACGAGGTCGCCTACGCCGCATACATCAAGGCACTGATCGACGGTCGGCCACGGAAGAACGATCCGTATACGGGCCGCGATGAAACGCCCGACAATCCCCAGCCGGAATCTCTTTTCTCGATCCAATTTGCCGCTCCCTACACCATTGCTGTTCCCGCGCGGATGTTTGGGATCGGAGCGCCGTGGGCAATGACCATCTCGGGGGCCGCCGCTGCATTCCTCACGGCGTTGATCATCTTCTGGATCATCGGAATGATCACCGGCGATTCGTTGTTGGCAATGGCAGGCAGCCTTGTCATATTGGCCGGCGGTGCGCTTTTTGCGGGTGAGGGAGCGATCAGCGAGATCTTCTTCGACGGATTTTCTTATCCATACTTTCCGGGTTTCCGGCGTTATTTGCCCGCGATGGCGATGCCTGCCTTTTTTCTGTTTGTTGGACTGGTCTGGCGAATAGTCGCCCACGAAACGTCCGAAATACACCGAAGCCAAGCGTCCGAAATATCTCGATATAGATCGTTGACACCGGCGATCTTGATAGCCGGTGGCACGCTTGCGTTCGCCTATACCTGTTTTTCCTATTTTTATATTTGGACGACCGCCGCGGCTTGGCTCGGATGCCTTTTAATGTGCCTTGTGGCCGTTCGGCCAAATGGTGCTTGGACCGATCTGAAGCACCTTCTCATACTCGGTGCGGGGTGCGGGGTCATCCTTTTGCCGTACGCGTACTTGCTCTCGAACCGATCGCAAACCATCGACGATGTGCAAATGCTGGTTCGCACACATGCACCAGATCTGACGCGAGTTCCCGAGTTGGTCGGCTTAGTGATGCTATTGCTCATAGGGGCCGCCGTCATTACTCGAATGACAACACTCTCGGACCGCTCAACGCTGTTCGCGATCTCGCTGGCGATGACGACGATCGTCATATTTAATCAACAGATCGTGACCGGCCAATCGCTGCAGCCTATTCATTACCAGGTCTTTATTGGTAACTACGTCGCCGGTCTCGCCGCAGTCGCGACACTCGCGGTTTTTTGGAAACGGGTAAGGATCTCTGGAACGGCTGTCGGAAGATCGATCGTCGCTTAGATCGGAAGAGCACACGTCTGAACTCCAGTCACGCCAATATCT
>OCZT010002222.1_pt1 | contig 20099 bp, 27 predicted proteins | sample 1539031 | NCBI WGS metagenome assembly OCZT01 (sample SAMEA3539308, study PRJEB22396) | soil metagenome | biome: tundra; feature: field; material: soil | place: USA | collected 2010-05 | depth 0.15 m | reverse complement strand
AATCTTGTAGTCACGGAGAAATAAAAGTTGAGCCCCTGAATCGATAAAAGAAGGAGAAAGATCATGCAGGTTCAAACGGCAGTTAAAATCAAAGATCAGTTCACACTGATCCAGCCCTACGCCAATAGAGTTAAAAAGTATCGAGACAACAATAATGCGAACGATTTTATAAAATTCTTCGAAAAGAATCTCTTGTCGGCTATTAAAAAAGTTCACGAAGAAGAAGTCATTCCTGCGTGGGTGAAAGATCTAGAAAAATATTGGGAAAGATCCGAGATTTTGATTTGCAGCACTCTTTTGTGTGATATGATACAGGCGGGGAATTACACCTCAATTAATAATCTCACCGAAGAGAATGGGAACGAATCCAAGATTTCTGCGTTTGTCCACGCAATTTATTATCATTTGAAGAGTATTGCGATGGATCGTAATTGGAATTTGTCGCTATTGCATTATCAGATTTTCCGAGATTTGCAAGGGAAAATCGGTACGAATTGTATTGGCAAAAGACATTGCGAAAAAGTTGTGAATTTTTGAAGACTGACGACCTCCAGCTGGAGGTCGTTTTTCTTTGCGGTGAGTGCAACCTGAGTAGCAGTCAGGTTTGGGGGGGCTGATATGATAGAGGTTCAGTCTTCTTGAGGAGACTGGAACGATGCTGTAGACGAGGAGATCTTCATGCAAAAGCAATTGGCAACAGTAGGGAAAGCACCTCTGGCAGGGCTTAGGTACGATAACCACGAATATGTTCTGATTCAACCATTTATTCGTAAAATCAAACGCTATAATGCCGATTCACCCGAAGAACACATGAGTTTCTTTATTAAATCGCTTCTTTCCGCAATCAAAACAGTACGCAAGAGAGAAATCGTTCCTGTTTGGACAAAAAACAAAGAAGAGTACAAGATTAGAAGCGAAATACAAATCTGCAGTAGCCTTTTTGCTGGAATGCTAAGCGAACCTTATCCTAAGATTATCGACAAGGTCGATCAAGCAGAATACGACAGTAAGGTGTACGCTTTCGCCATTATGGCGTACGAACGAATAGAGGTAATCGCGAAAGAAAAACATTGGGATCTGAACTTGCTCCATTATCAGATGTTTAAGGATCTTCACGACAAAATTGCGATAACTAACGAGCCATTTTTGGCATCTTGACATATTGAATATTTTGAGAAACTTGAAGACGATCTCCACGGAGGTCGTCTTTTTGTTTTTAGAGGAGAAAGTGATATTTTTTGCGAATAGATTAAGAAGGGAGATTTTGTATGGAATTTCTAGATTTGTTCAAAAACAAACCTTTGTCGAAGGGATTGGACGTTCATCGCGTCGTAGAATGCGACGATATTCCGGATAAAGAGACCAAATCTCCAGAAGAAAATCTCGCCAAAGAAGTCGGCAGCATTATAAATCAGATAGCCAGCCACCCAATCAAGGAAGCGGTAGGACGCGATTCTAACGCCATTCTGGATGAAATAGCGATTAAGGTCAAGGGATTGCAGAATGGTGAAGATTGGGACGAAATGATTAAAGCGGATGAGATTATAGATAAAGCATTCGGCGTTGGCAGCGCTGGTGGATTTAGAAAGAAATTCTAAGGAGAAATTATGCAAATAAAGTGGTCTAAAGAAGAAGATGAATTTTTAATTGAAAATTATCCTCATATTACCAAAGAACAAATATTAGAGAAGATCAATAGAAGTTGGGGTGCTATTGTGAAGCATGCCAACGAGACCTTGCATATTGTCAGAAATGGAATTTTTTCCCAGGCAAATGTTTTGAAATTGTTAGAAGAAACTCCAATTGCATATTATTATGTTGGTTTTTTGCTTGCCGATGGGCATTTTAATAACTTAAATGGATCTAACGATCTTAAATTAGTTTTAGCAGAAGAGGACAGACAGAATTTAGAAAATTTTGCAAAGTATGTGGAGTTTAAAAAAGAAACGAAGCTGTATAGTAAGGCAGAAAAAAGAGAGATCGTTGGTAATTTATGCAATGCCCAAGACAGTTATGTTGTTAATTTTTCAGATCAAATAAATATGCCGGTATTAATGAAGAAGTTTGATATATCTCATATAAAGACATACGTTCCTCCAAATTTAACATGGATCAGAGAACAAAATCCAGATTTGTATTTTTGTTTATGGATTGGTTTTATAGATGGAGATGGCAGTATTTCCTACAATATGAATCCTGATAGAAGTTTTAGAGAATCATGTCATATTGCAATAAATTGTCATAAATCTTGGGAAAACAATTTCATAGAGTTTGAGGATTTTATTTACAATTATTCGAATATCAAGAAGCATAAGCGTAGAAAAGATCCTGAATTAAATAAAAGAAAGAATGCGTCTTTACAACTAGCGGACATGAATTTATTAATAAAAATAAAACAAAAAATAATTGATTTTGGGCTATACAATGTAGTTATGTCTAGAAAATGGGACATAATAAAAATGGACTATGAGGGAGAAAGATCCAGAAAGACCAATTTTAAAATAAAAACTACAACGGATATGTTAAAAGAAGGCAAAAATCTTAAAGATATTTCTAAGTTTATTGGTTGTACTGAAGATAGTATAACTCAGATTATAAACAGAGAAAATTTACACTCTTTAAAAAAGTTTGGCAGAAACTACAAGACTGTACGATAACAAAGATAGAAAAGGGATGAATAATGTTAAAACTTCTAATTTGGGGCGCACCGGCTACTAAAATCTACGAGACTGGTGAGACTTTATCAAATTGGTATTCGATTCCATATTATACCATTGAAGTGGAGCCATACGAAGGCGACAGCTATTTTGACGATAAGATCCCAAATATTCCATTTGATACTGGAGATCTGCAGAGCGGCAGTGCCTCTCAAAATATGAACCGAGATCCAAAAAGTTTGGCGATAGAAAACGAATTGAAAAACACCAAAGTTAATCCTAATTTAGGCGTTTATGGATTTCTTAGCGACGAAGAGATTTCTACAATTATGAACACTCCGCAAGCTATTGTCGTATCGCAAATACCAGATAATAGATTAATAGAATGGAGTACGCATGTTGTCTTTCTGAATAATGACGAAAAGAAAGTTGTGGATTGGTTTTCTAAAAAAAGATCCTGCAGAACTTGTCGTAGTGAATTTCATTTAGAAGACAGACCTGTTATTATCAATGAGTTAATTTGTCCAAAATGCGGTACTGATTTGGGTATTCCGGATGACGCCAAACCAGAATATATACGTGCTCAATTTAAGAATTTTCGTTTATCGCACTGGAGATTCAAAGAAACGGCTTCTGCATCTGGTAAGTTGCGTATTTTGAATTCAGATAGATACAAAGATTTGGATTCTTTAGTTCGTCAACTAGATTCCTACTACGGAAAATTTGTTGAAGATAACAAATCTCATATAGTAGAAACAATGCGCGAAGGTCTTTAAAATCAATTTCAAATATAAATATGCAAAAGAGGGGCTGAAAATGATCTCAGCCCCTCTTTTGGTGTTTCGCTGCCCCTTGGCGACTTGTTTGTTCTTGCTCTGGTTTCGATATTTTCCGACCTTTTGAGTGTCGCTCGGAAGGTGATCGACCTGTCTTATTTGTTCTTTAGATCGATTTAAAACTCCTCCTTAAGCAGCAACACTTTCTTGCTTTTCTTTCTTTGCCTTTTGACCTTTTGTCTTGGTCATTTTCGCGAGGGTTTTAGCGGTTTCTGCTTCAATATTTTCAGCGATGTAGGCGTTGTAATCTGACAGGAGATCGGACTTGACACGACCGCGAGGCTGCATGTGGTGTTTGGCGCGGAAATGGCCGACCAGGGCCTTGTGAGCCGCCTTGGCGGCACGTTCCTCGATGGTAAGATGAGCGTAGGTCCTTCCGCCGACCTTCTTCTCAGTCTTCATCATAGAGGCGCGTTCCTTAAGCTCAGTGGCTTCTTGCCCATAAAGCAAAGCGCAGAGGAAGCCAGAGAAGCCATTGATCTCTGTAAGGGCGTTGAAAGCCCTGGAAACCGCAGACATTTGGGCAACATTCGGAAGAAATTCACGAACGGCTTGTGCAACGCTCATTTTACTCGGGTGCCCTTTGGGAGCGCTGGTAGCGATAATGAAATTCGCGACAGGCTCTTCAACGCCCAGTTGGATCAATTTATTCTTGAAAGTTTTGGGAGTTGCCAGCATGTGAGCGCTAATGTGACCCTTTCCAATAAATTCTGTCACCTGACCTTGAGTCTTTTGACCTTGAACTTTCTGTCCTTGTGTCATGATAATTGCTCCTTTTGCGATAGATTGCTGCGAGTTTTGTATCGACGCTCTAAAAGGAGCGTCTTTGAACCTGATTGAATCTTAGCGAAAAGTAGTTGATATGTCAAGAAGTTTTTTGATGTTGGGGAAGATTGTTCATACAGAAACGTATTCTGGATAAAAAAGCCCGGTCGAATCGAGTTGGTCCGACCGGGCAATCGCAATGTGGGCAAAGTTTACTGTGTTTAGAATGCGGCGTTATTGACTAAAGATTCTTTGTATGCTGCTTGTTCTTTAGAAACGCCGTCATTAATATTTCTAATTGCAGACAAAAAGTTTTGGAACTCTTTTGAATTGTATATGAAAGACAAAATTTGCTTGTTTAACGCAAAATTAAATTCTCCGTCGTAATCTCGGTTTAATTTTTCACCTTCATCGGTAAATTTAATAAGGAGTTTCCTTTTAAAGGTATCTTCGCACTCCATTGCCATGTCTCTAAATCTTAAATAAAAATCACACCATTTTGAAAAAATATTGTCGTACGCTTTATACGGGATGGTGTTGATTAGTATAGATATCGGATGTTTTTCATTTACTTTTAAAATTCCATTATCTAACATAACGAATTCTCCAGGCAAACCTGGATAGTAATTCCAGGAATAGCCTTCGTCTTTGTTATTTTTGCTGCTTTTCTTAGCATGACTTCCGCTGAGTTTTTTAGATGGAGGAACTTTAATGGCGAAATTAAATCTATATTCTTTACCGTTAATAATGCCGGTACATATCGATTTAGGAAAGAAACATTTTGAGTGCTGATAATCTTTTGCAGAGACTTTTTTAATTGTTCCATTTTCGTCTTTGTTGAATAATTCTTCTACGTATATCATATAGCTGCCATCGTTTTTAGGAGAGATAGTCACTCCCTCCGATGTTTTGCTAAACGATCCCTGTACTTTGTCCTTATTGGGGAAATATAGGTCCACTCTCTTTTCCAAATGACCAGGGTCGATGTCTTTCATTAAACAAGTATCTTCTTCTTTTTTCCCCAAGATATATGCAGTTATTGTTTGCATTTTATTATTGATAGACGGCATTGGCATTTTGTTATCCGTAGAATAAGGGAAATGCTCTTCCATGGCTTTTTTTAATTTTTTCAAATCATCGGAATTATCGTCGTTTATTTTGTAAAAAATTCTTTCCAATACGTCTCTCATTGTTTGAGTATCGGAGCAATAGGCAAATTCATCTATATCTCCGAAAAACGATAAGAATTCCAAAGAATTAACTCCGGATAAATCTTTATGGTCTGAAATAGTAACGGTTATTTTGGTTTTTGGAGACCATTTCGTAGCTTTATCTTTTACTTTTTGATTGACAAAAGAATATTTTTGAATTTCGGAAATAAAATTTTCATTTCTTGGACATCTCAATCCTATATATGACAAGAAATTATTTGACTGCATTGATGTATATACTGCGTCTTCATATAGTCTGGAAATATTTTTAGAGTGTTTGTTCTTTGAAATTATGGTATCTTTGTCAAATTTCACTATTATTGCATTAGAAGACAAATCCATATCGTTAGGAGATCTGGGATCTGCAGAACAATCGCTTAATATTATTAAATTGCTTTCTTTATCTCTAATATTTGGGTATATATCAAATCGAACTTGAGCCTTGAATCGTTTCCCAATTTCTGTAGGATGCGGAATATTTTCTACATTGATTATATGGCTATCTACACACAGAAAATCATAAATATCATTTTGTTTTGGATATTTCCTGTGTCTCCCTTTGCCTTTAATAGCTTCGGCATAAGTTAGGAATTTGCATCCAGGACCATTGCCAATTGTTTTTGCCAAATACCACAGTTCAAAATCTTCAGAATTTACCAAATCAATTAAAAAAGCCATTGTTTTTACAGAAAATTCCATCCCTATTGCTGAAGATCTATAATAAAAGTAGTTGTTCCAATGTTTGTATTGATGACCATAACTGTTTCGAATATGATCGCTAAATGCTGGGTATTCTTCGATTATAGCATCATTACCATCAGATGTTAATCTGACCGAAAACCCATCCTTTTCTCCGCGATGACTATGAACTATTAGTTCGGCATCTGAACTTTTTGCGCCCAAAAACATGGCTATTTTCATTCCAGATCCCTGCAATCCAGAATTATCGCCACTGGTGCTAGGGATTAAACAATGGCTAAGATGATTTACATCATCAAACGGATTGGCATTAGTAGCCATTCCTACATATCTGTTTCCATTGTAAAACTCGGTTATCATGTTTATTTTATTGCCGTTTTGCTCTTTAGCGTTTCGTATAATTTCTTTGGCCATTGTCGCAATACGTTCATCGTTATGTCTTGAAGAACAGCGGTACAGATTTGTAGCTTTGGCAACGAATGGGTATCCCATGAATATTATCCTTTCGTTTTGGTATAGAACGTTGACCCACAAGAGGTATCCTACTACAGGCAGCACAAAGAAGCAACAAAAATCGACAGCTCTATCAAAAAACATCCCCGTGCCAGCCATCACCCTTCGACGACCCCACGGGGGACAAGTACCTCAGCCGCTCAGTGACCGATTATTCAGTTTTTGCTGCCTTGGACATCTTCTGAAATTTATTCCGTTTTGCTTTTATTAAACGGTAATTTATAAAACTATTGTCCATGAACCGTCCGTCCAAATATAAAGAATCTGTAAGTTTTAAAAGCATATATTTGTGATTTTTAACTTCTCCTTCTGGATATTCGTTAATAAAATATTCTTGTTCGGAAATATCAAATACAAGTTGATAGATTAAAATCAATCTGTTGTATAAATCCAGTAGTTTTTCATCTGCTACTGGTTTTCTGGAACGAATTGAAAGTTCTTTCTCGAACAAAGCGCAGACCATAAATTTATTCTGCAAAGACATATATTCGTTAATGTTTCCGGCATTAAAAGGGTCTTCGCGGTCTACATCTATCCAAATTGCGCCATGTTTATCCAAATCGTAATAATTACTTTTGGGAATTGGAATATTGTTAAACCTCATACAAATTCCTTTCGTTTGGCTATTGTTCAGCAGGAGGAGTTTCTGTACATTTCGGAATTTTGGTATGAACCTTAAATTCAGAAATATCTATTCCGTTGCTTTTCATTCTCAATTTTAGATTTTCTGCCGTTTCTTTTGATGGCAATATCCCAAAGTATCTTGGGTTGTTTTTGCTACGGCACCCATCTTGAGACACAACAAATATTTCCATATTTTCTCCCGTTTCAGGTTCATCCCCGCTTGCGCGGGGAACTTTATATTCTAGATACTAAATTTACGCAAAAATTTCTTCGTTGACTCCTTCTACATACGAATCAGAAACGCTTTTCTTTTTCCCATTGTACTCTATTGTCCCAGTACCAATAGCGCCACATTTCTCGCACCGATAGGACATTAGCCCAAACATTTCGTCTTTATCGTGCTCCAGGTATACTTCGTATTTTTCAACGCATTCAGAGCACGAAAACAAAACTATTTTATGTCCAGTAATAGACGCCTTTATATTGACTCCAGACTGCAAATTCTTCTTAGGTTGTCTTCCAGATCCAGGTTTTCGATACGGATTATTTTTAATTCCAGCTAATAGATGAAAATCCGTTTTGCCCTGATCATGCAAAAGTTTAATGCCTAGTACCAAAGTACTTACTGGAATTTTTATTTCATTATTAGTCATTTTTTGCAGCTCTTCAGCAATAAAAGATGCAGCTTGACCTAAATGAAAATATTTGGACAAAATTCCAGAAAAAGAAATCTCCTCGTGCTTTTGCTCTGCAAAATATTCTTCTATTTTGCAGAGCAAGCGAGATTTCTTTTCAGGCATTGGAACTTTTGATCTTCCCATAATTTTCAATCCCTTTAAAACTCAGTATTCAACGCCAAATTACCATCGATATGATAAATGGCGAACATTGATTCGTAAATAGGAATCAATTTATCTAGAGGCATTTGCTCAGTCGCAGCGATTTTCTTTCTAGCAGTAAACATACAGCAATCAGTCATCTCGCAGCATCGTTCAAAAGACAGCGTAGATTCGCACTTATTGTCCATCATCCATTGGTAATCATTAAAATACTGATCGTAGAATTTTATGTAGTTAATTGCGTATTTGCTATGCATAGTATGCTCTCTGGCGATATCCTGAACGACTTTAATGTTGTTTTTATCAATAGAACAGGTAGGTCCAGTTCCTGGATTGTCATTGAACATTATTATTTTTTTGTTCTCCAACAAACTTACCACCGCTGCTATTTCTTCTTTTTGACCGAAAACAAAACCAATTGCGTTAAAAAATGCGTCAATAATAGATTTCCTAGAAATGAGATAGGGACTTGCTGGCATGTTGTGGAGTTCTATTTGGCTCTTAGAATACAACTGTTGTTGAAGAAGATGGTCTAGTTTCTTTATTTCCGTTTTGTTTCCTAATTTTTTCTTTTCGGCTAACGCATTTTGAAGCATTGTAACGGCAGATAGAATTTTGCGATAATGAATGGCTACTTCGGGGTCCATGGCAATTTCGGGGAATTGGAACATTTGTTGTCGCCTTCCACAACCAGAATGATTCTTAACTTAACTCAACTGTATGGTAGCCCAACATTGCCTGGATGTCAAGAACTTTTTTCGGTTTTCTCTCGAAAACACACTTTATTCCAAGTGGCTAAGCCAGCCACCTTAGCCCTCACGGTCTTTCTTTATCATTTACTAGGCATGAAAGGATTTGTAATTTTTTTGCCATTCGCGTCCGTGAAATGCTCCCCGAGTTTCTCCGTCCAGTTCTTGTAGAATTTCTGGTCTTTGTAGGTTCCAACCGCAGAAAAATCTCCCCATTTTTCGCATTTACAGCGTCTCGCACCGAGAAAGAGGGCAAGATAATCTCCGGTGACGTTATCTAGCGCGACCCGTGTCTGGGTACCGCATTTATTGCAGGTTAAAATTAACGGGACTTTTCCCAATAACTCCTTAGCCTTCTTTTGCTCTTCCTTAATTTCGTCCCGTTCAATTTCTTCTTGAGTACGTCTACCCTTTTTGTTATTTTTATTTTTTTTGCCGACCCATTTAGTGCAACTGTCTTTTTCTGTAATTTCTTTGCTTTCAATTCCTTTTTCAATAATCTTTTTCAAAGCGTATTTCTTGGTCTTTGTTTTACCATTTGTAATTGTGTTGAGAATATTACATGCTTCTTCCAAATCGTTCGCCATACCCATTTGTGTTTCAACAACTTGCCAGAAAGGCATTTTGAATTGTTCTTCGAGAATATCCTTAATACTTTTTGGTCCTTTATGATTGTGTTTCTCCTGAGCCTTCCTAATCCAATTGGCGCAATTATCCGTAAGAGAAAGATCGTCTGAATCTATTCCTCGTACTACCGCTCTTAGAACCGTTGGTCCAGTCGGAGTGATTTTACCATTTGAAATAGTAGCGATTCTTTTTGCAGCTTCTTCGGCAGAATCTACATCGGTGAAAGATTTGAGAATTTCGTATAGATTTTGATTCATTTCTGATTCTACTCGGTCGAATAGAGTAGGCATGCCACGTTTAGCGATGGTAGTTTCCATTTTAATTATTTCCTTTCAGAATGGCAGATTGTCTATCTCTTCTTGCGATATTTTATCCAAAATACTTTTAATGTCTTCTTCTACGCTTTTGGGCATTGGCTTTGGAGCCTCTTCGATCATAATCATCTTTAGAACTTTTTCGTAGGCTCTATCGATTATTATTTGCTGCTCTCTCCGCAAATCTTTAATCAGTTGCTTTATCGAAGTGGCTTCGTCTTCCGACAACATGACGGTCCATATTGGTCTGCCGCCCATTTCCAGTTTAGAAGATCTGCCCAAAAGGTCAATAATTCCTACAATATCTTTGTCCCAGTCTCTCGTTTTTTCGCCCATTTCAATCACCTTCTCAAAAGGTATTCCGCAAGTTTCCTAAGCGCTTTCTCATCCAAATCATTAAGATTATGAACAATATCCACGTCCGGTTCGTAATAAGTGCGAACGTAATCCGATTGAATACCAAAGCAAAACAACTTGATTCCGCTCTTACGAATCTTGTCGATTGCTTTCTTGAGTTCGTCAATCAGAATCCCTCCGTACGTTCCATTATACCCGGAAGGAAGTCCGTCGCAAAGCATAATCAGAACCTTTCTTTTCTCTTGACGAGCGAAAAGATGATGCGCTGCAACAATAATATTCTCGTGGTCAATGTTGCAACCGCCACAGCATCCTTCTTCTGGTTTTACATCATTCAGCCCCAAAGAGCAACCACCAAGACGTTCTTTCACGGAAGTCCAATTCTCTGCAAAACTCTTGAAGAGAAAATGATTCACCGTTTCAGAACGAGTATACCCGTCGCGAACCAGTTGACTTTCCGATTCCTCACCGGTAGCAAATTGTCCCCCGTAAGAAGGACTGGAATTATAACCGCGAATTTCAAATGGAATTTCCGGAATACCATTAAGTGCTTCTCCAAACAAAGAAGCGATCTGGACGGCCAATTCAGATTTTCTTCCAGACATAGAGCCAGACAAGTCAATAAGTAGGCTAACTGCGGATTTAATATCCATACCGTTAGTCATTTTCATTTTGACATTTCTGCTCCCGCTTGCAACTTTGTAGAGAGAGTTTTGGTCAATACGACCTTTCTTCAGGAATCTTTCCGTATGGGTCTGCGCAGAAGCACGAAGGATAATCGCGAGCTGATTCTGCAAATAAAGCACTTTGTTTTTAATTTGATCAGAGATTTGATTGTATTCTTTAGGACGAAGAAGCGGCTTAATTTCACGATCAAATTTAGTGAACGGAATATAGACCTTGGAATCGCCTACGTGCTGATTATATCTATCGTAGTCGATATCTTCGCTCTTGTCCTTAGCCCACCAATTATTCTCGAAATCTTTCGGATCTCCTTCTTCTCCCATAGCGGCGACATCAAGACCGCGCTGATCCAATTTAAGTTCCGATCCTTCTTTTTCTCCCATATATTGCTGGAGAATTGTCTTTTGTTCTTCTTCAGAGGGTTCGTCGTCTGCGGATTTCGCTTCTCCGGTATCGTCGGAAGGTTCTTCGCTGGGATCGGCATTCGATCCAGCCCCGGATTCTTCCTTTTCAGATTTTTCTTTCTTGACCTTCCTCTTTCCTTTTTTATTATCAGATTCCGATTCTTCTTTTTCTGAAGGCTCACCAGAATCATCAGCGCTTTCTTCGTTATCGTCTTTGCTCGGTTTGCCTTTTCCGCCTTTAGATTTTCCGTTCTTTTTGCTCTTCTTAGAATCAGATTTGTCGCTGTCTTTGGAATCTTTTTTTTCGTCCGAAGAATCCCCGTCACCTTCTTTGTTTTCCGGATCTTCTTCGTTTTCAAGCTGCCATGCTTTGTAGATTTCAAATGCAAGATCGGCAGCAACTTCGCATCCCGCTTTGTCCATATAAATAGACTTTTCAAATCTACCATCCGAAAGGATATTCATCGCTATATTGAAATAATCTTCCATACCTTCCGCGATAGGTAGATTCCCATAACGACCAAGAGCAACCAGAATTCCAGTGAGAGTCCAAACCCATTTGTTGACAATGAGATTGTCTTTGTCTAGCATAATTTTATTGGAAAGTTCAAGGTTGTTTTCGGTCAGATCTTGTTTGCCTCCCTCTAGAATATAATGAGGACTAAGTTCGATCCTGGCATCTTCAATAACATTAAAAATATCCTTAACCATAACATTCTTGGCCATCGTACGGTCCAGATCTTCTTTTCTGGAAAGCGCATGATGCCTAAGTTCGTGGTAGAGACAGGCAGTATATTCTCTTTGTTTTTCGCGAGAAAGATCAGTAACGCTAATTTGTGGCAAAAGAATAAGATTGGCTGGAGGAAACATGTACCCAGCAGCCATGCCCTTTGGAATCTTTTTATACACAAATCTCAGCGTGTAGTCTTTGACCAAAGATTTAGCCGCAAGCTCCATAGCGTTGGAGAACGGGTTGTGCGACATTTTATAGGCTCCTTTTTATAATGGGGGAGAGTTTCCTCCCCCACATTCTTCATTCGATAACAAATCCTTCGCCTTTTTGTCCAAGCAATTTAATCTTGGCAACCATATCCGGTATATAATTCGCTTCCTTAGAATTATAATCATTAATAGAGGGAGTGAACTCATTACCCATCTGCACACGGATAATCTGGCAGACGCTTTCCCTGAACATAGGGTTGAACTGATTCACAATAAAATACATCAGCCCTTTGTGCCAACCAAAATCTTTATAATGCATGGCGAATCTTTCAATCGCCCTGATAGACAACTGATCGTGGATTTCTTTCTTGGCGATTGCTTCTCTTATTTTAACAATAACACCGGCTTTGTTTTGTGGCGTATCCTGAGGACAATAAAGTGCTTTAATCACGTTAGCATGCAGGTAAGGTTTGATAATTTCTTCTTCAATGATTGGGTCATAATCATTTTCAAAATAAGGAGAGAACCTGTCCCATGTCGCCCTATTCTGAATCTCGGTGCCAGCATAAAGACCGGAAGCGTCTCCAAATCCCCAAGTATTGGCAGAAGCAACGATACGAGCATTCGGATGGCGATCCACGTACTCAATGCCACGTTCTGTCATGCAGGCGATCCGGGACTTGTTCTCCAGCACCATATTCAGTGCCAGAGCAACCTGGGCCTGCACCGAATCGAGCTCATCTAGAATCACCATCCAGCCTTTCTTGAGGGCTTCTGTAATAAGTCCCGGTTGAAATTTCGTTACCGGAACGCCATTCTCTTCGACAATTTCTTTGGTCCCGATGAGATCGGCAGGATCGTGAACCTGACCTAGTGCAATACGAATATGGGGAAGCCCAAGAATTGCAGCCGCTTCCTCAAAAGATCTACTCTTCCCACATCCTTTGGGACCCACTTGCAAAGGAGACAATCCGCGACGAATAGACATAAGCAGATCGGGAAAATGATGCGGCGGATGGAAAGGAGTATCGTAATTGGTAAAAGTTTCAATCGCTTTATGTTCTTCAAATGTACTTTCGGATACAGTATTAACAATGGATTCTATTTTAATATCTTTATCGATAATAAAATTATATCCATTTTCGTGGAATTTAATATCTACAATTCCCTTTTCGGCAAGCTTACGTACCATCTTCGTTTTGACGCGATTATTCCGACGCGCAATATCTTTCTTATTCGCCACAGTATCGAGTTTGCTAACCGAATTTGACCAATCGGTGTCACCAGTAAGCAGTGGAGCCAAATCTTCATGTTCGATAAACACTTCTCGTCGTCCCTGATTTCGGGCTCGGTCAAGAATAAGATTGAAAACATTATCTACTTCTTCTGGATTGAGATTTGGAATCTTGTCAGCCATTTTATAGTCTCCTTTTTATATTTTATTGATTGGATTTTCCGTTACAATTGTGTAGCCAAGTTCTTTTGCTTTTTCCGAGCAAAGCGTTTTAAGCCAGCCAGCATCCTTGCGACAAAGAGATCCTTGTTCTCCGGTAATTTCGCATGTCACCGAAGCTTTGGCTTCTGCCTTTTTAACAATATCTCGAATAGACGCGGCGATATCTACCTTTATAACATTAGGATCAAATCGATAATATATTCTAAGACCGCCTAGTTTTTCTTTAATTTGTTCAAACTCAAAGTAGTTGCCGCCAACAACTTCGGAAATTTTTTCTATTGCCTCGTTTATAATTCCCCACCAACCTTCGTCACATTGAAATTCCGGTATCCTAATCATGTTTATTCTCCTGATTCCAAAACAAATGCAAGGTCTTGAAAAACAAAATCATTGGCCACGCAATTGACGTAAAGAAATAAATCTGCATCGTTGTGGAGACATACAATTTGCAGCGGTCGTATTTTGTTAGAGAAAATTCATCTGACGTTTTCCTAATGACTGCATATACAGGTCGCAAATGACCGGAGAACGATTCTGTGAGTACCAGAAAGAGAGGTACTATGATTTCCAAAGCGATACAAAAAACTATGATGTTTTCTTTCGTCATGAAATTCCTTCTTTATTCAGGATGTTGTACTTGCAATTTGGGCATACAACGGAATGTCTTTTAGACAGGGTCTTGACAATCGAACCACAGACATTGCATTTTAGTTTCCGAATCTCCGGATTTAGTTCTTTTGCGTAAGAGTTCTTGTCGGTATTGAATTTTCCAATATCAAAGAACTTGCCCATGTCTTCAAAGAAAGCGGTCTCCATAAAATCCGGAATGCTGATGATGCATTGCATGAAGAACTGATACGCTCCCAGATAAAATGCGAATGTATTGTTGTCTATCTTATCCGTATGGCAGATCCAATTCGCAATAAATCTTCGAAGATACGCTGTCTTCTGCTGCTCCGGTTCTGCGATTGGAGTAACTTTATCTATTTCAATAGGAAACTTTGGGAATTTGAACATGAAAGTCTTGTAGAATCCGCCGAGCGGGAAAATATAAACCGATTTTTCATGTTGAAAATAATCTACCAATCCTTTATTAATTAGGGACGTAACAATGCTTTCTATAAGATTGGTATTAAAACACAAAGGTTTTTCTTTAATTTTCTCAATCAGATCTTTCTCTTTTTGAGACGGGGAATAGGAAGTGACTGGGAAGTATTTAAGTGCATTCATCATGCCGCTCCTTTAAGCTTGGCAATAATGGTCAAGACAATCCCCAATGGGAAAAGCATTATAGCTCCGACAGTAAAGAACAGGAACACGGTCAGCCGAGTGTCACCAGAACTATCGAATTTCTTAAGCCATTTTGCCGGATCGTTTCTTATTTGGTAGACATCAGCAACGCCAATCGTAATTGGCGGATTCCGCTTACTCCATTGCTCTACCCAGTAATCTGCCACAACCGAATCATGAGTAGAGTTGAGCCATTTAGACATCCATAGTTCTGGGTCGGCTTTAAGTTTCGCCGCTTCATCTGCCTTCTCTTCTTCATATTGTTTTGCGTGATCGTCGTCGGCAGGACCGGGATAGACTTTATTGAACTTCCATGTAGCAAAGGAGAGTGTTTCAGGTTCAGATTGAATTTGAGCAATATCCTCTGGTGTTGGTCTATAATGCGTACTGGTAGAATTATACCATTCTGGAATCATATAACAAAACAAAAGTATAATCACTGGAATAACAAAAACCCATATAACGATACTACCTCTTTGCGTTTTCATGATTTTTCTCCTATTCGTCTTGTGCCCCGATCATAATGACCTTTTCCTCTTCGTTTTTCAAGTTCTCTACACATTGCATTAGAACATGATAGCCCGGAAGAGTCAATAGATTTGATGTTCTGGCGGATTCTGGAGAGCGGAAAATATAATAAAGTGGCTTCTCGTTTTTCTCCAGCCATGCTTTTGATTCGGAATCAAGAGAAAGAGTGCATAGTAGATTATCAGACATGACGATTGGAGCAAGTCCGAGAATAGTATAAAGAAGAACCTCGAACCCCATCACTTTAGCGTATTGATTATCTCCCATGCTATCGGTGTAACCAACAGCAAATCCATTACAAACATGATTGTATCCAGAAGAAAAGAAGAAATTGGTCAAATGATAATAAGTATTTTCGTTTTCAGTCTTGATCGGAATTACCACATGAATTGCGCCAACGATCTTGCCTTTGGTATCCATTAGGTTGGAAATGTTCTGGAATGAAATTTCGGGCGAATAATTTTCTGAGATCAGCATTTTATCAAACCTTTCTTAAATAATATAAACCATGAGATAACCTTTATCGTCTTCATCTTTTCTTATTATTTCAATTACTTTAATAAATTCATTTTTGATTTCAAGAGGTATATCCTTATCGTAAACCTCTTCCATTGTTTGCTGCTTTACAGGAATCCAAAAAATATATTCATCCGAGCACTTGTGAACGAGAGTAGCGTTTTTAACGCACCAATTTCTAAAATTATCTTTCTCTTCCTGATTATCAAAATGGGTGCCAATTTCATATAGGGGACGAGACTCGATAGGATCTATTTTCAATTTACTTACCCTTTCTAATCTTTGTTTTCTTAACTTTAATGCTGCGAATTCTGATTGTCATAATAATCTCCTTTTGAAAGACCTGACTCGAAGAAGATCTTCGAGTCAGGTCAGATAAATCTAAGCCATAATCGGCTTCGTTAGCGTCTCCCAAGCCCGCTGCTTCAGCTTCATCGAAGTCCCGTCCGATTTCAGATTATTCCTAAGCAAATTCTCTTTCCGCATCTGGTCTTCTTCCGACGCAGTCGTATACTCGGTCTTACCATGAACTCTGGTACTCTTCTGCGTATCCGCATAATCCACTACTGTCAGAAACGCATCCCAGAAATTTTGTTTAGTCTTGGAGAAGTCGACCTCAAGTTGGTCAACCGTCTTACGATCTTTGTTTGAGTCTTCTTGAGAATAGCCATGCTCGTCAACAATGATTTTATCGCAATTCGGAAATATTTCTTTCATGTATTCGCGAAACGTTGTGCAATGTTCTACGCCCATCTTACTGGCAAATTCAACAAATTTTTCAGCATGCTTACGTTGTCTGGCAATAATCTTTTTAGCGTCCTCTGTGCGATCATGAGCAGATTTGGTATGGCGAATAGAAATTTCTTCTTCTGCGCCACGAATCTTGGGAGAAATAATATGATTCTGATCGTCAAGATACACAAAACGCGCAGTGAGTTTTTCGGTGCCATCGTGAGCCCACATAATTCGAACGTACTGGCTAAGAGATTCGCCATTAACCATAATCGTCTCAGGCATCGCAGCAACAACCCAAACCGCTGCGCCATTCATAAATGTTCCTGCGCATTCGACTTTCAACCCGTAATCAGTGATCAGATTGGAAAGAACGCCCAGACATTCTTCGTTTTGAATACAGGTATAGAGTTTACCAACGGTCGTGAAAACGTATTTTGTATCGTCACGGACAATGCAATACTGCTCTTGGAGAGGAATGAATTCGTCTTTGGTTTCGCTAATGAGATTTGCCACTTCCACATTAAGAGCGCCAAAATGAGACTCGTTGAAATTGGTTTCAACAAGTTCTTGAACCCTGCTCTTTAGCGCATCCGTTTTAGCAGTCCCATTCGGACCAAGAACCCTTGGATTAATCTTCTCGGTCTTCTCTGGAATTTCGTTCACAGTAAGAAGCGGTCGCTTGGAAATAGTCCAATTAAGTCCAGCTTCGTTCAAAATTTCATCAATGGTGTTTGTGGTAACTTTCGTGCCAATTCCAAGCCAACGAGGGATAACTTTCTTAGCGGTAGAAGTAACGGTAGCAGCGGTAATCGTAGTCATTTTATAGTCTCCTTTTTATTATTGTTCGAATGCTTCCGGCTCAACAATAAAATAATCGTTGTCCGGCTTCTTTATTTCTTTCTCGTAATAATCTTTCTTTTTGAACAATTCAGCCTTCGTGAGCCTATGGTCGTATTGTCCGGTTTCTTTTAGATACTCAACCCATTGCAGCCAACGATAGAAATAAGCCTTAATGGTGTTAGTCGTTCCAAAATTAATCCTAGTGACCGCTCTATCAATTTCCATATCTTTTCTTTTATTCGGAAATGAGATGGAGATACGATACGCCGGGATAGATCTTTCGTCTTCAATAATTACGTCTGCAGATATACTAAAAGAAACCATTTCGTCTTCGGACGAAACAATATCCGTTGCGTTTCCTTTCTCTTCAATGAATTTCGCAATAGACTTAATTTCTATTTCGGTCAGAAAAGCATCTGCATAGCGATCTTCGTTTTTAAATGCCATCCTAAATTTAAGCCCTGGGTGATTGGATTTTTTTAGCAATACCGGAATAATATCCAATCGTTCAGAATAAGACCCAGCATCTCCTCTTGCCTTGATGAAATCCCCAGTATTGAAACTCACGGATTGTTTCGTTGTCATTTTTACAGTCCATATTCTTTCTTTATAATTTTAGCTTCTTGGATGTATTTTATTGGAACTATATACAATTTCCTGTCTTTCGGATCTCTTGCATAAACATTATCTCCTTTTTTACTAAGTCTTACCATATTTAGGCATTGCACATTTATTTTATATCTTTTCTTAATTGGCGCTAAGATAAGCATCACAAACTCATCTTCTTTTTTGTTCTTGAAAAGATTCGCAGTCGTGGTTCTTTTGTCATTAATAGATTGATGATTAGATAGTACTTTTTCTCTCCATTCTATATTTACTGGCTCGGTTTCTCTCAACCAATTCAGAGGGCACGTTAGCACCGGAGGGGTATCTTTTTCCATATATTGCGTGTACTCCCAATATTTCGGATGAAACCGATAACATTCTATCATCCCGTCTCTTAACACCCAAACAGATGCCCCGCGAATCGCAACTCTCTCAACTCCTTCCTCTTCTAATTTTTCGCTGGCAAAGATTTGATTCGGATGCATTTGATATCCTTTATTTAGTTGTCGCTATTGCATTAGAAATTGCCACGTTGTTTAGAATCTCTGGGAATTCTTTTCTGATTCTGTCAAGACTATCCGCGACTTTGATTGGCAATATTGGGACAGCCATGCTGTTGTCGAAAAAATCATTCACAATGTCGAGATCTTTTTGCAGTTTAAAAATCCAGTTCTTTGCCATTTCTTCGCTCCTTTCAAATTGGGCAATACCACACGACCTCAAATAGGATTTTACCCTACTTGAGGTCGCAGGTCAAGTAAAAACCGCAACTATTTTTCGTTAAAGAACTCTCTAAGCCAGCCATCCAGTCCTACTTGAAAAGCGCTCCAAGTAGTCCAAGTAGCATAGAACCAAGAACGATAGCCATAAAAATTAGAATAATGAGAAGAGGGCGTTCGAAACACCAAGATAGCAGTGTGTGCAGATCTGACATGATAGTTTCCTTTTTATAGGTTTATTTTATATGGTCCTTATTGATTCAAGTACCTCTTTATTGAATAATTCAGGTTTGGTTCTCACAAGTCTTTTAAACTCAATTCTCCTGAGTCTCTTGATTTCAATATGATTAGATTCTTCTTTGCTCAGTTGGATTTCGAGGAACATTTTATATACTTTGCTCTCGGAAAGTGCAACCCTTTCTCCTATTTCGGAGAAAGTATATCCCTGCTTTCTAAGCGATAGAATTTTTTCGTTAATCTTCTTGGTCTTTTTCGTTTCATCGCTACATATAGGTTCTATAATAGATACCTTTTTTGAATTTCCTTTCCTATAGAACGCCACCAAATGAGTTTGGTCTTGGCGGCTAACCATTGGTTTCTTTACATATGTTCTTATCGTTCCGCAATTTTCACAAATATCTACAAGAGAATCGCCTTTTTTAACAAGCACAAAACAATGCAGCATATTGTTCCTTTCAATCAAATTCTTTAAGTATTGATGATTTCGACCGGAATTCCTGGGAAATTTTGCGCAACGTACTCAGCGCCGGTATTCTTTTTGGCGTCAAAATACGTATACATTTTGTGATGTTGATAATATCCCATCGGATCTGGCATATCTATTTGCAAAGTAACTCTATCCTGAGAAGCAGTTTTGGAAACAATTACAGTGGCTTTTTCAATTGGAACTTCCATGCAGATCAATCTCCTTTTATTTTTAAAATGACGAGAGGACCATCTCAAAATAAAAAGAGATGGTCCTCTCAAAACACAATCCCTACATAGCGTTCTTAGCCTCGTTAGCCTTGCGCGTTGCCGCACCCTTCCTTCCCGCCTGGCGCTTCTTACGGGTCGCCGCAGACCGCTCCCCCGGCGTCATCTTCGCCAAATTATCCCGACGAGTTGCAGCTGCCTTCTGTCCGGTCGTCAGAGTCACGACACCGGAAACAGGTTCTGCGTGATTGGCAA
>OCZT010002220.1_pt1 | contig 20106 bp, 19 predicted proteins | sample 1539031 | NCBI WGS metagenome assembly OCZT01 (sample SAMEA3539308, study PRJEB22396) | soil metagenome | biome: tundra; feature: field; material: soil | place: USA | collected 2010-05 | depth 0.15 m | reverse complement strand
GATCTCGTCGGCGGTCGCGATCGGATCCGAGAGTATGGCCTCCATGGCGATGGCGCCCGGAATGAGGAGTGCGGGCGGGAGCTTCAGCTTGGGCTTCTTGATCCCGCGGGCCTGGATGAACCAGTCGAACATCGCCTCGTAGGTGACCACCTCGGGGCCGCCCAGCTCGACGATCTGTCCATTCAGCTCCGGCTTGTCGATCGTCTCGACCACGCATCGAGCCGCGTCCTCGCGCAGGATCGGCTGAAGCTGCGCCTGGCCGCTGCCGGGGATGATCAGGAACGGTCCGAAGTTGGCCGCTCGCTCGAAGTCGCTGACGACGCCCCCCTCTTCGGCGAGCACGAACGAGAAGCGGAGGATGGTGCCGGCCACGCCGGTCTTGGTCAGCTCCTGCTCGCCCATCCAGCGCGAAGTCAGGTACTTGTACTTGCCGTCGAGGCGGGCCCCGATCGCGCTGACCAGGATGACCGACTTCACGCCCGCCGCCTTGGCGGCCTCCGCCATGATCCGAGGGCCGTCGACATTGACCTCCAGGAATGACTGCGGGCGGTTGCGGCGCACGGCGACGAGGCTGATGACATGCTCGACGCCCTGGGCGGCCTGCGTGACCGCCGCCGCGTTGAGCGCGTCCCCGACGACCACCTGCGCCCCCCGGACCTTGAAGGCGGCGGCCTTCATGGGGTCGCGCACCAGGACCGTCAGCTGGTGGCCGCCATCGATCAGCTTGTGCGCCACCCCACGGCCGAAGAAGCCGGTCGAGCCCAACAGGAGAATCTTGGCCACGGGTCAGAATCGTAACCGAGGCCATACTGGGGCCTGGATGACCGCCATCTGATGAGCGGGCAGGAGGCGGCCTTCGGCGGCATGGGGCTTCTCGCCGTCTTCCTCGGCGCAGGGGGCATCGCCGCCGCCGTCCGGACGCGCCGGAGGAGGGCCGAGATTGCGGTCACCTACGGTTCCGTGGGAGGCATCGTCTACACGGTGGTGCAGGCAGGCTGTTCCGGTGTGCTGATGCTGGGCGGCATGGGTCTGATCGCCCTGGTACTGCTCGCGAAGAGCTAGATAACGTTCTTTTCTGTGACGAGGGCACCGCGAGCGAAGCGTTCGAGCGCGAAGGGCGTGATGTCGATCTCGGATTTCTTGTCGAGCAGCACCTGGGCCACGAGCAGCGCCGCCGCGGGGGCCTGCATGAACCCGTGGCCGCTGAACCCGGCCGCGCACCAGAAGCCCTCGAGGGCGTGGACGGGGCCGAGGATCGCCTGGTGGTCCGGAGTGGACTCGTAGAGGCCCGCCCACGCCGTTTTCACCCCTGCGCCCGCCAGCGCCGGCGCGCGCCGCGCCGCCTGCTCGAACATCTTCTCCAGGAACTCCCAGTTGGTGTCGGTCACAAAGCCCGACGGCTCGGCGCGGTCGCTCATCCCGATGAGGACCCCATCCCCTTCCGGATGGAAGTAAAGCGAGGTGTGGAAGTCGACGGTCATGGGCGTTGTGCGCGGCACGGCGGGAAACGGACCCGTGACCGCGATATGCCGGCGGAATGGGAGCACGGGGATCTCGAGGCCGGCCATCCGACCGATCGACGCGGCCCAGGGCCCCGCGCAGTTGACTACCATCCGCGTCGCAATGTCTCCGGCTGAGGTGTGCACCCCCTGCACGCGGCCGGAGGCCACGTCGATGCCGGTGACCTCGACTCGCTCTTTCAGGCGCGCGCCCAACCGGCGGGCGGCGGCGGCATAACCCGACGTCACGTCGGCCGGGCTCGCGATGCCGTCGGTGGGGCAGAACGTGCAGCCGAGGACGTCGTCGACGTTGAGCACCGGGACCATCTTCGCGGCCTCAGCCGGGTCCACCCACCGCGCTTCGGTGAGGCCGACCCGATGCCACATGTCCATGTTGTGGCGGAAGTCCTCAATCTGCTGAGGCTGCGTGAAGACGAAGAGGTAGCCGATCTGGCGAAAGTCCGCGGGATGGCCGGTCTCGTCCTCAAACGACTCCAGCATCCTGACTGACAGTCGCTGCAGCCGGACGTTGGCCTCGATCGAAAACTGCTGGCGAACACCGCCCGCGCACTTGCCGGTCGACTGCGAGCCCAACGTCTCCCGTTCGAGGAGCAGCACATCGACCTTGCGCTTGGCGAGCTGGTAGGCGAGCGCGCAGCCCATGATCCCTCCGCCCGCGATGACTACGTCAGCGCTTTCCATTCCATGACATTCCCCAGAACTCGAAGATGAGCTTCAGAGCGGCAAAGGTCGTGATGTCTCCAGTGTCGAACGGAGGCGACACCTCGACCACATCGAAACCGACTGGGCTCGTTCGTGCCAGTACAGTGCCGAGCAGGTCGAGGGCCTGCCGCGTCGACATCCCGCCCGCCGATGGGATCTCGGTCCCGGGGGCGTAGGCGGGGTCGAGGGCGTCGATGTCGAACGAAACGTGCACCTTCTTGCCCGCGAGACGGTCGGCGATGGCCTGCGCCGAACCCGCGGGGTCGGCGGCCAGCTCTCGCGCCGAGACCAGCAGGATGCCGGTCGCCCGAATGAACTCGATCTCTTCGGGGTCGTAATCACGACCGCCTGCGATCACCACCCGTGCGGGATCGATTGACGACACCTCGAGCGCGCGGCGCATCGCGCACCCACAGGTCCAGCGGCCGCCCCGCGAGAAATCGCAAAGGTCGGGATGGGCATCCACCCACAGGATCTGCATGTCCGGGTGCCGGCGCGATTGGGCTGCGATGGTCGCGATGGCGGTGCAGTGGTCACCCCCGAGCACGGTCAGAAGGGAGGTGAGCGGGACCGCGGCCAGGCGCTCGGCGACGCTCATCCAGCCCTCCGCGATGTCCGGGCCCGGGTCCAGGTCGCCCATGTCGTGCACGCGCAGTCCCTGCAGGACCTGTCCGTCTTCGGTCACCGGCGCCATGGCCGCGGACAGGGTGCGGATGGCCCGTGGGGCGAGCGCCGCGCCCTTCCGGTACACCGCCGAGCCGTCGTAAGGGATGCCGGCAACGATCATGTCGGCCGCGTCGAAAGCCGCTCCCGCGAGCCCACCCCAGGGCAGAAGGCCGTCCAGATTCATCGTATTCGCACCTCGGGTACTTTCAATATGAGCAACGCGCCGACCAACAGCGACACGCTGAAGACCGAAAAGATGACGGGAAACCCTCCCGGCAGACCGAGCAGCTGTGGCCCGTGGTTGAACGGGTCGAGCAGGAAGCCGCCGACGAAACGGGCGATGATCCCGGACCCGGCGGTGGCGATGTTGCTGAAGCCCATGAAAAGCCCCGCTTCTTTGGCTGGAATCACGTCCTGCATGAAGGCCCAATCGACCGAGAAGAAGAGGCCGTATCCGATCCCGATCACGACTCCGACCAGGGTTGCCTGCGCCGCCAGCGACGGCACCTTCAACATTCGCGCGAGAGGTTCCACGAGCTGCGTGGGCAGCAGCTGGAAGTGGCTGAACACCAGCATCACCACGCCCGCAGCCCCGAGCAACCCCCCCACCAGGATGAACGGGCGCCGGCCGTAGCGGTCCGACGCGCGGGCGGCAGGCCACGACACGAGGAATGCGGCCACGATCACGAGACCCTGGAGTGTGAAGCTCGCGGTGATCGTGTCGTTGCGATCGTTGTGGAAGAAGACATTGCTGAAGTAGAAGAACACGAAACTCTGGACGCCGACCAACCCCACCAGGATGAGCAGCCGCGAGGCCATGAGCCAGAGGAAGCTGGGGTAGCGCAACGGCTGCCCGAAGGTCGTGACGATGGCCTGTCGCACGCTCTTGAACTGCCCCGCCGACCGCTCCGTGCGGTCTGGGATCAACAGGACCGTGGGCAGCATCGTGAGCACGAGGAGAGCGCAGATGCTGAGGATGGCCGCCGTGCGTCCCACATGAGCCAGAATCAAGCCCGCACCGACAGTGCCGGCGAGCACCCCGACCACGTTCGCAACACCGAAATACCCTGACGCGGTGCCTCGCTGAGCCTCCGGCACGACGTCGGGCATCAGGCCCTGGTAGGGCCCTTGCGCGGTGTTCGAAGCGGTCTGCAGCAGGAAGTAGAAGATCAGCACGAGGCCGAAGCTGCCGGCGAGCGCCAGCCCCACCAGGAAGAGGACGTCGCCGATGGTGCCCCCGAGGATGAAGGGATGGCGCCGGCCGAATCGGGTCCGCGTGCGGTCGGACAGCGCACCCGCCACCGGCTGCCAGACCACCGCCATCAGCGATCCCACTCCCTCCAGCACACCTAGCGCGAGACCCTCGTGCTGCCTACCCACCAGCTGGAGCACGAGGTCCGGCAGGATCAGGCCGCCGAGGCTGGTCCACAGGTAGCCGATCGCAACCCAGTAGAGCGACAGGACGACGAAGTCGAGTTGCTTGAGGTTGCGTGGCGCCGGCCTGACGGCTGCCGCCAACGGTCCCTCAGGGGCCGCGGTGAGGATCAATCCGGCTGGTAGGGAGGGAGTGACTTCTTGACCGGCCGGTCCTCGCGGTAGCCGAGCGCGTACTCGCCCTGGAGAATGGTGTGCACCTCGCGCGTCCCCTCATAGATGATCGGCGCTCGGGCGTTGCGCATGAAGCGCTCCACCGGATACTCGGCGGAGTAGCCGTAGGCGCCATGAACCTCGATCGCGTCATCGGCTGCGTTGAAGGCGGCATCCGTCGCGTACTGCTTTGCCATCGACGTGCTGACAGTGTTCCGAAGGCCCTTGTTCTTCATCCACGCGACCTTGAAGTAGAGGAGCCGGCAGATCTCGTAATCACGCGACATGCGGGCGATCATCTGCTGGATCAGCTGGTAGCGGCCTATCTCCTGGCCGAAGGTCTTCCGTTCGCGGGCGTACTTCACCGAGGCGTCGAGGCTCGCGCGCACAGTGCCTGTCGCACCCGCGGCCACTGTGTAGCGGCCGTTGTCGAGGCAGCTCATGGCGATCTTGAAGCCGTCGCCCTCATCGCCGATTCGATCCGCCTCGGACACCAGCACGTCTGACAGAAAGATTGAACCGACGTCTCCGGCGCGTATACCCAGCCTGTCCGCGATCGGCTCGGTGCGCAATGTCTTGCCGCAGGCGGCGCGATCGAGCATGAAGGCCGACACCCCACGGTGCCCTGCCTTGGGGTCGGTCTTCGCGAAGACGAGCAGGAAATCTGCGGTGTCTGCGTCCGAGACCCACACCTTCTGTCCGTTGAGCACGTAGTTGTCCCCGTCGCGACGTGCGGTCGCCTGCATCGAAGCCACGTCCGAGCCGGCGTTGGGCTCGGTGAGGCCGTAGCAAGCGAGCTTCTCCCCCCTCGCCATCGGCACCAGCCATCGTTGCTTCTGGTCTTCGGTGGCCCACGTGTAGAGGCCCATGCCCACGAGGCCGACATGGACTGACAGCACCGTGCGGAACACCGTGTCGACGTACTCGAGCTCTTCGCAGACGAGCCCCAGCGACAGGTAGTCGAGGCCATAGCCGCCGTAGCGCTGCGGGAAGCACACGCCGGGCAGGCCGATCGACGCAAGCTTGGCGAAGATCTCGGGGTCGTGGTGGCCGGCGCGGTCGTTGGCACCGATGGTTGGCGCGAACTCACGAGCACAGAAGTCCCGGACGGTGGCCACGAGCTGCTCCTGGTCTGAGGTCAGTGCCAGGTCGAGCATGGCTATTTCTTGGGGGTCGGTGAATGCTTCGACGTGGGTGAAGGGGTCGGCGACGGTACCGGCGTCGGCACCGGCTTCAGGTCGCTAGGGCCGACGTGACCGATCACAGGCAGGTGGCTGCCGATCGCCAGGATGACGGGCGCGCTCCTCGAGCCGTGCAGCTGAGGTTGGAGGAAGCCGGAGTAGATCTGCTGCAGCTGATGGATGCCCTGCACGGAATCGATGTGCGCGCCAGAGGCGCCGCCGGCAGCGTCTTTGAGCGTCTTCAGATCTTGCTTGGACACCATCGCCGAGGTGATCGGGTTGGACTCGATCCATGACTCGAGCTTGTTGACCTGGGCCAGCGTGAGGCTGGCACTCTTCAACGTCGGCGCGAAAGCGTTGTCGAGCGTGACAAGCGCCGAGATGGCGAGGTAGATCACTACGAGCGTCACGGCGATATGGACGAAGACGCCGAGCAGCCCATCGATGCCGCGAATCGACTCGATGCGGTGAAACGCGCCGCCGATGGCGCCGCCGACGGCACCCATGACGATGGCCAGAATGATGGCGACGAACACGCTCAGCACCGCGTTGAGGTGAACGACCTTCTCCATCTCCGCCGTGTACTGGTCGTGAAAACGAAAGACCACCAGCAGGGTGCCGAAAAAGAAGATCTCCGCCATCAGCGGCTGGATCACGCCTCGCTGATAGCCGAGAAACAGCGCGACCAAAAGGAGGAGCGCAACGACGAGATCGATGATCATGGCGTCAAGCCGAACGTGGCGCCGCCCGGCAAGGTTACGATCGGGAGGATCCCGTACATCGCGGCCAATTGTAGAAGCACGGCACCCAGACCCCCCGGGGTGGGGCCCCACCCCGTAGGGCGATCCGCACCGCCTTGGGTTAGACTCGGAGCGATCTTGGCCCGAACGATCGCTGTCGCGATGCAAAAGGGGGGTGTGGGCAAGACCACCACCGCCGTGAACCTCGGCGCCGCACTTGCGGAGTTGGGGCAGAGGGTATTGCTCATCGATCTCGACGCGCAGGGCCACCTCACCCTGTACATGAAGCCGTCAGGCGAGCTCGACAAGACCATCTACGACCTGCTGGTCAACCCCGAAACCACCGTGACCGACGTTGTCCAGGAGGCGCCCCAGATGGGCGTCCACTACATTCCCGCGGACGTTGAGCTGGCGGGCGCCGAAAACCAGATGATCAACGAGATCGGACGCGAGAGCATCCTGCGCGACAAGCTGGAGGCGGCCCAGAAGCGATACGACTTCATCATCATCGACTGCCCACCGTCACTCGACCTGATCGTCATCAACGCCCTCGTGGCGGCCGATGAGGTCCTCGTCCCGCTGCAGGCCGAATTTCTCGCCCTCAAAGGCATGCAGGAGCTGCTGGTGACGATGGAGCGCGTCAAACGCAGGTTGAACCCGAGGTTGGAGCTCACCGGCATCCTGCCGACCCTTTACAAGCAGCGGGCCCTCCATTCGCAAGAGGTGCTCGCGGCCGTCAGGGAAAAGTACGGAGACAAGGTTTACGACTTCGGCGTCACGGCCTCGATCCGCTTCGCCGAAACCCCTCTGGCGGGACAATCGATCCTTCAGTACGCGAAAGATTCGGACGGAGCTCGGGCGTACCGTGCGCTCGCGGCAAAAGTGTTGGAGAATCATAGGTAATGACCACCTTCAAGCGCGTGTCACTCGCGGGTTCAGAAGAGCTGTTCCGGCCCACCCGTCCGCAGGTCGTCACCGACACGGACGAGGTGATCAGAGACGCTGTCGATCGCCCCGCTAAGGTGAAGGAGGTCGTCTTACGTACCCTGCACTTCACGCCCGAGGAGATCGAGCTGCTGCTGGAGTCGATCCAGACCGCCAAGTATCCGGACCGAGTCCGCGCCAAGCCTGCGCTCGACAAGTTCGACTCGCTGGACGCGCTGCGAATCAAAATCCAAGACGAAACAACCCAATAGCCGGCGGCCTTCGACTCGTTATAGGCGAGAAGCGCCAGGATTGAGACGATGCAGCGCACCGAGGTCATCGTTTTCACTGGAGCCTTGCTACTACTGTGTCTGTACTGGACCTACGGCTATATACGGCGCCGCTCGCGGAAACGCTAGCGTGGCAGGGTTGGCCGCGGTCCCCCGGCCATGACATTGTCGGCCACCGACCCCAAATGTCGCCAGGAGTACCTAAATCTTCAATAAATCCCATCGATATACCGGAAAGAGAGCAGGCGCGCGCGAAGCGCCCGCCGATGAGAGGGAACCATTCGGGTTCCCTCTCATACCGCCAAGTCGGTAGATTTGCTTCGATGAAGCTGGGGATTGTTAAGGTCAAGCTCGATCGCGAGGTCAACGCGTACGTCCTCACCTGCTCGTCAACCAAGGAGGCGATCGTCATCGATCCCGGCCTGCCGGTGGGAAAGCTCGCCGACCAGGTCAAGGGCATGACCGTGCGGTTCATCGTCGCCACCCACTGCCACCCGGGGCACGTGGCCGGCAAAGATGAGCTCAAGGAGCTGACCGGCGGCGAGACCGCGCTTCACTCCGCCGACGCCAAGCAGTTCCTGCGCTCGGCCGACAGATATCTGGTGGACGGGGACGAGCTCGAGTTCGGCGAGTTCAAGCTCTCGGTCGTCCACACTCCGGGCCACACACCCGGCAGCGTCTGCTTCGTGGTCGCCAACCACGCCTTCGTCGGAGACACCATCCTTGCCGGGGGCATCGGCAAGCAGACGCCGGAGACCGACGTGCGCAGGCAGATGATGAGCATCGGCACCAAGCTGCTGCGGCTGCCGCTGACCACGGCGCTCTACCCCGGGCATGGGCCCGCCACCAGCCTCGAGCGCGAGCTGGCCCAGAACCCCATCTTCAGGGGAGCCGGAGCCCGAGCCTGAGCGCCGGCACCCGCCCCCGTAAATGATTAGCGCGGCAGGGTTGGCCGGTGTCCCCCAGTTCAGGGAACGGTTGTCATCAGCAGCGAGATCTTGGTCACGGTTGCGCTGGCCGCGACTCGGAGCGTACCCGTCACCCTCACATCGCTCGCGCGCGTGAAGTTCGCAGAAAACGGGGTGTCGGCGGTCCCTGAGCTCGTGAGAAGGACCCAATCGCCCGCGTTGAGCCTGCCGATAAAGAAAGGTTGGACCTTGCTCGGGCGGTCGACGGTCTGCCACTCCAGCCCCCAGATGGTCGACCCGCCGGCGGGAAAGTCGGCGCCCTTCGTCAGGCGCGCTCCGGGGTAGATCGGGAAGTCGGCGGGAAAGCCGCTTGGCATCGGCACCGCCGCGCCCAGCTTGACGATCGGCGAACCTGCGGGCGAGGGCGATGCCCTCGGTGGCGATGCCCTCGGTGGCGATGCCCTCGGTGACGATGCGGGCGATTGACCGGATTGCGACGTAGGCCCGCTACAGGCCGACCCACCCAGCAGGGTGAGGATGAGAGCCACGAGCGCGCCGGCGCGCAAGCCGCCCATCACCGCGGGCTCACCATGCGGCCGATTGCCACACCGACCTTGCGACCCTCGCGCGCGACCAGCCGGCCGCGCACGTAGACCTCGACGATGGAGAAGCTGGATTCGAGGCCGTCAAGCGCGCTGTGCCTCTGCCTCGATCGCATCATCGCCGGCCGGACCACCGTGGCGCGTTTGGGATCGACGATCACGAGGTCGGCGTCGTAGCCGGGGGAGATCCGCCCCTTGCTCTCCTGGATGCCGGCCAGCGCCGCGGGCCCGTCGCACACCCACCTCGGCGCTTTCCAGACGTCTCCCAGCCTCTTGGCGAGCTCCAGGCAGCTGAGGTACAGCGTCTGCACCCCGGGGCTCCCCGCGGAAGCCTGGTCGAGCTGCCGGGCTTTCTCGGCGTCCGTGTGTGGAGCGTGGTCGGTGGCGACAATCCCGATCGTCCCTCGCGCGACGCCATCCACGAGCGCTTCGCGATCGGCCGCGGTGCGGACCGGCGGCAACATCTTCATAGCGGTCCCGAGCCGTGCGAAATCCTGGTCGGACAGCCATAGATACTGCGGGCACGTCTCGATGGTCAATCGGGATCCGTCCGTGAGGGCGGCCTCGGCCGCCAGGAGGCCGAGCGCGCTCGACAGGTGGGCGATGTGGAGGCGGGCGCTGCACGAATCCGCGATCGCCGCGGCCGCCGCGATCGCGACTGCCTCCGCCTCAGGCGGGCGGGCCGCGAGCATGTCGTCGTAGGAGTCAAGGGGCCGCCTGAAGGCCGCCAGGATGCCGGGGTCCTCCGCGTGAATGACGATGGGCAGTCCAAGCGCCGCGACCACCGGCGCGAGCCGGAGCAGCGTCCCGTAGTCGGGTGGCGCCTCCAGATCCGGGTCGTCCGAATCCGGCGTGTACAGGATCTGCTTGCGGCTGAGGCTGAACGCATAGCCGAGGTAAGCCTTGAAGCCGATTGCTCCCGCTCGAGCCAGCCCTTCGAGCTGCTCGGCGGTCGAGCTGGAGCGGACAAGGCCCCACAGCCCGAAATCGACGCGGGCTTTGCTGTGCGCCAGCGCCGCCTTGGCCTCGAGGACGCCGGCTGAATCGACGCCCGGCACCGTGTTGGGCATGTCGATGACGGTGGTGACACCGCCCGCCGCGGCCGCCGCGGTCAGGGTGCCGAAGTCTTCCTTCTCCGGGAAGCCCGGATCGCGACTGTGCACGTGAACATCGATCGCACCTGGTAGCACGTACATCCCGCGCGCGTCCACGACTCGCGCGCCGTCGGGGTTCCCTGACCCGACCTCCTCCAGACTCGTGATGACCCCGTCCGAGACGTGAACGTCGACCTGGCGCGGACCCTCCGGGGTGTGAACCGTTCCCCCGGTTATGACGAGGGCCGCCACAGCGGCGCCTTCAGTCAAGTTCCAGGTCGGAAATGCGGAACAGAGGAGAGTAGGGGATACCGGCGCCGCGGATGTTGTCCTCTCCCCCTTCGCCGCGGTCGAGCACGACGACGAGATGGATCACTTCCACGCCGGCATCGCTAAGCACCTTCGCTGAGCGCAAAGAGTCACCACCGGTGGTGACGACGTCTTCGATCACCGTCACCCGGTCGCCGGCTTCGAACCGTCCCTCGATCTGTTTCGAGGTCCCATATCCTTTGGGCTCCTTGCGGACGAGGAGGAGTGGGAGTCCCGTCTCCATCGACACCGCGCCCCCGAGGAGCACAGCACCCAGCTCTGGCGCGGCGAGGCGCTGCGTATCACCTGGCACAAGAGCAGCGAGATGCCTTCCCAGGCGTCGGAGCAGCCCCGGCTCGGTCTCGAACAGGAACTTGTCGAAGTAACGGTTGGAGCGCTTGCCAGAACGCAGGATGAAGTCGCCCTTGAGATACGAGGCCGCGACCAGTTCGCGTCCAAGCGCGGTGCGCTCAGCGATCACCCTTTCAATCTAATGGATAGAAGCAGGCCGCCCGGTGATCATTGCCGAACGCCTCGAGCGGCGGCTCCGCTTCTGCGCAGTGGTCGCGCGCCCGCGAACACCTCGTGCGGAAGCGGCAGCCCGACGGCGGGTTCACCGGTGACGCCACGTCTCCCTGAAGGATCACCCGCTCGCGACCGCGCTCGATCGCCGGGTCGGGAATCGGGATCGCCGAAAGCAACGAGCCCGTATAGGGGTGCCGTGGATGGCGGTAGAGCTCGCTACCGGGCGCAATCTCCATGATCTTCCCCAGGTACATGACCGCAATCCGGTCGGAGATGTGCTTCACCACCGAGAGGTCGTGAGCGATGAACAGGTAGGTGAGGTCGAATTTCGACTGCAGGTTCTCCAGCAGGTTGATGATCTGGGCCTGAATCGAGACATCGAGGGCGGAGATGGGCTCGTCGCAGATGATGAACGTCGGCTCCACCGCGAGCGCGCGAGCGATGCCGATCCTCTGCCGCTGGCCGCCAGAGAATTCATGTGGGTAGCGGTCGGCGAACTGAGGGTTCATCCCCACCACGTTGAGCAGCTCGTAGATCCTGTCCTGTCGCTCCCTACCCTTGGCCAGGCCGTGGATGTCAATGGGCTCACCGACGATGTCGCCCACCGTTTGCCGCGGGTCGAGCGACGCATAGGGATCCTGGAAGATCATCGCCATCTCGCGCCGCGTTGTCCGCAGGGCCTCGCCGCGCAGTTTGGTGATGTCCTGACCCTTGAAATGAACCGTCCCCTCGGTTGGCTCGTAAAGGCGCATCACGGTCCGGCCAAGGGTCGATTTGCCGCAGCCCGACTCGCCGACGAGCCCAAGCGTCTCGCCCTTCATGATCTCTAGATCGACGCCGTCCACCGCGTGCACATGCGCGACCGTGCGCTGCAGGACCCCGGATGCAATCGGGAACCACATCTTCAGGCCGTGCACGGACAGGAGCGGCTCGGAAGCCGTCCAGGCCCTCTTCAATTGTGTGTGAGCGGTCTCAGGCACCTTTCAGCTCTGTGCCCGCTTGGGTGACCCAGCACGCCGCCATTTGCGTCTCCCCGACCCGATTCAGCGCGGGCGTGTCACGCGAGCACCGCTCGATCTTGAACGGGCACCGGGGATGGAAGGCGCAGCCCTTGGGGAGGTCTATGAGATTCGGCGGTAGGCCCTCGATCGGCTTCAGAGGTTCATGCCGCTCCGCGTCGAGGCGCGGGATGGACCGCAGGAGCGACCACGTGTACGGATGCTTCGGGTGGGCGAAGACATCCGTTGTCGGGCCCGACTCGACCACCTTCCCGGCGTACATCACCATCACGCGCTCGCACATGCCCGCGACCACGCCCAGATTGTGCGTGATCAGGATCGTGGCGGTCCCAAACTCCCTGTTCACCTGCCGGAGCAGGTCGAGGATCTGCGCCTGAATGGTGACATCCAGCGCGGTCGTCGGCTCGTCGGCGATCAGCACCTGCGGCGTGGTGGTCAGGCCCATGGCGATCATCGCGCGCTGCCGCATGCCGCCCGAGAACTGGTGGGGGTAGTTCTTGGCACGTTCCGCGGGTGAGGGGATACCGACCTTGCCCAACATCGCCACCGCCCCTGCCAGCGCTCTGATCCCGTCCAGGCCTCGGTGCAGACGCAGCGGCTCGCCCACCTGCCAACCGGCCCGGAAGACGGGGTTCAAGGACGTCATCGGGTCCTGGAAGATCATGGCGATCTCCTGGCCGCGGATCTCTCGCATCTCGGTCTCGGAAGTCTTGGTCAGGTCGCGGCCATTGAAGAGGACCTTGCCGCCAACGATCCGGCCAGGCCGCTGCAGCCCCATGATGCTCATCGCGGTGACGGACTTGCCGCACCCGGACTCGCCCACGATACCCAACGTCTCTCCCGCGTCCAGGTGGAAGGAGACGCCATCGACCGCCTTGACGTCGCCGTCCTTTGTTTTGAAGACGGTGCGGAGGTCCTCCACCTCGAGCAGGGTCTGGCCCATTCTCGTTTACTTGAGCCGCGGGTCGAAGGCGTCCCGGACTGCGTTGCCGAAAACGTTCGACGCGAGCACGGTCACGAAGATCGTGACCCCCGGGAAGACCACCAACCACCCCGAGTGGAAGAAATAGCTCTCGGCGTTGGTGAGCATGTTGCCCCAGCTCGCGGTCGGCGGCTGGATGCCGAGCCCGAGGAAGTCCAGCGCCGCCTCGATCAGGATGATTTGGCCGACCCCCAAGCTCGCGGCCACAATCAGGACAGGCAGCACGTTCGGCAGTAGGTGGCGGAAGATCAAACGAAGGTCGCGGGCGCCGATTGAGCGGGTGGCGAGTATGAAATCGCGCTGCTTCACGGAAAGCACCTCACCCCGCACCAGGCGTGCGACACCGCCCCAGCCCACCGACGCGATGATGGCCGCGAGACTGATCGCATTGGGGCGGAAAAGAATCGACATCAGAATGAAAAGAAAGATGGCGGGGATGGCGAGGAAGACATCGACCACCCTCATCAACACGTCATCGGCCCAGCCGCCGTAGTAGCCGGCGACGAGGCCGACTGTCGTTCCCAGCGTCAGCGACAGGGCAACGGTGAGGAATGCGATGCCCAGCGTGACGCGACCCCCGTAAATGAGCCGGGTCAGAGTGTCGCGGCCGAGCTCGTCGGTGCCGAGAAGGTACGGGTGTCCGGGCGCTCGGAAGGTGTCCGTGAGATGCTGGCGGGAGGGATCGTAGTGCGTCAGGAATTGGCTGAACAGCGGGGCGGCGATGGCGATCAGCGCGAGGATCAATATCAACGCCCCGCAGAACATCCCGATGCGGTTAGCGCGCAGTCGCTCCCAGGACTCGTTCCAGTAGCTCTGCGCCGGGCGTCGAGCCTCGCCCTCGAATGCCGGTCCCGGCAGCTCCAGTTCAAGGGTTCCGCCGGGGTCGATCACAGCCGCATCACCCGTACCGGATCCGGGGATCGAGGATCGCGTAGAGGACGTCCGCGAGCAGGTTGCCGGCCACGACCAAAAGCGTCGCGAAGAAGACCACCCCCATCACGGTCGAATAGTCGTACTGGAGCGCGCGCTCGAAAGCCAGCCGTCCGAGCCCAGGCCAGCTGAACACGACCTCCACCACCAGCCCGCCGCTGACGAGGCCGGGCAGCTCCAGGCCAATCAGGGTGACCAGCGGAATGAGCGCGTTGCGCAGACCGTGGAGGTATACGACCCGGCGCTCGCTCATGCCCTTGGCGCGGGCGGTCCGGATGTAGTCCTGCGAGAGCACTTCGAGCATGCTCGAACGCGTGAAGCGCGACCAGAGCGAAAGGTAGAAGAAGGACAGCACCGTCGCCGGCATGATCAGGTGAAGGAGCCGGTCGCCAAGGCTACCGCCGTCGAACGGGCTGGTCACGCCGCCTGAGGGAAGCCACGGCAAACCGTAATGCTGAAACGTCACCGAGAAGACCAGGATGAGCATCAAGCCCAGCCAGAACTGGGGCACCGCGAAGCCGGCCACCGAGACCACGGTCAGTGTGTGGTCGGTCTTGCTGCCCCGTCGCAAGGCGCCGATCACGCCGAGCGGGACGGAGATCAGGATCCCGAGCAGGACCGCGGTGACCGTCAGCTCGAGGGTGTTAGGCAGCCGCTCGAGGATGTGCGTCATCACCGGGCTGCCGTCGATCATGGAGCGCCCGAAGTCGCCATGCATCACGTTCCAAAGCCAGGTCAGATACCACTGGTAAAAGGGTTCGTCGAGGCCAAGGTTGGCCCGCAGGCGCGCAATGTCCTCCGGGCGCAGCGCGGGGTTGAGGTCGATGCCGGGCACGTATGCACCGCGTGTCCGGTCCATGAGGATGAGCGTGACCGCCGTCACGCCCAGGACCACGATGACCGAGGCCAGGAGCCGCCGGGCTATGAATTTGACCAGCATTGCTTACACGCCTAGACCGGCGGCTCGAGTTTTCCTACCTGCCCTGAACCTCGCTCACTTGCCGTCCGTCACCCAGACATCCTTCATCCAGGGCCTGTTGCCGAACTGGTTGTAGGTGCCGAAGTCGGCGGCCTGGACCCGCTTGCTGGTGCCGTAGATGCCAACGTTGAACATCAGGATCGGGGCGGGCACCTGGACGGACATGATGTCCTGGAACGTGTAGTAGAACTGCTTGCGCTTTTCCCTGTCGAGGGTGGCGATGGCCCCGTCAAGCGCCGCGTCGACGTCTGCATTCTTGAAGTCAGCACCGTTGAAGCCACCCGCAACGGTATTGCGGGAGTGGAAGAGCGGCGCCTCGTCGGGATCTTGGCCCCAGCTGAAGCCGACCAGGAACATGTCGAAGGTGCGCGTGCTGACGATCTCGGTGACCAGTTGCGGGAATTGGATCAGCTTGGGCGTGGCGTCGACGCCGATGTCCTTCCACGACTGTTGCATGACCTGCAGCAAGCTCTCGCGCTGCTTGTTGCCGGCGTTCGTGTGCATCTCGAACTTGAGCGGCAGCCCATTCTTGGCGCGAATGCCGTCCGCGCCCTTTATCCAGCCGGCGCCGTCCAGCAGCGAGTTGGCCTTGTTTTTGTCGAAGTTGTACTCAACCTGCGGATGCGCCTTGAAGGCCCAGGAGGTGGGCGGCTCCACGGAGGTCGCGACCGAGGCGTGGCCGAAGTAGATGGCCTGGATCCACGACTGCCGATCGAGGGCGTAGACCAGAGCCTGGCGCACCGCCACGTCGCCGAACAGCTTGCCACCGAGCTTGGTGGGGTCGAGGTTATAGGCATAGAAGTCGAATATGGCGACCGGGAACTCGATGAGGTTGACGGTTCCGGAAGCCTTGACGCTGTCGTATTGGGAGGGATCGACCGGACCGATGTCGATCTCGCCCGTCTTCAACTGGTTCCCGACAGTGACCGAGTCGGGCAGCACCTTGTAGATGTACTGGTCGAGGAGGGACGGTCCGCCCCAGTAGTTGTCGTTGCGTGCCAGCGTCACCTGCTGGCCGCTCTGCCAGCTGACGAACTTGAAGACGCCGTTGCATACCGTGGGGGCCGTGTTGAATGGGGCCGTGTTGATCTGCTTGGCCGAGAGGCTGCCGAGCACATGCTTGGGGAGGATCCCGTACTGCGTGTGGGCGACGAGGAACGGCGAGAACACCTGCGTCGTCGTGATCACGACCGTCTGAGGGTCAGGCGCCGTGACGCTGGCGATGTACTTCGAGAGGTCGCCGCGCCGTGGAGAGGACACGTCCGTGTAGGCCGGGTCATACGCAAGCTTGTAGGTGAAGATGACGTCGTCCGCGGTCAGCGGCTGGCCGTCCGACCACTTGAGGTTGGGGCGCAGCTTGAACGTATAGGTGAGTCCATCGGCTGAGGTCGTGGGCAGGTCTTGGGCCAGCGCGCCGACCAGGTCGCCGTTCTTCTTGCTGTTGAGCAGACCGTCGAACATGAGGCCGATCAGCTGGTTGCTCGCGGTGTCGCTGCTGAGCATGGAGTTGAACGTACGGACGTCCGAGAAGTTGCCCTCGATCACGTGGCCGCCCTTCTTGGGTGTCAGGCCGACTGTTGTGCTGCCTACGCCGCATGCGTCGAGGAACCCCAACACCCCGCCGCTGAACGCCGTCCAAGCCACGGTTGCGCCCATTCGGCGGAGGAAGTCCCGCCGAGACCACTCCTCCAGGAACCTCTCGAACTGCTCGAAGCCTTTGTCGCCGCCGATCTCGTCTTGGCTCATCTTCCTCTCCCCAGGGGACGGCGGCTGCCTCGCGGCCCCGATCTCGTCAATCCCGCCCGCCATCATATGAGCCGTGGCTCCATTGGTCAAAAGAGAGGTTTGATGGCATCCAGCCTGGTCCTTGGCTTGGCCAAAGTTGTCCTCCACCTGCCGGAGTCCGGTTCGCTCAAGGCCAAGCGCCAGGTCGTCAGCGGGCTGCTCCGGCGCGTCCGAGCCCAGTACCAGGTGGCCGCGGCCGAGGTGGGCGAGCGCGACCGTTGGCAGCTGGCCGAGCTCGCCGTCGCCTGCGTCAGCGCCGACCACAGCCACGCCGACGAGGTTCTGGCCCGCGTTTTGTCCTACATCGAATCGCACAGCGACGGCGCCCGCATCACCGACGTGTCCACCGAGCTCATCCGCCTGTGAAGCGCAGCGCCCGCGGGGTGCGGCCGGAGGGCCGGCCGATCCGGGCGGCATCTCCGGCCGCACCCCCAGGGTTCACGGCATGATCGCCGGCTCACTCGTCGACGAATTCGAGGCGACGCTGCCGTTCAAGCTCGACGGTTTCCAGCGGGAGGCCATCGAGAAGCTCGACTCAGGTAAAGGCGGCGTGCTCGTCAGCGCACCGACCTCGAGCGGCAAGACCGTGGTCGCCGAGTACGCGATCTTCCGCGCGTTACGAGCCGGCTCCAAGGTGATCTACACGACACCGCTGAAGGCACTTAGCAACCAGAAGTACCACGACTTCGTCCGCGAATACGGCGAGGCGAGCGTCGGGCTGGTCACCGGCGAGAACACGATCAATGGCGACGCCCCCGTGGTCGTGATGACGACCGAGATTCTGCGCAATCTCATCTACGAGGACCTGGAAAGGCTGGACATGGTCTCTCATGTCGTCCTCGACGAGGTCCACTACATCGACGACTTCCCGCGAGGCTCGGTCTGGGAGGAGATCGTCATCCAGGCGCCAACCAAGATCAAGCTCGTCGGCCTCTCGGCGACGATCGGCAACTTCCGCGAGATCGCCGAATGGATGGCGGAGAACCGTGGGGGCATGGAGACGGTCTTCCACGACGTCCGGCCAGTGGAGCTGAAGCTGTGGCTTGCGATCAACAACCGATTCCTGACTCTCTTCAAAGGCGACGGCGGCATCGATCAGCGCACATGGAGCAAGGCGGTGGAAGAGGAGGAGGCTTCGTATCGAGTCGGCCGTTACAGCCGGTTGCCATCGAACGACCTGCTGCACGTCATCGAAGAGTTAAGACGAGGAGACATGCTCCCGGCGATCTATTTCATCTTCTCCCGTCGCGGCTGTCGCGAGGCGCTGCAGCGATGCTCGTACCACGAGATCGACCTGACGACCGCGCAGGAGAAGGAAGCGATCGACCGGGTCGCGGCGGACCGCCTGCAGGCGCTCACAGACCATGACGAAGAGTCCCTGTTTCGAAGGATGGTCGATGCGCGCCTGCTGCGCCGTGGCCTGGCCGAGCACCATGCGGGACTTCTCCCGTACCACAAGGAGATGGTCGAAGAGCTCTTCCAGCAAGGGCTCATCAAGGTCGTCTTCGCCACCGAGACGCTGTCGCTCGGAATCAACATGCCTGCGCGCGGGGTCGTCGTTTCGTCATTCACGAAGTTCGACGGCGCCAACTTCTCCAATCTCACCCCCGGCGAGCTCACGCAGCTCATGGGGCGCGCCGGCCGCCGCGGAATCGACGTGATCGGGCACGGCGTGATCCTCAAGGAATCGGACGTCGAGATCGGAACGATCTACGAGGTCGCCATGGGTCCGACGCTCGTCGTCGAGTCCAAGTTCCTTCCCAGCTACAACATGGCGCTGAACCTGCTCCGCATCTACACGCCCGCTCAGGCGGAGGGTCTGATGGAGCGATCGTTCGGCCAGTTTCAGAAGCGCTTGGCCGAGGACAAGACAAGGGAGCGCCTGGTCAACGTGCGCGCACGACTGGAGGACATCCGCCATCTGTGGGACGACCGCGAGGTCTCGATCGACGACGTGGCCCAGTACTTCAAGCTCGAGGACCGCCGGCGCGCCATCCGGATCGAGCTCAAGCGCCTGCGGCGAGAGGCGGGCGCCGAACGGCGCGGGAGGCGTGGCAAGAACACGCGTGCCCAGGGGTCGACCGGTCGCCTGGTGCAGAGATTCGAGATCGAGGCGAAGGGGCTCCTGGAACGGCAGCACAAGCTCAAGCTGGTTCGCTCTCCTCGGTTTGGCGAGTACCTCCAGAAATACGCCGAGATCCGCGGGCTGCAGAAGGAGCTCGACGCCGGCGAGCGGGAGGTGACCGGCCAGATGGACGAGTACGCGCGCAAGCTCCGCCGCCTCGGCCGGATACTCACCGAAACAGGCTTTCTCGCCCACGACCGGCCGACCGAGAAGGGATTGTTCGCTTCACGGATCTACGGCGAGAACACGATCCTCGTCGCGGAGGCTGTCTGGCTGGGCTGGCTGGAGGGCCTCGCGCCCGAGGAGTTGTGCGCGGTGCTCGTCATGCTGGCCGCGGAGGATCGCGAACGTGGTCGAGACCGGCAGCCGCGAGCCGCTCGCCGGTACCCCACGCCGGCGATCTCGCAAACGGCACGGTTGGTGCGCTCGCTGTACTTCCGCTTCGCCGACATGGAGAGCGACCTCGACGAGCCTAACCTCCGGCAGCCGTCGCACGACTACATCGATTTCGCGTACCGGTGGTCTGCGGGCGAGCCACTGGACCAGATCCCATTGCCGGCCAACGTCGACATCGGGGACGCTATCAAGGCCATGAAGAACCTGTACTCGCTGCTCCGCCAGCTCGAGTGGGCGCTCCGCCAGGCCAAGTCCTCCCTGTTCGAAACGGTGGCTCGGGCGGTGGCCCAGATGGAGCGTGACGTTATCAAGCGCACCTGACGGTATGAGAGGGAACCCGGATGGTTCCCTCTCATCGCCGGGCGCTTCGCGCGCGGCTGCTCTCTTTCCGGTATATGGATGGGCTTTCTATTGAGGAAAGGTCTCTCCTGGCCACGATTGGGGGTGGTTAGGGACAAAGTCGCGGCCGGGGGGGACCCCGGCCGCCCTTGCCGTGCGGCTTACTTAGACTGAGGTGATGCCATCTAAGAAGAGGCGCGTGCTGGTCACCGGCGTGGCCCGGTGGTGGGGTGCGCTGGTCGTGCAGCGCCTCGTCGAGGACCCTGACGTCGCGGAGGTGATCGGCATCGATATTCGCGAGCCGCGATACGACCTGGGCCGCGCTGACTACCTGAAGCTCGACATCCGTGACTCGCTCATCGGCAAGTTGGTGCGTTCGGTTGGGATAGACACCGTCGTACACACGCTGACCAGCGTCGATTCGTTCAACATGGATCCGCGGCGGGCGCACGAGATGAACGTGATCGGCACGCTCAACCTGCTGGCGGGCTGCGCCGGTGAAG
>OCZT010002219.1_pt1 | contig 20108 bp, 26 predicted proteins | sample 1539031 | NCBI WGS metagenome assembly OCZT01 (sample SAMEA3539308, study PRJEB22396) | soil metagenome | biome: tundra; feature: field; material: soil | place: USA | collected 2010-05 | depth 0.15 m | reverse complement strand
GGGCATTCCATTTTCTTAACTTCAACCTCCGCTTCATCTCCTTTTGCAAGGATGCCTGCGAAGTCTTCATGCATCAAACGTGATGCACGTTGTCCTGTTGATGGATCACCGAATGTTACTTTGGTGAATTTTCCTTTGCCGTCCTTTCTGTCTAACAGTTGGACGTTCAAAATGCGTGATTTACTCATAGTGATTGTTTGTTTAAGTGGTTATTTGTTTAAAGTTATTGGAAGCAATTCGATTTGTCTTGTTCAAATCGCCTTGTGACTGAAGCCACGGGGGTGCTTGCCTTCCCCTTAGTTTGGCGGGGGTGTCGATGGGGGTCAAGGAAACTGATATATACACTACCAATTTTTAGACCAAGGGTATCAAAATCCACACAAAAACTAACGGGGACCTTTATATAAGTACCCATCTATCCATTAATATATACACGATTTCTCTTGACTTTCATTCTTTTATTTCGTATATTTGTATATGGATGAATCTCTTTTAGAAGCCTTAAAAAAGCAAGTATTTACGTATACTGAAATTAACGAAAAATTGCATAAGCTTGGTTATAGTCGTGAAGATATCTACAAGATTTTACTAGGGATTATAAACAACAGATATAATGGATAAAACATTTGCAATAGAAGGAACTAATACTAAAGTCTGTATAACAGAACATCAAGAGGTTATAGTTTATGAAGGAAAGAGTTGGGATGGAGACTTTTGGGTTACAAAAAAAGAACTATTAGAAGTCTACCCACATTTAAAAAATCAATTAAAAGACATTAATGGATAAACAATATCATGGAACAGAGTTCGAAGAAGCCTATAAACAATACAAATGGAAGATTAATAACGAACGAGCAGTCCCAGCTTCTAGAGAACAATTCTTTAGACTTTGGACATGGGAACAAGTTGAGAACTCAAAGAAAAATAAAAACAAAGAAAAGCTTGACAATCGACTTTAAATATCGTATATTAGCACTATGATTAAATATTACAAAGAACAAAAAACAGGAGAAGAGAAGGTACTCAGAGTAGACCTCGACTCTCTAAAAGCACATCCAGGAAATGGAGAAATTAAAGTCTATGATGTAATTTTCATTAAACAAGCCTCAGCTATTCGTAAGTCAGATGAAGCTATGTTAAAAGTACCTATCGTAGCACCAGGATTGATTCCAGAAGACTCTCTTAAACCAGACAACAAGTATGGATTTACTTTAAACGAGATTACTTATGAAGAATTCAAACTGTATGTCAATAAAACAATAGATCAATTAGGAGAAATTTTAGCTTCAGATGAACATCTAACTGAAACCAAAGAAGTTAAATTAACAGCAACAGTAACATCAAATGGTAAGTCACATGACATTATCACAGACTCACAAACAAACTAAACATATGAAACCTACAAAATGGGGCTTTAGCCCAGAATTGAACCGCCAAATTGATGCATTTTTTAATGATAAAGTACAACACACTACAGCTTTTCCAATAAGTTTCTTTCCAGCAGAAGGTATTTCAACCTATTCTACAGAAGGTTATAAGCACGTAGAAACTGAAATTCCTGGAGTATCAAAAGATAAGTTAACTGTAACTTATAATGATTATGATGGTTATTTGACAATTACAGGCCAAACAACCTCAAGAGGAACTGAAAAAGAGATTAAAAAAGTAGTCTATATTGGAGAAGGACTTGATGACAAATTAATGACTGCCCAGTTGGAGGATGGGATACTTAAACTATCCTTTCCAGATTCCGAACGTGAAAACAAGAATAAAACTGGTTCTATTATTAAAGTAAACTAGAAATTCATATATCCTTTGCTTAAGTGGTTAGGTAAAACGTTTAAGACTCCGAAAGGGGTCTTTTTCGTTTAATTTAAGGCATCATATAATAAATATCAATATTTCCTTGACTTTCACTTAAAAATGTCGTATATTTGTATATGTTTAGTACTTTACTGTATATGTTTGTTAATTCCTTAATAATTGTAGGCTTGTTCTACTGTTTTGGAAAGGAGCAAATATTTGGTAAATTAGGACTTTGGGTAACATCGAAAATTGGCCCATTTTGGTCACGCCCTTTATTTTCCTGCCCCGTTTGCATGTCATCATTGTGGGGCACCACATTTTTTTTCCTGAAGGAAATTGGACCCATTCAAGATTGGCCTTTATACTGCTTAGCCTTAGCTGGCCTATTAACTATTTATGTACAAAGCGGACTTGTTAAAATATGGATGGTCTAAAGACCGAGAGTGTCATTGTTCAGGAACCTTGGAGGAAATTTATAAAAATCCTCAGGCTCCTAGACACACGGTCAATATCTTTCCAGATAAAGGAAAATTTGAAATATGGTATGAAACAAAACGAATACAATCACAAAGTCTTACAGAATTATCTAACTATTTAGAATTAACTTTTAAAAACATTGCCTTGTAGAGAAGCGGTCATCTCACCATCCTCATTAGTTGGAAATCCTAGGTTCGAATCCTAGCAAGGCTACAAAACATGCAAATAACAGAATTAAATAAATTACAATTTAAAGCACCTGTAGAAAGAATACTAGAAGCCTATCTTAAAACTATAAATGGCATTATAGGCTTTACTCCAAAAGAATTAGAAATAATAACTTGGTTAATAACAGCATCAGAAACAGGAGAAATAACTAGTAATACAAGAGATTCAGTTCAAACAGTTTTAAGTATATCACAGTTTGATCTAAATAACTATATAAGCAAATTAAAGAAAAAAGGAGCTTTACAACAACAAAAAGATAAAAAAATATGGGTTAACCCCAGTTTAGTTCCTAAAGTAAATAAAGAAGGTATAGCAATTTTAATCGAAATTTATAAAGATGAACCGAATTCAAATAAATAAGTCTTATAAAAAAGTTGATGATATGATTTTATATCTCGCTTTTAAACATAAATTACCTGAAAAAACTATAAGAAATATTGTATTAGGACAGTTTAACTATATAAGACAAGGAATAGTATCTGGAAATTTAGAAAACTATACATTATATCAATTTGGAAGATTTGTATTTAAAAAAGATTTTTATCCTCAAACGTTTCAAAAAGTATGTGAAAAAGATTGGTATGACTATCAACGAAAACAATCCAAAATACCATGGTAACTAATATAAGTAGAGAATTTACAGTCATACGTGATATTTATAAAGAAACTAAATCTGGTCCTAGGTTAGTTAAAAAAAACGTTAAAACTAAAATGTGTATCTATTTAAGTGAAATTTACATGGTTGAAGAGATAGTTAATAATAACGGAGGAACTATAAAAGATCGCTGTGGTATAAGTATAAGAGACAAAGGATTTGTAGTTGTTAAAGAACCTTATATTAAAGTTAATAGTGATATCTTTGGAACAGCTTCTAAACCTAAAATAGGATTTAACAAATAATGTCATTAGTTGTATCTAAGTTTGATTTTGATAGAAATTTCTGGGAATTTAATACCCAATTTAAAGCTTTAGAACCGTTTAAATCATTTTATTCTGAAGACAAGTCTAAAAAGAAAGACATATCTTCTATAGCAATGTGGGCTATAGCTCTATGTTATGACTTTGACTCTCAGTACTTCGGAATAGAAGAAGGACAACGTAAAGAAATGATAGGAATTGATCTTATAGGAAACAAAGATTTCTTTGATACTGATTCTATTCAAAAACTAGCAGAAACTTATCAAACTATTACTGACACCGCAGCTCGTAGACAAATGCGAGTATGGCATAAAAAATTAGATGAAAAAAGCACCTTTATGAAAAGTCTTCCATATGATATTAAAAATTGGAAGATTATAGATGAAATGCTTAAAACTAATAAAGAACTATATGATTCTTATGCTAAGATAGAAAAGATGATTATGAATGAAAGCACTGATACCGTTGAAGGTGGATCTGAAGAATCTATGATGGAAAAAAATCAGTTCAAAAATGCTAAAAATGGTTAATAACTCAAAATATATTTTGTCAGAAATTAAGTCAATGTCACCTCTGAGTAGAGAATATCGCAGTTTTTGGACCTCTCAATATAATTATTGTACAAATGGTATGTGGCAAGACGGACGTTGGATGCCACCTTATCTCTATTTTTATATTAATTTTTGGCATATACGGTTAAATGAAGGTGAAGATTCTAAACATAAAGTTCTTCGTAAACCTTGGCTTCGAGATTTAGAATGGGAAATAGCTTTACTTTGGACTGAAGCTAGAGGATTCTCTAGATTTTCTAATCAACCAGAAGAAATTAAAGTAGAAAAAACTCCACGAGAAATTCTCAATACAGTTTATACAGAGCCTCAAGGAAATCCATTATTTGAATATGATGCTAAAAATCTTCAAGTAATTGCAGGCCGCGGTTGTGGTAAGTCCTATTGTACTGCTGGAATGATGGTTGGTCATGAATTTCTCTTCTATGATAATTCTGAAGTTGTTGTAGGAGCTGGAGATTCTAAATATTCTACTGACTTGCTTGACAAAGTAAAACTTGGCCTTAACAACTTACCTGGAGGTATCAAACTTGGTGATAAATACTACCCTTCTCCTTTTTATAAAAGAACTGTAGGTAATTGGGGAATTAGCTCTAGTGTGGAAGCTAGATATAAAAAGAAGATAGGAGGAACTTGGGTTACTAAAGGAAGCGGTTCTAGAATCAAACATATTACTTATAAAGACAATCATACAGCCGCTAACGGAACTCGTCCATCAGTATTAGCTTTTGAAGAAATAGGAGCATTTGACAATCTTGTAGAGTCATACAACTCTTCTAAAGAATGTATGATGAATGGATCATCTAAATTTGGATCAGGAATATTTATAGGAACAGGAGGAGATATGCAAGGAGGTACAATAGATGCTCAAAAAATGTTCTATGATCCAGAAGCATTTGACATGCTTTCATTTGAAGATACATATGAATTTAAAGGAAAAATAAGTTATTTTATTCCAGGATATAAAGGCTTAAATCAGTTTAAAAATGCTGAGGGGATCTCTGACGAGATCGCTGCCAAAAATTATTTACTTCAATACAGAGAAAAACTTAAAAAAAGTAAAGATAAACGTGTTTTACATAAAGAATTACAATACAGACCTCTTGTTCCATCTGAAGCATTTCTTATGGACTCATCAAACATTTTCCCAGTACATTTATTAAAAGAAAGGCTGGCAAAACTTGAGTCCAATACTATCTATAAAGATGCTTCTTATAATGGAGATCTTTATTGGAAAGAAGACGGATCTGTTGGATGGAAAATTAATCCAGAACTCAGCCCATTAGATTTTCCTGTAGTTAATAGTCAGGGAACTGATGGCTGTATTTCAATATGGGAACATCCTATTGAACATGCTCCCTATGGATTATATGTAGCAGGAACTGACCCTTATGACCATGATAAGTCAAATACAGGATCATTAGGCTCAACAATTGTATATAAACGATTTAGTACAATTGATTCAAGTTACGAATGGCCTGTAGCTGAATATACAGGAAGACCCAAATCTGCAAACGAGTACTATGAAAATGTACGTAAGTTACTTAGTTATTATAATGCTAAGTGTTTGTATGAAAATGAACGAAAAGGTATATTTCAATATTTTGAATATAAACAGTGTACTCATTTACTAATTGATCAACCTTTATTTATAAAGGATATTATAAAGAAAACAGATGTAGATCGTGGTAAAGGAATGCATATGAACGCAGCTCTTAAAGACTACGGTGAGCTTTTAGTAAGAGATTGGCTTAATGAAGAATTTGAACCAGGAAAAAGCAATATATTTAAAATGATGTCTATTCCACTTCTTAAAGAATTAATAGCTTATAATGAAGATGGAAACTTTGATAGAGTAATAGCTTTTATGATGGTTATGTATCATAGATACGAAATTCATAAGATACATGTTCAAAATAGAGATGAGATAAAAAGAGACAGTTTTTGGGAACGCCCAATGTTTCAGAAAAAAATTAGATTGTTTCAAGAATAATAATATTAAATTTAAAACCTAAATGTATCTTCTTCCAAAACAAAAAATAGATTCTAAAAATAAATCACGAGAATGGTGTATCAGTGTGATTAATGAGTTAGACAAATATTCAGCATCTCGTGGAACTTTATCTGATGGAAGATCTAGACGTTACGTAAAACAAGTCAATTATGACCTTCTCAATGGCCGATTCAATCGGGCTGACTTCGATTACGTAACTAGACCTTATGGATATGAAATTAATGCATTTCCTGCCGAATTGAATCATTATGATATAATTTCTCCAAAAATCAACTTGTTAAGAGGAGAAGAAATGAAACGACCTTTTAATTTTAAAGTTGTTTCTGAAAATGGAGAATCTGTAACAGACGCTGAAGATCAGAAGAAAAAACTATTAATGCAAGTCTTTACCAATCAAGAAACAATGGAAAAGACAGATGATGAAGTTCATCAAGAACTTATTAAAGTAGAAGACTATATTAAATACAATTATAAAGATATACGAGCTTTATACGGACAACATGCTTTAAATTACATTGTAAAAGATCGACAACTAGTTTATATGTTTAATAATGGTTTTTTAGACATATTAGTAGGAGCTGAAGAAATTTATTGGACAGGTATAGTTAATGGTGAACCAGTTGTACGACAAGTTAATCCTCTTGACATTTCTGTAGTTCTTGATCCTAATTCTGAATTTATAGATGATGCTCAGGCAATTATAGAAGAACGTTGGATGACACTTGGCATGATTTTAGACGAATTTTATGACGAATTAAAGCCTGAAGAAATTGATAGATTAGAAGAACGTAATTTAGGAGCTATTAGTTATCCTTATACAAATGTACCATTTAATATAGTATCTATCGAGAACACTCCTTTAGACTCTTCAACTAGTACCAATACTAGAGGTATTAAAGATAAAGACGGTAATATACGTGTTGTAAGATATGAATGGCGTTCTATGAGAAAAATTGGATTTTTAACATATGTTAATGAATCAGGCGAAGAAGAAACTATAAAAGTAGACGAAGACTTCAAAATTGATAAAAATTTAGATGAAAGAATAGAATGGCGTTGGATTAATGAATATTGGGAAGGAATTAAAATTTTTGATAATATATATGTCCATTTAGGTCCTAAGCAAAATCAACGTAGACGTATGGATAACGCTAATATCTGTAAATCAGGCTATGTTGGAGCTATTTTAAACAATCGTAACTCTATGTCTGTTTCTTTAGTAGGAAGAGCCAAACAATATCAATATTTATACAATATTATATATTATCGTTTAGAACTAGCACTTGCTAAATCTAAAGGAAAAGCTATGCTTATGGATATAGCTCAAATTCCAACAAGTGAAGGATGGGATGTTCAAAAATGGATGTATTATTTAGATGCTTTAGGTATAGCCTTTGTTAATTCATTTGAAGAAGGTAAACGAGGATCTTCATTTCAAGGTCAAAAACCTTCATTTAACAATTTTCAAGCAATTGATTTAACTATGGGTGATTATATTCAACAATGTGTTATGATGTTGGATAAAATAGAAGATAAGGTAGGAGAGCTTATGGGTGTTACTCGCCAAAGACTTGGTCAGATTCAAACATCTGAGCTTGTAGGCAATACAGAACGAGCTGTATCGCAAAGTAATAATGTAACTGAATATTTGTTCACTGTGCATAATGAAGTTAAACGTAGAGTGCTTACAGGCGTTTTAGAGTATGCCAAAATAGCATGGAGAAAAGGTAAAAAGATTAATTATATTGACGATTCACTAGCACATGTGTTTTATAATATTGAAGGAGAAGTATTTGATAACTCAGAATATGGTATATTCTTATCTAACACTTTAAGAGATACTCAAATTCTTGAAGGATTACGAGGCCTTAGTCAAGTTGCTCTTCAAACCGATAAAGCTAATCTATCTGACGTAGTAGCAATGATGAAATCTGACTCAGTTGTTGAAATTACACGAAAATTAGAACAAGGTGAACGTCAAAAACTTGAAAGAGATCAACAAATGCAAAAATCTCAACAAAGTATTGAACAACAAAAGGTTAAGAACGAACAAGACAAAATGGCTTGGGAATCTTCTGAAAAAGCTAAAGATCGTGAAAATAAGATTCAAGTAGCAACTATTTCAGCACTTGGAGCAGCTTCAGTCGGAGCTAAAAATGAGGATATGGATAATAATGGACAACCAGATGCTTTAGACGTAGCTCAACATATGCTTAAAGTTCAAGATCTTGGTTTAAAAGAACAAGATATGCAAGCAAAGCAAAAATTAGAAGAAACTAAGATGGCTCATGCTAAAGATGTTGCTAAAAGTCAATCTGATACTCAAAATAAACAAATGGCTTTAAAAGAAAAAGAAATGGCTCAGAAAAAAGAGCTAGAGTATGCAAAGCTAGCCCAAAAGAAAGCTTCAGATGCTAAAAAACCTAAAAGTAAATAAAAAATACGCTAAAAATCAAGTTATTGAAAGATTTATTAAAAATAAGTGAGAAAAAACTTGACATTTGATAAAAAATGTCGTATATTTGTATATTCCAATTATAAAACATGGCTAAAACAGACTTTCAGGCGTTCAATATCCTCGTACAGGACTCTATGCCTTTAAAAGATGATGAAGTTGCAGCAATGGCTGCAGGTTCAACAAAAGAAGTAACTCCAACAACTGGAAAAGATGGAGTTCTTCGTATTCCTGGAAAAGATAATCCTATTGAAAATGATGGGATTGAAACACTTGGAGAAGATCTTCAAGAAGTTCCTACAGGAGTTGAAGTAGATACCCCTCCTAATCCTAAGAAGAAAACGCCAGACAAACAGAATGAGACCCCTCCCGAAACCAATGCGTTTCAGGCGTTTGCTTCATTTTTAGATGAAAAAGGCATTCTTAATCTAGGAGATAAGAAAATTGAATCAGAAGAAGACCTTACAGAAGCATGGCAAGATAGCGTAGGATCAGCTGTTTCTGAATGGAAATCAAGTCTTGGTCAAGATTCTCAAAAATTTATTGATTATTTAGAACAAGGTGGTGATCCACAAAATTATATTCAAAAGAAAGCATCATTTAATTATCTTAAAACTACTGATGCTCAAGTCCAAGGAGACGAAACTATTCAGAAAAATATACTTCGTGACCTTTTAACTCGTGAAGGATATGATCTTCAAGAAATTACTGATAAAGTTAAAGATTATGAAGATTCTGGCCTTTTAGAGAAAGAATCTATGCGAGCTTTCAAAAAATTAAAAGGAATTGAGGCTCAAGAAGACAATGGTATCGTTGAAGGTCAAAAACAAGAAAATATTAAAAGACAAGAAGCATATAAACAATATTTAGGAACTCTACAATCCATGATTAATCAAAAATCAGATATTGCAGGCTTTCCTATTAGTGAGAATCAAAAGAAAGCTCTTTATGAGTATATGACTCGTCCTTCTACAGAAATTAATGGTCAACCAGCTACAAAATTACAATCAGATATCAATGGCGATCCTGATGGCCAGTTAAAAATGGCATGGTTATATATGAACAAATTTGATTTTACAAAATTTAAGAAAAAGGCAGAATCTTCTGCTGCCTCCGGCCTTCGTGAATCATTAGGACGTTATACTGACTCGAGAGAGAAAGCATCACGGGTATCTAATGTAGGTAATGAAAAAGTCGATATGAACATATTCAAGAAGAATCTAAACATTTAAACTATAAAAACAAATGATTAACGGGTTACAGCTTTATCGAAGCCGATGGCATGCAGGACTCACAGAGTCTTCACACTTGTCTAATGCTTTTTTAACTGAACCAGATATTGTCTCTACACTCGTATCCCGAGTATTTGGATGGTCTGGTGCAACTGCTATGGATTACCTTACAAAGGGTCTAGGCAGAACAAAGGAAATTCAAAACAGAGAATACCAATGGTATCTCCAAGGAGACGATGAAAAAGCAATTGCAGTTACTGGAAATTTCGGTGATGGTGGTGCTACTCCTGGTATTAGTCGTACTACTTTTCGCGTAAAATTCGCAGAAAAATGGTTTGCTAATTCAGATGTTCTTCGTGCAGACGTTGCAGGATATGAATGTCGTGTTATGGAAGATCCTTACCAATCTGGTACCGATTACGTATACACTTTAAAACTAACAAACCCAGATGGAACTAGATTTATTCCCGCAGCTTTAATTTCTGCTGGAGCACAATTTAGTAAAGATTACTCAACTCAAGAAGAGTTTTCTAGTACAGCTGGTGATACACATTTTGCAACACCATTTGCACTGCGTAACCATTTGACTACTCTACGTAAATCTTATTCAATTTCTCGTTCAGCTATGACTGATGTGCTTGTAATACAAGCTACTGATGCCCAAACTGGCAAGAAAACAAATATGTGGGTTATGTATGCAGAATGGCAAGCTCTCGCGCAATGGATGCGTGAAGTTGAAATGTCACTTTGGTACTCACTTTACTCTGCTAATGCTCAAGGAACTACAGACGTTCTGGGAGCAACTGGCCGCCCTGTTTATCAAGGCGCTGGTATCAGAGAACAAATCTCTGCTTCTAACAAACGTTACTATACTTCTCTTACCGAGAATATTGTACGTGAATTCTTGATTGACTTGTCTTATAATACTCGTCCAGATGGAGAACGTAAGTTTGTAGCCTTTACTGGCGAATTTGGATTCAGTGAGTTTGACAAAGCAATGAAAAACTCAGCTTCTCAATTCACTCTTGTAGATACAAAATTCGTACAAGGAAGTGGTCAAGAGCTCATGCTAGGAGGTCAATTTGTAACTTATCGTGGTCTTAATGGAACGGAACTTACTTTGAAAAAGCTCCCTCTTTATGATAATACTGTAAGGCATCGTGAACTTCACCCGCTTAGCAAACGTCCAAAAGAGTCATATCGCATGACTATTCTAGACTTCTCTATGTATGATGGTGAATCTAACGTACAAAAAGTATACAAAAAAGATTCTGAACTTGTACAATGGTATATTGAAGGATCTTGCGGACCAATGGGAACTAAACGCAATTCAAGCGCTTCTAGTCCTATCGATGGTTACGTTGTACACTATTTGACTGAATGTGGTATTATGATTAAGAACCCTTTGAGTTGTGGTGAGCTCATCCTTAATTAGATTGATTTTAAACTGATGTCTAACGAAGTATATAAAATAGCAAATAACGTGAACGGAAAGGTTTATATCGGAATTACTAATCAAGGAGCGAGTGTTAGATTTGGACATCACCTCTACGAAATGAGATCTGGTTCAACCTTTCCAATTCATAATGCTATTCGAAAATATGGGGTAGACAACTTTACAGTTGAAACAATTGCAGAATGTGAAAATTATGAACAACTCAAAGAGTTGGAGAAGAAATTCATTAAAGAATATCAATCTAAATTACGAGAGTTTGGATATAATTTAACAGACGGTGGGGATGGTACTTTTGGACGATTTCATTCTGAGGAAACAAAGGATAAAATCCGTAAAAAAGCGCAAGGAAGAAAAGTGGTATCTGGAACTCACATTTGTAAAATAAAACATTGGGATGATAAAGGACTTTTTATTGCAGAGTATCCTAGTATTTTTGAAGCTAGTCGACAAACTGGTAAAGATCCTATGTTTTTCTACATGTTTAAATCAGATAAAATTACAGTCAAAGGAAGATGGCCTTCAAGTAAAAACACATTAAAAGGACATATCTTTAAAAGAATCAAGAACTAAATATAAACGAATAATACTAAGGGGCACCGTCGCGAATGCTCCTTAGTATAATTCAAAAATAAAAAACATGCCAAATATTATCTTAAAACCTATTGAGAGAGAAACTGGTTGGGCAGGAGTCACTCGTTTTGCACGAACACAAGACTCAATTGCACCTTATTTTAATGCAAATGGTAGTGGGGTTGTGAATGGATTAAGCAAGGAAGATCAAAAGAGATTAGAAGAAGAAATGAAAATGACTTTAGGAGAACTTGCTCCAGGATCTAAATATTGGACAGAATACCGCATAGTTATGACGGATAGGGCAATAGAAATTGATACCGAAACTCCTAAAGGAGAATTGGATTATCTTTTTCTGAAGGCCCATAAACGTGTAGCTAACTCTGTTAATGAATTACAAGATTGGCCTCTTGCAGACTATGTTATTTATGACCTAGAACAAGATGCTAAGAAAGAAAATGTTAAAACTAAAGTAGTAAAGAATGCTTATCTTAAATTCAGTAAAATGACTACTACTGAAATGAAAGACGTTCTTTCACTGATGGGTAAACGAGTAAATGATGTTTCTAGTGAATTTCTTGAAAATGAACTATCAAAAGTTATACAAGATAGTCCAGCAGATTTTCTTGCTATTGTTGAAGATAAACACCTCAAAACTAGGGTATTTATTGAAGATCTGGTTCGTGTAAAAGCACTTAGAAAAGTAGGTTCACATTATATTTTTGGTGACGATCCAATTGGACATGATATGGAGTCTACAATTATATATCTTGAAGATCCTAAAAATCAAGGAGTTAAAATGACTCTAACAAACAAATTAACTTCTTTAAAGAAAGAAAAGACTAACGTCTAATGAATATTGCAGATATGCATATTGCCTTTCAAATTGGAGTTGATAAAGTAGCTTCACTTAACTATCCTGGTTTTGAATCAGAAGAAGTAGATTTTATCTTAAATCAAGCTCAAGATGAGTTTGTAAAAACTCGTTACGGAGGTAATAACTTATACCGCAAAGGCTTCGAAGAAAATCAGAAAAGAACAGATGATATTAGATCAATAGTAAAAAGAGCTTCTATAGCACCCCAACCCGTAGATCCTTTTAATAAACCTTTTGGACTTTATTACTTAATACCCAATAGTCCAAATATTAATGATGTATATTGGTTTTCAGTTCATGAAGAAGTAACAGCTTTAGTAACAGATTGTAATGGATTTCAAATAAAACAAAGAATTCCTGTTAAACCTATAACACATGACACTTATAGTCGCATGATTATGGACCCTTTTAACAAACCATCTGAAACCGAACTTTTAAGATTAGAAGTAGAAAACAAAATAGAAATTATAACTGCTCCAAACGTACAAGTATTAGCTTTGCTTATTACTTATGTGCGTAGACCTCAAAGAGTAGATGTTACAATACCAACAGACTGTGAATTACCAGAACATTCTCATCAAGAAGTAGTTAATACTGCTTGTGGAATAGCTCTTGAAGGCATTGAATCACGAAGAAATCAAACACAGAAACAAGAACAAACACAACAAGAATAATAAATGTCAGATATTGTAAAATTACCAATAAATACCTTTTTAGGATCAGCTCCTTTTGTAAAAGGAAATCCAGGGCAAACAGCTACAAAAGTTAACGAACTTATTGTTGCTGTAAACAACATACTTGATGGAACAACTACCCTTACTGGCATAGAGGCTGGAAATGGAACAGTAGCTCTTCCTTCAGTTACATTTGTGTCAGATTTAGACTCAGGTATCTATAGGATAGGAGCTAACGAAATTGGTATAGGTGTAGGTGGCGCAAAAGTACTCGATGTAACAACTACCGGGCTAGCAGTTACAGGAACATTAAGTTCTACTGGCCTTTTAACAGCTGTAGCAACGAATCCAATTGTTAAACCTGTAAATGATACAGCAGCAACTGGTGCAGTGCTAACAGGAGCTCAAATTATCAAAGGATATGTAGCTGTAACTGGTGCTACAGGAAATCTTCAATTTCCAACAGCAGCAGATCTTACTACAGCTTTAGGAACTAGTCCAATAGGAACTACTTTAGAACTTGTTATCAATGCAACAGCAATGACTGGAACTAACGTTGTAACTCTTACTGTTAATACAGGTTTAACCTTTTTGAAACAAATTTCAGCAGGTGATGCTGCATCAGTAGCACTTGCAACTGTTACTCAAACAGCAGGTGTACATGTAGGAGTATTTAAACTTGTATACGACACAGCAACATCTGTAGTAGTATCAAGAGTTATATAAGAAACTAAAAACAAAACAATAACAACTAAAACAACAAACAAATGTCAATTGTAAGACGACCAGAAAGAGTCATGATTGGTGATGGAGCTAACACAGGTACAACCTTTGCTACCATCGTTAATGGTGATATCTTAGCAGTAAAAAGAGACATGTCCCTCTTAGCCCCAGGACAAACTGTTTCTGACAGTGATGAACTTTATGTAGTACAAGGTGGTGCTCATGGCCCAATTTTGTCCGATGTAATTAAAGGATCAAGTGTAATATCTTGGTCTGGCGAATCATTTGTAGCAGGAATCAAACAAACAAGTCATATTGGTTATGACCGTATAACTGCACAATCAATTAACGTGCAAAATAGTACAGAATATTCCTTTGGTATACTGCTTAAAGATGAAAAAGATCTTTATTCACATCGCCAATTGCGTAAATTGTACTTCTATACCTCAGGTGTAGTAGCTACTGCAAAACAAATTCTTGAAAACCTTGCTGCACAAGTGCAAAAGGATATCAATGATTCTCATGAACTACTTCCACTACAAGTAATTGTAATAGGAGACGGTACTGGTGGAACAACTACTGCAACTGTAAACGGCACAACTGTTACTTATCATAACGTAACAGGTGTTACTAATTGGGGACTTGAAATCTCTGGAACTGAGTATTCATTCAATTCTCTTAAAGGCTATCAAAAAGTATTCTTTGAACTTGGAATTAATACAGGTTTTGACTCTACAACCGTAGTAACTGATAATCAACTAATGAGTATTGGTGTAGGAACGTACGGACAAATGTATATGCTTGAAGATTTCGCTCTGTTTAATTGGGGATTTTCAAATCGTAGACTTCATCCTCTAGCTAATCCAGACCGTTATGTAAATGCAACTCCAGTAGCAGTCGCAAGCGTAGCCGGTGGAACTGTTACTACAGTTCTTGCAGATGATGAAATTACTTTCTCAGTAGCTCCAGGAGCATTTATTCCAGCAGGTTCTACACTTGTTTTGAGCGGTGGTGATACTGTTGAAATTAAGTATTTCAAAAGTGTAACTGTAGCTGTAATTTCTGCTAAAGCAGGTTTTGCAGGAGCAGGTCAAACGTATACAATTAGCTCTTTCTATGATGTTTATTCTATCGAACATAATGACACTTCAGCTTCTGGAGAAGTTAATGGCCGATCAGTAATGGCACCTAAGAAAACTATTGTTGCTATACCAGCAGCTTCTGCTCAAAAACTGGCTTTCGAATCTTTGATGAATCCTTGGATGGCTTCAACTTCAGCTTCATTTCCAGCAGTAGTACTCGCATAAACATAAACTAAATAATAAAATAAAATAAAATGGCAAATGAATTCACACGCAAACGAGTAGCTAAATTAGTCTACTCTTTTGCTTCAGATAGTACTCTCGGAGTAGCCGGTACACTAGTACCAGTTTCTGCAGATGAAATTCCAATTGGAGCAGTTATTACTAAAGCTGTATTTATTGGAGCTACTATGACAAGTGCAAATGCAAACAATGCAACTATCGCCATTACTGGTGGTGGTGTAACAATTGTAGGTGCAGGAACACTAACAGCTCAAGTTCTTTTGGGAACAGCAGTTACTGATATGCTTCGTGCAGGAGCAATTGTAACTGGTCTTGGTTATATACCAATAGTAGCAACAGCAACAGCACCTTTGGCCGCTGTATGTGCAGTTTCTACTATTGCAAGTGGAGGTTTTACCTGCCTTGTAGAGTATATTCTGTAAGTAATAAAAATAAATTAAACAAAGAGCGGGAACGGGCGCAAACCTGCTTTCGCTCTTTTTTATTATCTAAATGGCAGCACCAGGACCAAGTACACCAGTTTCAGCACCAATGGAGATTGATTTTGACGTTTGTCAAAGTTCAGATTGTTCTTCTTTCGATGTAACTGATACAACAGGAATTTATTCTTCTGGAAACCCAGGAGGTTATGGACTTCCAAATTTTGCAATATCAGATGCTATAGATGCAAGATTATATGTAACACTTCCTAGCGGAATTCAAGTTACATTTACTGTATTTCCTACATTACCAGACAGTACAGGAGCATCAGTGTTTAATGTAACTAATATCATGTTAGGTTATGGAGGAAGCCTGCCAGACGGTGTGTATGTTATAGAATATCAAATAGACTTTAATAATGCAAATTCTCAAACAGCACAATATCAATCAACTAAAACTATACTTTTATCTTGTTCAATTAAATGCTGTGTAGACAAATTGATAGCAAAAATAGCTGTTTCTAACTGCTCTTGTGATGATAGTGCTGTACAAACAGCTCTTTTAGCATTTGCTTTATATCAATCCTTGTTAAATAGTGGAAAATGTGGTAATTTAACTAATGTTGCTAATATTTTAGCAAGATTACAAAGAATGTGCGGTGCAAATAACTGTAATTGTAATAACTAAGAAATAAATGAGTTGTCAAACATGTGGTTCAGCAGGAAGTTGTGGATGCTCTAGCGTTATAATTCCTATAGGCCCGCCAGGAGTAGCAGGACCAACAGGATTAATTGGACCAATCGGTATACAAGGGCCGATTGGGCTCACAGGAATACAAGGTGTTCCAGGTGTAACTATGAATAAGTATGCTGTAACTATGGCGTGTATAGCAAATACATCTTATACTATTACTGTTAATACCATGACTAATAGTGGAACTAATCCATTATTAAATACATGGGCTTCTACGCCTAACGTTATAGATTTTATACCAGCTATATGGGTTGAAATTGGAGGAGGTTCAAATATTTGGGCCTTAGTTACTTCAAATCCAACTTATATACCAGGAATAGGTTTTCAAGGAAATCAAATGATTTTTACACCACAAGTATCAGCTAACTATAGAATAATTTTACTCGGATAAAATGGCAGGAGGACCAAACCCATGCCCAGCAATAACAATATCTCCATCAGTTTTACCTGATGCAACAGTAGGTATTTTTTATTCTGTACAATTTACTTTAGCAGGAGGTGCAGGACCATTTGTATTTTCAGTATTTGGAACACTTCCTTTAGGATTAAATTTAGACGCTACAACAGGAATTTTATCAGGATACTTAACAACTGTAGGCCCATCAGCATATTTTGCAGTAAATGCTTTAGATGCAAATCAATGTGGAGGAGGAAACGATTTTAATATTAATGTATTAGCAGGACCAGTTATAACAATTCCTCAATATAGAACAGGATTACCCACATTAGCAGACCAGTATAATAGATTACAACACTTTATGTGTTGTATTGGAAGACATGGAAACTCTTTATCTTCTAAATTAATCACAGGAATGGTTTGTGATGATGATGTTGTAAATTTAGAGATATTATGCATGTTTTGGAGTGTTTTAGAGTGTTACGACCCTACAATAGGGGTGACTAATTGTCTAACACAAACAGAAATTGATTTAATATGGGACTATATCTCTCAAAAATGTGGAATATGTTTTAGTCCGTATGGAACAAACTATACAATATGTAACAGTGGGGTAAGAATCACTCAAAACAATGGGCCTAGAATAGTAAATAACGGAAGACCAAGAATTATAGGAAGCTGGTCAATACCAGTAATAGTAACCGATGGAATTGGAGTAATGATATTAGAAAGCACATTTATAGTAAAATAAACAAATGATACAATCAAAACCAGTATTAAAATCATATTTTTTAACAGGATTAAAACCTACACAACAGCAATTTAGTGATCTTGTAGACACTTTGTTAGCTTCTAGTATTCAAACATTAGTTTATACAATAGGAGTTGCAGGAGTAACAGGAGTAGATTATAATTTTACATCAGTTGCAAATACTACAAAACAAGCAATACAACTTGGAAGCATTAATATTATTCCTACAAAATCTAATATACTTAAAGTTATATGTGTAAATGAAGCAGCTTTAGTTGGAGGAACAGCTCTTATAGAAATAGGATATAGTGCAGTAAGTGCTTCTTATGGGCAGGCAAATAATATGGACGTATTAGCTGCAATTTTTCAAGGAGACGGCTCAAGTCACATTTCATCTACAGACTCTTCAGTTTATTTTGGATTAACTCCATCAGCAAACTGGTCAACCTTATCCTTAGGAAAATGGAAAATAATTATAACATATATTGATAGTTCTTCACTTTAAAATATAAAAAATGAATTATAAAATATCAGACCTTCCTTTAGATATAACACCACCAGTTTCTAGTGAAATAGAACTTAATAATTCAGGGATATCTGAAAGAACAAGTATTACTAACATATTAGCACCTATTACGTTAGCTTATCAAAATGCTGACAGTGTTTTAACTAGCACAACGGCTACCCTTAATTCTACTAAAGCTAACTTAGTATCTCCTACTTTTATAGGAATACCATCAGGCCCAACAGCAGCAGCTAATACTAATACTACTCAATTTGCTACTACAGCATATGCTTATGCAGCAGATAATCTTAGATTACTAATTACTGGAGGTAATTCTATGGCTGGAATTTTAAACATGGGTGCTAATAAGATTTCTGGTTTATCAACAGGTACAAGTGATTCAGATGCAACCACTTTGCTTCAAATGAAGACAGCAGATGCATTACATGCAAGTATACTTGAAAATTATGATCCTACAGGAACTTCAGCCTTTCCTACAACTTGGAACAGTCTTACTATACTAAAAGGAGCAAGATTTTACATTACTGCGGCAGGAACAATGAATACTGGAGCGGTTGTAGTCCAAATAGGAGATATTATTGAGGCAAGAGCCAATAATCCTGCAGATTCTGCAACAGTTTGGTCAGTTATTCAAGTTAATGATCTGCAAGCAACTACTACTGTAATAGGTAATACAGCTTATGCGACTGATATAGAAGCAAAAGCAGAAGCAAGTACAACTAAAGCTTTAACACCTTCTAATTTAGCTGCAATGGGGTCTACAACAGCTCAAACTGGTATTTTAGCACTTGCTACCCAAGCAGAAGTAAATACTGGTGTAGAAGCAACAAAAGCAGTAACTTCAGCCACATTAGCAGGCAAAATAGGTGGAGGATTAATTCAAACTAGTCTCGCTTTAACTACAGCAAATTTAACATCTTTAAGTTCAGCACCAATTATTGTGGTAGGAGCACCTGGAGCAGGTTTTGCAGTAGAAGTAATTTCAGCAAGTGTAAAATACACATATGCTACAAATACTTTTACTGGAACACAAATAAACTTATTTGTAGATACAGCTTCAGCAAATCAAGTTATTTCTCCAGTAATACAAAGTGTTGCAGCAAGCACATTTTGTCGATTAACACTCTCTACCTCAGCAGCAGTTACATTAGTAGCTAATAAAGCACTTATGGTAAAATGTGATGCAGATGGAGCGGGAGCTGGAGCAGCTGGAAGTGCTATAATCTATATAAACTATCGTATAATTTCTATCTAATCTAAATAAATGTCAACTAATAACACTCAACTAGAAGTACTCTTAAACCAAATACTTCAAACCCTAAAAGGACCAGATCAAACAGAAGTAATAGCCACTTCTGTAGCTTCAACAGTGGCTATTAGTTTTCCTTTTCTTATAAAAAGCGGATATACTCAAGGAAGTGTAGTATCTGTAACCGATAGTACTTTTAACGGAACTACTTCAACACTTTCTTTAAAAGGAAGTATTGATGGAATCACTTATGTACAAGTTGATATGGATGATGATGTAACTGCTTTAACTTCAACACTTGCAACTAACAGTACTTATACCTTTTTGCTTAAAAAAGTGTTATTTAAGTATTATAAACTAGTATACGTAGTAGGAGATGCTACTTTAGGAACGTTTTCAGCAACAGTATTTAGTAAACACACAGTATAATGAAAAAACTCTTATTTTTACCCCTTTTACTACTTTCCATCTTTCTTTTTGGCCAGGGGCCAACAGACCATACTGCTTCAACAGGAGGGCAAGCAAATAATGTTACTTTGTCAGTTGGTGTTCTTCCAATTATTCATGGAGGCACCAACAGCACCATCGGCACAGGTACGGGATTACCTGTGTTTCAGACAAACCCTACTATTACCAACGCTACGCTGGCAACGCCTACTATTACCGTAGGGGCAGTTACTTATACAAC
>OCZT010002218.1_pt1 | contig 20114 bp, 14 predicted proteins | sample 1539031 | NCBI WGS metagenome assembly OCZT01 (sample SAMEA3539308, study PRJEB22396) | soil metagenome | biome: tundra; feature: field; material: soil | place: USA | collected 2010-05 | depth 0.15 m | reverse complement strand
GCGCGCCGGAACGAATCGCCACGATAGGACAGCACGACATTGTTTTTTCCCGACCGGCTCAGGGCGAGCGCAGCTTCAACGGCCGAATCTCCGCCGCCAACCACGAGTATGTCCTTGTCGCAGTAACTATCGGCTTCGATCAACTTGTACGAGAGTTTGGGCAGGTCCTCGCCTTCGACGCCCAGCTTGCGCGGACTGCCTCGTTTGCCCAGCGCGAGGACGACATAGCGCGCCAGGTACTCGGCGCGAGTGGTCTTAACATGGAAGCTGGACGAATTCTTCCGCACGACTTCCACTTTTTCGTTGGTTCGAATCTGCACGCCGGTGTTAGCGATGATGGTTTCCCAAACCGCCAGCAGGGCTTCCTTGGTGCCATCGCCCACGTACAAGGTCCCATACAGGGGAATCTGAATGGGCTCGGCCATCAGAAACTTCTGCCGCGGGTATTGCCGGATGGTGGATGCGATTTCACCTTGTTCCAAGGTGATGTAGCGCAAACCATATTGTTGTGCCGTCAACGAGGCGCTCAAACCCGCGGGTCCAGCTCCGACGATGGCGACGTCGTACACGTCGCCGCTTTCTTTGCCTTTGCCGCCGACCGAGTTCAGGCGATCACGCAGATGATCGACGACCAACTTGCCCTCGTTTACCGCGGTCTTGATCAGTCCCATGCCCGACAACTCGCCGACAATGAAGACACCGGGCACGTTGGTTTCGAAGTTCTCGCGCACCGAAGGCACGCGCATGGTCTGGAGGACGCCACCAATAGAAAGCGTGATTGCCTGCGTCGGACAAACCTCGGCGCATTTGGCATGTCCGGTGCAGCGCTCGGGATGGGCCAGAATCGCCTTGCCGGCTTCGAGTTCCAGCGTGCCCGTCTCGGGACACACGTGCACGCAACTGCCACATCCAATGCACATCGACGCATTGATGACGGGTTTAGCAGTCCCGCTTGGCTTGTCTCCTGTGCCAGGCGATTGCGCCGCTGCGTCATGCACCGTCCACATGGCCATGGCCGCGCCGCAATGCCGGCAGAATGCGGAGCCCTTCTCCATGGACTGGCCGCAGCGTGGACACGCTCGCATGGCCTTGGGAGCCGCGGGCTCAGTGGCTGCACGAACTGCTTTCGGCGTGGTCAACTTTTTCAAATAACCCCGCACGAAGAACAGGGTAATGGCCCCGGCGAGCAGGAATGTCAGTAATGTCTCCATCGTTGATTACACAAATCCCAGAGCAATGACGACCACGATGTGAATGAGCGCGAGCACGGCAAACGAGTAGCTGAAGGGACGATGAATGACGTGCCACAGGTGAAATACCTGTTGCGAGCGTGAGAGGAAGGCAATCCTCTTGGAAAGCGCCGCCTTGCTTCGTGCGATGCGGATGGCCCGCTCCAGGTCCTCGTGTGGGGTGCGGATCAATCCTCCGAAGTACGGCAGTACCCGGCTCCATCCCAGCACGCGGACACGCAGCCGCGCGATGTGAAATGGACGGCATACATCGAGCACCATCATCAGCAGAATGGCGCGGTAGGCTGACATCTCCCGCACCTGCGCTGGAGTTGGAACCTGTAGCAGCGGCGCGAAATCCTGCGCCGAGAGCGGGCCCTGGACAGAAAGATCTTTCGACAGGTCATCTTCGATTACGGCCAATTCCTTAAGCGACAGCTCGGCAGAAGACAAGGAGCGCGGGATCTGCGCATAAATGTACCTTCCGATGACCCCGCTGATGGCGACCGACAGCATGATCCAGAACGCGATTCCCGCGATGCCACGGAACTTGAACGATGCATGAAACGCGATCAGCACGGGGGCGGTGAGGCCCGCGATCACGTGGAAGTCGAGCCAATGTTTCGCCGACCCGATCCTGCCCAGCCACTTGATGCGCTTACGCAGCGGATAGAGGAAGATCATCATGAACAACATGACGCCTACAATCCCCAGCTTGATGGCGATGGAGCCGCTGGGCTTCAGCAACTCATGTTTGGGCGAAAACGGACGTTCCGCCGCGGCCAGCAGATAGTAGCTCCATCCATAGATTGCGAGCGCAACAATGGTGACCACCGCTGTACCCGCCGTGAGGTGCAGCCGCATCCGGTGAGCGCGTTCCCGGGTGTGCTGCGCGGAACCATAGTTCATGATGCTGGCCGGAGCGCTCACCTCTTCTTCTCCGGGTCAGCAACCGAGACCGATGTATCCACCAGGAAGCGTTTGTAGTTACTGAAGCGATGAACATTCCGCCAGCGTTGGCGCAAGGTCTCCACCTCAACCGTGGCCACGGACGGAAAGCGATAGGCCTGCGTCCAGCCGGGAAGTTGAATCGGGTCATAGTCGATTTCCGCGGTGAGCGATTTCAACCCGACATCGCTCATGTCCTTCGCCAAGCCAATTTTGAGCTTCGCCACCTGTCCGGTTTCGGGCTCGATCCAGGCGGTGCCGGTCAACTCCAGCGGAAATTCCCTGCCCCGAACGGCCAACGCCGCCGGCGTGCGCGTTCCGGGAATGTGGGTAAACCGGACTTGCGCGGTGCGATGCCCGGCGACGATTTCGTCGGGCAGCGCCGCAAACTCGAAGCTGTTGCGATAGTAAGGATGAAAAATGAGCATCAGCATCGAGAAGCCGTTGGTGATGAGCAGAGGAACGTTCTTCTTGTTGCGCTGCTCGTTATGCGCGTCGCCAAGGCGCGACTCGTTCAGCAGCAGCTCATCGCCGGACCCTTGCAGCAGCACCAGGTAATCGAAGCTGCTGTTCTCCAGATAGGCCGTATGGCCGTTCTTGTCCAGCTTGAACTGGGCCACGTGCTCGGAACACTTGACGTCCGACATCTGCTCCAGAAACGCAGTGACCTGACGGCTGGCGCGGTCCACGATGGTGTCGGCGTCCGCAGCCCACGCTGGCGGCGCGCATCGCAATACAAGCGTCATGACCAATAGAACGCAACGGAACCAGCCTTTACTTCTGTGTTGCACTTGCCGCCTCCCGCTTCCAGCGATTATCGAAGCGATAACCGAAGGTGGTGTACACCTGGTTGTAGTTCTGTAATGCGCCGCGTGTAATGGTGAATCCGGTATCGATAAAGTAGTGGCGGCCCAGAACAAATTCGCCGTAGGCGTTGAGAAAGCGCGAACCGTTATCTTTCGACACCGGTGAAATGAACTTCTGGAGTCCGGCTTGAACTTGAATCTGAAACGAGTCCTTGAAGCTCCGAGACGCCGAGAAGGAACGGTAGTCGCCCTGGGCAAACGGGCTGTTGAAGTTCGAGTAGCGGGCGTCGAGTCGGATCCCAGTCTTCCAGATCCGGTTGAAGGTGATGCCATACATGGTGTTCCAGGAGGCCTTCGGATCGCTGCTCACGTTGCTGCGGCCTATCTCGGTGTACAGCGTGATGTGGGCAGGCGCCTCCACCCGCACGCCTGCGCTGAAGCCCTGAAACAGATACTTGTCGAGCAAACCAGTTCCCACTAGCTGCGGATCGTAGGTGGGAACATCGCGAAAGTAGCTATGGTTGAAGTCGATGCTGACACGCGGGTGGGGCTGAACCCGCAAGGTGGCAAAGCTGCTGGCGACACCTGCACCGACCGGGGTCACACCCGGTCCAGTTCGAGGCCGGTCAAGTAGCAGCGCCTCGTAAACCGAAAACACACGCTTGTAGTCAATCGTGTTTTCGGTAAAGACAAACGGCCGGTCCACGCTCCATTTCAGCATTCCTACTCCCGCGCCAAACGTACTGCTGTAGTGCACGTCGTCGTAACTGCCGCCGCTGATGTTGGTGAAACCCCCCGCGATACGGCGGTTGGGGTCGTAGCTCAACGCAGTCGGGTCGGATGCCAATCCGCCGAATACTCCAGCCGTCACCCGGTCTGACATCCGCCTGCCGAAGTAGCCGCCGTCAAAGGAGTTCAGGCTGCTCGCCCAAGGCAGGTATAAGCGCCCCATTCCGGCGACCCAGCGCGAGTCGGGATTCTGGTAGGTCAGGCTTATGGTGTAGGTGCGGTTAAGGAGGTCCTGGAGCGTTGGTTGATTTCGGCTGCTGGTCGAAGTCAACCCCCCGCGCCAGTACCCGTTCAAGTTCCAATGGGTGCCGTTGATCCGCGTGATGTCGGCGCGCAAGACCACTCCGTGGTGGTTGAGGACGAACTGAAGGGCCCGCGATTGTGTATCGTGCTGAAGTCGAAGCCAATGCGTCCCTGAGCGCGGTTCACTTCGGGCAAAGGTGGCCGGGGGATGGCGTCGCGTACGTCCTCATCCATGGGATCGCCTTCGGTGAAACTTACTACCGCGGGATAGTTGCGGGTGTTGCTCAGGGCATGCTTCTCCACCAGCTTCTCGATCTCCTCCTGCGGCAGCGTAGCCATGTCGCCTGCCACCACCGGACGCGTGGAAGAGAGCACCTCGCAAACGGCGGATGTTTCAGCGACGGCGACAACCTTCAGTTCGGCGATCGTGATCAGGCCGGAAGCGTCGTCCGAAGTTTTCTCAGGGTTTGCCGGTTGATGCGATTCGCTGGCGGCTGACGTCGCCGTGGTGGAAGCAGCGCCTGCGCGGACCACCAGGCGGGTGCCTTCCGCCAAGCCAGTGCTGCGGCCTCCTTCGACATACACATTGGCGCCGTTGACGTAGCGCACGCGGAAAGTCGTGTGCACTTCAATAGGCGCCGTCGGTTGCGCAGTATCCTGTGGGGCGGAAGCCGGCTGAGGACTTTGCGCAACCCCAAGCTGCATTGACCACGTCAGCAGAAGCAGCACGGAAGTCATGCGGTGGACCATGGTTATCCACCTCCCTGGCCGGTGGCGTGGCACGAATAACAACTGGTGGCGTTGTACACATACCCTCGCACGTCGGTGTGGTGGGGTTCAGTATTCTGTTTGCTGTGCTCGTGGCAGGTGATGCACGAGAAAGCCGAATAGTCAGCCGAGTTGATGTGGCAGTCTCCGCAAGTCATCCAACGGCCCGCGTGCGTCCCCGAGTAGATGGGGAACCAGGTGTGATTGAAGACCGCTCCCAGCCAGGTTGCCGTGGTGTGGCAGGTCGCGCACGTCGTCGGGAAGTGTGCCGCCACATGGTTGGGATTGTTGGTGCCCAGGTAATCCGCCTTGTGACACGAATAGCAGTCCGTCGGCGTGCCTTTATACACGCCGTTGATGTGACACTTCACGCAGGGCACGTTGATATGTGCGCCGGTCAGCGGGAATCCCGTCTTGTTGTGGTCGAACTGCGCTCCCTGCCAAGAGCTGGTGGAATGGCAGACTTGGCAGTCCGTGGGGAATCCCGCCGCCTTGTGGTTCGGATCGGTCGTCCCGTTGTAGTCGTTGAGATGGCACGACACGCATGTGGTCGGGAGATTGGTGAAGTTCCCATTCACGTGGCAGGCAACACATGGGAGCGTGGCATGCTTGCCGGTGAGCGGGAACTTCGTCTTGGAGTGATCGAAGGAGGCCGGACTCCATCCGCTGGTCGAATGGCAAATCGAGCAATCGGTCGGAAATCCGGCTGCCTTGTGGTTAGGGTTGGTGGTTTTGTTGTAGTCGCTGATGTGGCATGACGCGCAGTCTGTCGGTGTGCCCGCATACCTGCCGTTTATGTGGCACGCCGTGCAGGCCACGGTGGCATGCACACCGGTGAGGGGGAACTTGGTTTTGGACTGATCGAACACCGCCGGAATCCATCCGTTGGTGCTGTGGCAAACTGCGCAAGTGGTGGGGATACCGGACGCCTTGTGGTTGGGATTGGTCGTCTTGTTGTAGTCCGTGATGTGGCACGAAGCGCAATCCGTCGGCGTGCCGGCGAATTTCCCGTTGATGTGGCACGACGTGCAGGGCACGTTGGTATGCATCCCGGTGAGCGGGAACTTGGTCCTGGAGTGATCGAACTTGGCTCCGCTCCAGGTGGACGTAGAGTGACAGGTCGCGCACTCGTGCGGAAAACCAGCCTGTAGGTGGTTCGGATTGTTGGTCGCGTTGTAGTCCTTGGCGTGACAGCCGTAACAATTGGCGGGCGTCCCCTTGTAACGGCCGCCGACATGGCAGGCCGCGCAATCGAGCGTGGCGTGCATTCCGGTCAAAGCGAAGCCGGTGAACTTCGCGTGATCGAACTTCGCTCCCAGCCACGTATCCACGGAGGAATGGCAGTTCTGGCACGTGGGCGGGAAACCCGTTGCCTTGTGATCGGGCACGGCATTCTGATATTGGACTTGGTGGCAGGAGTAGCAGTTCACCGACAGTCCTTGGAACTGGCCGACCGCCGCGTTCTTGTGACAGGCGTCGCATTCCAAGGCGGCGTGCCCGCCAATCAGCGGAAATCGATTATCGTGGCGCTGAATCTTTGACAGCGAGACGTTCCACCCGCGAACCGTATGACACTGTTCACAAGCCGCGCCAAACTGTCCGCGGTGAAGATCGGCGTGACAATCCTTGCAACGCATTCCCGCATTGCTGAACACCAGGCTGGTATGGCACTGCATGCAACTCACGTTGGCGTGCATGCCACGCAGCGGATACCTGGTTTTGTCGTGATTGAACTCGGGAATGCTGCGGATCGGCCGCCACGAGGTGAACGTGTGACAGTTCTCGCACGGCATGTTGAGGTTTCCGTGCGGACTTTGGATTTGCGCGCGCGGGATCGCCTGCGACTGCTGGCCCACGGGAACCGGCAGCAACATTCCAAGCAGCGCGAAAAGCAGTGGCATCAGGGTAGGCACGAGTTTTATCTCACGTTCTGAATTCCGTCATGACTTGCTCACATCGCGATCTTCGCAACTGCGTTGCCATGGCAAGCAGCGCACTCGGTCGGCGTTGGCTTATAGAACAGGACGTCCTTTCCCTCGAACCGCCGAAGGCCCTTATGGCAAGCGCCGCAGCGGACGTTCTGGTGTCCTCCCTTCAGCGGAAATGCAGTTTTGTCGTGGTCGACCAATGATGGCCTCCATTTGCCGGTGAGATGACAATCGGCACAGTGGCTCGCCGTGCCTCCGCGCGCGAACTGCAAACCGTGCGGCTCTTCGTGACAGTCCTCACACTGCGATGGCGCTGACGTGAAATTCACATTCAGCAGCTGGCGTTCCAGGTTCGGCGGACGATGACAACTGGCGCAGTCCACGGCCCGATGGGCGCCGGTCAACACGAACTTCGTAGTTCCATGGTCAAAGCGCGAGAGATCGCTCCAGGTCTTGGTCGAATGGCACGCCTGGCAGCCCAGCGGCCTGCCGTTGGCATCGGTGCTTGCCATGCGCCCCGCAAACTGGCCTTTGTGCGGGTCGGCGTGGCAGGTCGTGCAGCTCAGAAGATCAAAGTGGTACAGCGCGCTGCGCCCGCTTTCCGCCGGCTTGTGACAGTCAATGCACGCGACCGCGACATGACTGCCGGTTAGCACGAAGCGGGTCTGCTGATGGCGCGTCAAGTCGAAGCCGGCAGAGTGAAACGTGGCCTCGTTGTGGCACTGCTCGCAACGATTGAAGTAAGGTGCGCGCGCGAACTGGTTGCGGTGTATGTCCTGGTGGCAGGCGACGCATCCCGACACCTTGATTTTGAACACGGTGGCGCGGCCCGCCGGCACATGGCACTTTGCGCAAGACACTTCGGCGTGCTTTGCCCGCAGTGGAAACGCCGTGGCCTTGTGGTCAGCCACCGAATATTTCGCTGGTTTGAAGCCGTCCACCGAGTGGCAGGATTCGCAGCGGCCGCCATCGGCCCGCGCAAGGAATTGCCCACTGTGTGGATCGGGCTTGTGACAATCGGAGCAGAGATTATGTGCGATCGCAGTCTTGAAATCTCCGCTGCGATGACAGGTGTCACACCGCACAGCAAGGTGCTTGCCTGCCAGCGGATACTTGGTCTTGGAGTGGTCGAACTGGGCGACGAACGAGCTCTGCTTCCAGGTGGAAGTGCTGTGGCAAGATTCGCAACCTTGCTTGAACTCTCCGCGATGGGGATCGTTGTGGCACGCCGCGCAGCGGTCGAACTTGAGGCCGACATATTTTGGCACACCGTCGGCGCCGGATGCGTGACACTTCTGACAAGTGACTTGGCGATGCAGCCCGGTCAACGCGAACTTGGTTTTTGAGTGGTCGAAGCTGCGTGCCTCTTTCCAGTCTTGATTGTTGTGGCATTGCTGACAGTTGGCGCCAAGTTGCCCCTTGTGCTTGTCTTCATGGCAGGTGACGCAGTTGCGAGAGAGGCCCAAGTAAGTTCGGTTGGGGTCCTTCACCTGTAACGCTGTGCGTTCCAGTTGGCCGACGTGGGCGCCATTGTGGCACTTGGCGCAGGCGAGGCCTGCGTGTTTGCCATCGAGCGCAAAGCCCGTCTTGGCGTGATCGAATTTCGCCGGCGAGGGATCCCAGTGCAGCAGACTGAAGTTCGCCCCATTGTGCTCGGAGTGGCAGCGCACGCACGAGGCCTTCGGTTCCGTCATGTAGATCGGATGCATGCCGCGTTTCTGCTTCAGCCGGACAGCGATTTCCTGGTGACAGTCGAGGCAAAGAAAGGTTGGCGAGCCGGGCGAAACGGCGTGGCAGCGCACGCACCCGGCAGGGCCGTCCAAGTTGTGATGCGCTCGGGAAAGCGCCCCGGGAGAGATCTGCGCGTGGAGTGGAGAGGAGAGGATGCCCAGGACAACCAGCATGATCCCGAGTACGAACAGCCAGAAGACCCACCAGGCGCGGGGTACACAGAACCACGCCTCCGCGGACGAAGGCGTCGCGGTCTGCGGTTTCTGCACCTCTCCTTTCGGCGAATTCAATTCAATCCCCTGGCGAGTGATTCTTGGCACTGTTTGTACCGCCGGGCAGTACCATTTTTCTTGTGATCAAGGCAAATCGTCGGAGCTTGCTATGGCTGGCCAGGGAACCACATCATGCCGTGCAACTTCGTTATTGCACTTGCGTGGCCATTCGAAGAGAGGATGAGCGGATTGAGAATTGCCCGAGGAGATCGAGAATTCGCGCAGACAGGCCGGCTGGCTAGGGCTTGCTGCGTTAGTAATGTCCCGTGTGGGGTTGGAATTGACAGTTCACTTCTGGAATTGTCATTACGAGCGAAGCGAGGAATCTGCTCTTGTTTACGGCTGGACTGACGCCTGGCAAAACAGCAGATCCCTCACGGCCTAAAGGCCGTTCGTGATGACAACTCAGGAATCGCGAAGCTGGCGATTACTTGTGCAGCACCCAATAATCGTGATGCGGCAGTCTGTCAGGTGAAGGTGGGTCGTTTGGACTCACTCTGGGTCCGCAATGAACCCATCCATCCTTCCTTGCCAGAAATTGACGTTGTGTTGTCGGCGCCCCGACGTAGCTAATCCGGACCCTCGGATTTGGGTTGCTGTGCGCGTTCGCCCTGCTGACCCTGATTCGTTCCTTGCGGAACGTTGCGTTCTCCTGCGTCTCCGGTCCCTTGGCTGCGCTGAAACGGCGATTCGCCTTCGTCCTTAGAGCCTCGCCCGCCTGGTCCTTCAGCACGTTGCATTTCTCGGGGATTTTGTGGTGGACGATCATTTTCAACCTGGGTGTAGAAGCCTGGTTTGATCATTATCGGATGGTTCGGCATGGCAACTCCGACGACCTCGACTAGCCCCTCATACACCTGCACGATCGTCTTGTTTTTCTTCGTGACCTCGACCGAGAAGCGCGTGCCACGGACCGTGATCACGGCGGTGGGTGTACCCATGCGAAAGGAGGGAGCATTGCCAAGCCGCTTCTGGACTTTCGCCATGATATTGCCAATAAAAAGTTGCAGAAAGTTTCCTTGCGACTGTTCCGGCGCTTTCAGGATCACGCTGCTATGTGGCTTGACCAGCACCTGCGATCCATCCTGAAGGCTCAACAAGAGGCTTCCCTTCGCCGTTTCGATATTGGATTCCGCGGGCAACACCTGGCCTCTTTGCGCCGGCAATGCGGCGCCTTGCGCGGATTGCAGCATGACTTCACCCTTCAGGTCCGCGATGACGGCGGAGCCGGACACAAGCGCCACCGGTTCACTTTGGGTTGATTGTGCGGTGGCCAAACCGGTCAGCGCAAACAGTAGTAATGTGAGATGGACAAGCCGGGTCGTTTTCATCGAGCATCCTTTACCGCAACCATCGGCATTGCTGCCGGCAGATGGATCGTGAAGGTTGTACCGGCGCCGGAGCTCTCCACATGCACGCTGCCTCCGTGCTTTTCCGCGATCCGTTTGACAAAGGCAAGACCAAGTCCCCATCCCGGTACGCTGTCACGCCCATGGCCGCCCCGGTAGTAGGGAGAGAACAGGTTGGGCAGGTCGTCGGTCGCAATGGGCTTGCCGTAGTTGTGGACAGAAATTACCACCTGGTCCTCGTCCTGCACCCCGCACACGCGAATCTCGCTTCCTTTTTCGCCATACTTGATCGCGTTGCTGACCACATTCAGCACTGCCCCGCTCAGCAAAGCGCTGTCGCCCGACGCGGTCATCGCATCTTCACCCTGCCATGTCAATTTCATCTGCTTGGAAGCGGCGAGCGGACGCAGAATTTCGAATACCTGATGCACAACTTCCTTGACGGGAACATCTTCTCGCTTCAGTGGCCTGGCGCCGGCGTCAAGCCGCAGAACATCGAGATAACTGTAGATGAGCGCCAGCAATCGCTTCGATTCGCGAAAGATCGTTTCCGGAGCGCCCGCGCATTGCGGGGAATTCGGATATTCCATCATCAGTTCAGCGAACCCCTGAATGGAAGTGAGCGGGGTGCGCAATTCATGGGTGATGAAGCCCAGCGCCTCGGCGCGCGACCGGTCGCGCTCATCGCGAGTTTTCAAGCTGGTGAGGATCCAGATCGTCCCGCCTTTCGGCGACAACGTTGTTGGCGGAAGTGGCACAAGACGAATCGAATACAGCTCGTTTCCTACGTAAGCCTCGCCTTCGACGGTGTTTCCTTCCTTCAGGCGGGCTTCTTCCTCCAGCCACTGGACCTCTGCCTCCACCTCGTGCATGCTGGTGAGTTGCCGATGGCTTCGGAATATTCTGGCGAAGATTCGGTTCTGCAGGATCAACTTGCCGTCCGTATCGAAGATCGCGATGGCATCGCGGGTAGCATCGAGCAAGGTTTCGTGCAGTTCGTAAAGTGACCCAAGTTGGACTTGCAGCTCCTGAAGCACCTCGAGATTCCGGGCGATATCGTCGGGATCCTCGCGCAATTCGTATCGCCGATGTTGCACCAGCCATTGCCGCAGCAGCTGCATTTGTTTCCGGACGCTGCGCTCCACCAGGACGAAGTCGGCGGCGTAAACGGTCACCGGCGCGAAGATGACAGCCAGCAGCATGGGGCCGACAGCGAGAATTCTCGATCCCAGCACAAACGCCGACCATCCGGCGAAATAGACGACGGCTCCTAAGCACGCCACCCAGACGACGACGTGCCAACCTCTCCGGCTGCGGAAGAAAAGCACAGCACCAACGCACGTCGCAAAAAGCAGCACAAGGGTTGCCAATTGCGGCAATGGGTGCAAGGTGCGGCCGCTCAATACGCTGTCCAGGATTTGCGCGTGAATTTCGACCCCCGAGGCAGGCCACTGCCCGGTCAACGGAGTGCTTAGCCGGTCCGCGATCTCCGTGGGGCCAAAGCCGACGAGAACGGGCCGGCCGCGCAAGTTGCCGAGGTCGCGCCCCTGCAGCACCCACGCTGCTGAAATGCTTTGGAATGCGTCGCGGCGGAATGCAATTGGCGCCAGCGCAGGCGCTGCGGTCATGATCGCCGGACCATCGTCCCGCCCAGCAATGCCATAGGCGGCAAGAAACTGTGCGGTCCGCGGCGCATCGAGGTGGCGCGCCACCTCCAGCGCAAACGCCAGCCGGGGCCCATCAATCGTCAGCTCAAGGAGCGGGAAGCGGCGGCAAAGCCCGTCGCTGTCGAGGACCGCTTGAGCGTGTCCGACACCCACGGCGGCATTGGCCAATACTGGCAGCGGCTCGAGCCAGCGCGGTCCATCCGGATACATCCCGATTTTGTCCACGATGACAGTGCGCCGGTTTTCGCGGAAGGCATCGGCCAACTCTCGATCGAGGCCCGCGGATTGCGGCTCCGAGAAGAGTATGTCGAGTCCGATCACCCGAGTCCCGGCGCGATCGAGATGGCGTACCAACTCTGCGACCTTCGCTCGTGACCACGGCCAGCGGCCGTACTCACGCAGGCTTTCGTCGTCAATCAGCACCAGCACAACCGGCGAAGGCTGCAGCGGCGGAGGCGCGGTGCGGAAATAGGTGTCGGCAATCCGCATCTGAAAATCCCGCACCACCGGGATTGCGGTGACCGCCATCACTGCTAGAAAAAGGATGGTAGCCAGCGACAACATGCGCCACCGCTTTCGTCGCCGACGCCGCGCAGTAGTCATGGCTCTTCCACGGTTTGCAGATCGATGCCCAGACGCACCGCTTTCTTGTACAGCGTTTTACGCTCGATACCGAGCCGCCGGGCAGCTTCGGACTTGTTACCGTGCGTCGCCTTCAGCATGTGAATGATGTGTTGCCGCTCCAACTCCAGCAGGCGATCGGGCGCGGCGGCGCCGAGGCCGCGCACTTGAGGATCGGCGCGCACCACACGCTGCGCCTCGGCCTTCACGTCGACCACGGATATCCGCCCCGTCCTGGCAAATATCGCCAGCCGATTGATGGTGTTCTCTAATTCGCGAACGTTGCCGGGCCAACTCTGGGCTTGCAGGCACTCGATGGCTTCAAGGTCAATGGCGACCGTCCGGTCGTTCTTGAGGGTGAATTGCTGCAGAAAGTGCGCGATCAGCAGCGGGATATCTTCCCGCCGCTCCTCCAGAGAAGGCACCGCGATCTGCACCACACTGAGCCGGTAATAAAGGTCTTCGCGAAACAGTCCTCGCCGCATGAGGTCGGGAACATCGCGATTCGACGCAGCGATGATGCGGACATCCACCGGGATACTGGAGTTGGAGCCGACCCGGCGCACTTGCTGCTCTTGAATGACCCGCAGCAGCTTTACCTGAAAACTCAGAGCGGTTTCCGTCACCTCATCCAGGAACAGAGTTCCGCCGGTGCTGGCTTCCACCAATCCTTTGTGCAGCCGGTCGGCGCCGGTGAAGGCTCCCTTCTCGTGTCCGAACAACTCGCTTTCCAGAATGGTTTCGGTGAGGGACCCGCAATTAACAGGTACAAATGGCTGTTCCGCACGTTTCGAGTGCAGATGAATGGCGCGCGCTACGAGTTCTTTTCCGGTGCCGCTGGCCCCGGTGATCAACACGTTGGCGTTGCTGGAAGCGACCCGTCCAATGTCCTTGAAGACTTCCAGCATGCGCGGACTTTTGCCTACCATCGCGGTGGTGGAGACTTGTGGAGGCAACTCCGCCCGCGACCGGCGTGCGTCATGCGTTGCCAACTCCGCCGTCCGCCGGCACAGCTCGCGAATGCGGCTGATGTCTAGCGGCTTGCTGATGTAATCTACCGCCCCCTCGGCCAGCGAACGGGCCGCAGTCTCCAGGCTCACCTGGGCCGTCATCACTACTGCGTGGAGATCAGGTTGCAGTCCTCTGAACCGCTGCACCAGATCCACTCCATTGTCGTCCCCTAAATACACGTCCACCAAGGCCAGGTCCGCGCGATGGCTGCGGAGGTGCTGCTCGGCGTCAGAGGCGCACAGGAATGCGTCACATTGGTGCCCTTCGGCTCCAAGAACAGCCTGAAGGAACGAACACGTATCTGGGTCGTCATCGACAACGAGTACTCTGAGAGAACGCATGGCTTTCCGTCATCCTTGCCGCCGTGTGGTTTGAAGAGGCGCAGGACGACCTAGCGCTTGCCCAGATTGAGATTTGGACAAGGCTTTGCTGACGGCGCGCCCCCTTTGCTCTTCCATTCGCGTCAGCTTTGCACTAAGTATGTGCAATTCTGTGACCAATTGGTTCATGCACACTCAGCGCCGCTGCATCGCGCGAGTGTTTACGAAAGAAGCAAGGGGACGCTGCTAGAGGTGCATTCCATCCATCGCCTGCCCTTCGCGCTCCACAATCGACGATACAACCCACAGCTCAAAACCGTGGGGCGGTAGAACTTACTCAGCATTCAGTAATGTTTGTTTCTCACAGTAGCGCAAAGGCTCGTGGCAGGTCTGTGACATCCGCATGAATTTTTGGCCACCTGGACTGGATGGTATTGTCAGGCGGCCCTTTTTCAGCAAGAAAAAGAGAACCTATTACTCCCAGATGATCGGCAACTCGGAAACTGACCCACGAGTACCTTTTGTGGAACTCTCGGAAGCCAGCGGGCGAATCGCATTAAGGACTCTTCCTGTGCGAAAATAGAAGCTAGAAACTTGCAACAGGCCACCGGGTTTACTATGGTTGCGCCATCACCGGGGAAGTATTGCACTTCCGGAGGGTCGAAAGGCGTCTAAGTGGTTGAGCTCAGGGCGTACTTGATCCAAACGGATGGCTTCAATCTTAATACCGCCAGACACACCGACAGAACTTCCTACCAGGGAAGAACAGCGGCTCGCCTTGTGGGCTGACAACGGTCCTGCCGGCTTAGACCTCACGCCACATCTGCTGCTCCAACTAGAGGATGATCTGGAGCGCTCGCGTCTGCGCGAAGCCTTCTGGATTTCCGTCGTGGTGCACATGATGGTGGTGATCTTTCTCGTCATGTCGCCGAAAATTTTTGGCTACAAAGGCATCGATCTGGCCACTACTGCCGACCTGATGAAGAACCAGAACATGACCTACCTGGATTTACCGCCTGACTTGCAGAAAGCGCCCAAAGTGGCGCCCAAGACGGACAAGCTGTCCGATAAGAACCGCGTCGCCATGAGCCAGCATCCGTCGATCGACAAGAAAACTTTGGAAGAATTGCGACGCGCGGGACCGCCGGCGCCTCCCGCACAGTCGGCGCAGATGACGCCACCGCCTCAAGGCAGCCAGCAGCCGAACCCATCGCAACAGATGGCACAGATGCAGCCGGCCACGCCGCAGGCGAATCCGAGGCTGCCCATGCCAGATCAAGGCGGCGGCAAGCAGATTGACTTCGCACAAATGATGAAGACGCCGGGCGACCTCACGGCGCAGGCTGCCCGCGCGGTTGCGGAGCATCGCGGTGGAGGCTCGTACGGCGGCGGTGGTGGCGATTACGGGTCCGGTCCCGGTGGCAGGGCGCGGACCTTGGGGAACCTTGAGGTCCTGAGCGACACCCAGGGTGTGGACTTCGGCCCTTATCTCTCGCGGGTCGTCGATGCCGTGCGCAGAAATTGGTACACGCTGATCCCGGAAGCCGCGCGCCCTCCCCTGCTCAAACGCGGCAAAGTTGCCATTGAGTTCGCCATCCTGCCGGATGGCAAAGTTGCAGGCATGAAGATCACCGGAGTGTCAGGCGATGTGTCGCTGGATCGCGCCGCCTGGGGCGGAATCACCGCATCGAATCCATTCGCTCCCTTACCCTCGGAATATCACGCGCCTTATCTGGCGTTGCGTTTCCGCTTCTACTACAACCCGCAAAAGGGCGAGATCGAATAGCTCGACATGGTAGTGCAGTCTGAAATCCGCTGGCAGGGTAGTGCGGGCCTTCAGAGCGTGGGGTGAGAAACAAAATTGACATTGCCAGTAAACTCGATGGGCGAAAATCCAGCGCCGTAGGCGCGGCTCAGTTTAGCCCAGCACGCAGCCGCAGGCGGAGTGCTGGGTAAAGTGAAAAATAGATCCGAGTCCCTTCAGGGACGACACAGTTCTCACTCAATCTGCGGTCGCTCTGGAACGTCCCCCTGGAATTCAAACCACACCAGCGCCAACTCCCGCGCGTAGAATGAGGCTGTGACCCCCAGCCAGCAGCCCGTACCAACGCCTGACTCCGATGCTCGCGAGCATGATGCAGATTGGCAGGCGCGATATCGTTCGCGTGAGCGCGCGAAAGTTTTCGGCCTTCTGGTTCTCGTGATCTTCATCCTCGCGCTGGCGTTCTTCCGTTTTGGCCGGACCATCCCCTGGGGTGCGCGTTGAATGAGCACTCCGCCTCCGACCCAATCTGAACCACTCCTGGTCGTCATCCTGGGTCCGACAGGCTCGGGCAAGTCGGCTCTCGCCATCGCTCTTGCGCAGCGGTTTGCCGGCGAAGTCGTCAGTTGCGATTCGGTGGCCATCTATCGGCACTTCGAGATCGGAACGGCCAAGCCAACCCGCGAACAACGGGCGCTCGCGCCGCACCATCTTCTCGATGTCGCAGAGCCTGACCAGCCCTTCACCGCAGGCGAGTATGCGCGACAGGCGAGAACAGCCATTGAGGACATCGCCGGCCGCCAGCGGCTTCCCATCGTAGTTGGCGGCACGGGTCTTTATCTGCGGGCGCTGCTGGATGGGCTCTTCCCGGGACCGCAACGTTCGGAAGCGTTGCGCGAACGCTTACGCGAACGCGCGGAGGAACGCGGCTCGCCTTATCTGTACAAGTTGCTAACCCGCCTGGATCTCGCGGCGGCAGCGAAGATTCATCCCAACGATGCACCCAAGATCATTCGCGCTCTGGAAGTGTGCCTGGCTTCGGGGGCGCCGATGAGCGAGTTGTGGGAGCAACGCGGGCGCGATCCCTTGCGCGGATTTCGTATTCTGCGGATCGGGCTCAATCCGGATCGGGAGGCGCTGTATGCCCGTCTCAATCGGCGGGCCTGCCAAATGTTCGACAACGGCTTGATCGAGGAAACAAAATCTCTGCTCGCGCGCTACAGCGGACAGAAGAACGTCACGCCGCTAGATTCGCTCGGCTACAAGCAGGCGACGCAGTTCTTGCGGGGAGAGCTTACGCGCGAGCAGGCGCTGACCGCGACGCAGCAAGGGCATCGCAACTATGCCAAGCGGCAGATGACCTGGTTTCGCCACGAGCCTGGCGTCACCTGGCTCGCGGGCTTCGGAGACGATCCCGCAGTGGCAAGAGAAGCTGCCGAACTGGTTTCGGGTAGAGCGGCGCTTAACCTGGATTATTCATGAGGACTTCACGCTTCGAAGGGGCACGGCTTAGCCGTGCACTTCAAAGCTACCGAAACAAAAGTCTGAAGGCCGGCTCTACCCCGGTCTACACAAAAACGAAAATCGCTGCAAGACTTCTGATATCGTCGGTTCGTCATGAATCGCGGAGTGCTTCTTGCCGTGCTTTCGATCGCCGTCTGTATGTCAACCATGAGCTACGCCAAGGAACGCTTTCAAACCCCCGGTCCCGTCCATCTCGACAAGCAAGGCGAGAAATGGGCGCGCGAGTCGCTGAAGAAAATGTCGCTGGAGCAGAAGATTGGCCAGATGTTCATGGTCCGCGCGTTGGCGCAGTTCACCAATGTGAACAGTCCTGACTACATCTCATTGCGCGACACCATGCGCAAGTACCACCTCGGGGGATTCGGGCTGACGGTGCGTTGGGAGGATGGTTTTCTCTACAAAAATGAACCGCTCGAAGCCGCGATGGTCATCAATCGATTGCAGAAGGATTCCGAGTTTCCGCTCATTTTCGCCGCCGACTTCGAGCACGGACTGGGCATGCGCCTTAATGGGACCACCGATTTTCCGCAAGCCATGGCGTTCGGCGCCACCGGCAACGTGGAGTTTGCGCGCCAGTCCGGCCGCATCACCGCCCAGGAGGCGCGCGCCGTCGGCGTGCAGTGGAACTGGTTTCCCGATGCTGACGTGAATTCCAATCCGGCGAATCCCATCATCAACACCCGGTCGTTCGGCGAAGATCCGAAGCTGGTTGGCGAGATGGCAGCCGCCTACGTCGCAGGGGCCCACGAGTACGGCATGATGACCACCGCCAAGCATTTTCCCGGTCACGGCGACACCGAAAGCGACTCCCACGTGTTCGTGCCCGTGGTGAAAGGAGATGCGGCCCACCTCGACACGATTGAGCTGCCGCCATTCCGCGCTGCCATCCAGGCCGGCGTTGACGCGGTGATGGTGGCCCATGTGCTGGTCCCGGCGCTGGATTCCGATCCCAATCGGGTGGCCACAATTTCGCCCGCTATAGTGACCGGCCTTTTGCAGCAGAAGATGGGCTTCCACGGATTGGTGGTCACTGACGCGCTCGACATGGGTGGGCTGCGGCAGTCATTTCCGCAAGAGGGGTCCGAAGGGGCGGGCCGGGCCGCCGTCGAATCCGTGAAGGCGGGTAATGACATGCTGCTGCTGCCTTTCGATCTCGACGGCGCGTACAACGGATTGCTGCGCGCGGTCCGCAGTGGGGAGATTCCCAAATCGCGCATCGATCAATCGGTGTTGAAGATCCTGCGCGCCAAGGCTTCCGTTGGGCTGAACAAGGCCAAACTCGTCGATATCAATGCCGTGAATCAGATCGTAGCCAAATCCGCGAACCTGGAGGCTGCGCAAGAGGTCGCTGACAGAGCAGTTACGCTGGTTCGCGACAATCACCGTGTGCTTCCCCTAAAAGCAACAGCGAAGGGAACCAAGCCTCCGCCGAATGCGTATCAGCCAGTAGCGGAGACGCGCAATAACACTGTCTTGTTGATTTTTACGGACGATAGCCGTTCCGATTCCGGGCGAATGCTGGATCACGAGGTCAGGGCGAGAATTCCTGACGCGCGCGTGTATTACATCGATCCACGCGACGCGGCAGGGATGGCCCAGCCGGTAATGGCTTCCGTGCAAGAGTCGCAAGTGGTGATCGCCGCAGTGTACGAGTTCCCCGTAGCGGGCCGGGTGGTTCGTACGCAGGAGGGCGCAGCCGTCAACGCAATAGCTGTGCAGGGGTCGTCCGCGGCACTGCTGCAGCAGGTTTTGCGAAGCGCAGCGGAGAAGGCGATCGTTGTGGCCGTGGGTAGTCCTTACATTGCCGCCCAATTGCCCGAGGTACAAACCTACATCTGTACCTTTTCCAGCGGTCGCGTTTCTGAGTTGAGTGCGGTGAAGGCAATGTTTGGCGAAATCCCGATGACTGGCCGCTTGCCTGTAACCATCCCGAACATCGCCGGCCCTGGCGCAAAACTGCCGGGCGCGGCGCAAGATTCCAGCGGAGGATCACAATGAGGAAGGTCACTACGAAGTTTTCATTCGCGCTTGTAATGGCGAGCCTGGTGCTGCTGCTGGCCGCCTGCTCGATCAACGTGGACGATAAAGACAAGAAGAACGAGAAGGTCGATATTCAGACTCCCTTCGCCAACCTGAAGGTGGACACCGGTGAACAGGCGGCAGACAACGGCATTCCGGTTTACCCGGGTGCGCACTTGCGTCCCGCGGAAAACGGGGACAACCATTCCGCCAACATCAATATTGGCGCCGCGGGTTTTGGCCTGAAGGTGATCGCAGCGGAGTACGAGACCGACGACTCGCCCGAGAAGGTCAAAGCTTTCTATCAGGACAAACTAAAGAGTTTCGGCGACGTGCTGGTGTGCAGCGGCCACAGCGGTGGTTCGGATGTTCACATGGGATCGCATGGCGAGGAAGGTCAGAAGCTGACCTGTAAGGACACGCACGGCGATGGATGGGAGCTCAAGACCGGCACCAGCGACAACGAACACCTGGTGGCGATCGAGCCGCGTGGTTCGGGAACGCGCTTTGGCACGGTGCTGGTGCGGACGCACGGTAAAGAAGGAACGCTGTAAACCGCGGCGAAATCCGCGCACAGTCGACCCCAGCGGCTTTAGCGAGCGATTTTTGTTCTTGCCCTATATGCGAGCCTGAACCTGGATTATTCATGACCGCGCGTAGTTTGTTGGGTGTCATCCTGAGCGACGAGCGCAGCGAGGAGTCGAAGGACCCCTTTGGCGCCAAGCAATCCCAGACTTGTTGTTGTACTGCGTCCACACGGTGATTTCTCGCAGCTATAGGGTTCCTTCGACTGCGCGCCCGCCCGACCCGCACAATCACCCCAACGAGCGCAAAGGCGGCGCTCGCTGGGGACCCCGAAAACAGCGGGTCGGGAAATCTTTGCGGGCGCTCCGCTCAGGATGACACCTCACATTCATGAATAATCCAGCTGAAGGCCCGTACTACCCATGCAAACCAGACACATCTATTGCGGAACCTCTCTAGCATCTGCGCTAGAGCATTTTCACACTTGGTGTATAGGGTGGAGCACCGCTTCAGCGGTGCAGTTAAGATTCGGAAATGAGACGGCTTTAGCCGCTGAGGTGACGGAAACATTACCTCAGGCGCTAAAGCGCGATCCAAGAACT
>OCZT010002217.1_pt1 | contig 20115 bp, 13 predicted proteins | sample 1539031 | NCBI WGS metagenome assembly OCZT01 (sample SAMEA3539308, study PRJEB22396) | soil metagenome | biome: tundra; feature: field; material: soil | place: USA | collected 2010-05 | depth 0.15 m | reverse complement strand
ATGGTATCAGATTTTCCCGGAAAGATTTGCTAATGGTGATACAGCTAATGATCCTAAACCGGACAAGATTTTTCCCAATGAAACAGCTCCCCCAAATTGGAAAATAATTCCATGGACAAGCGGTTGGTTCTCCCAATCTCAATGGGAAAAAGATCTTGGCGGTAAGGTTCGAGATCACATAAATTCGAGAAGATACGGCGGCGATATTCAGGGTATTATAGATCATTTGGATTATTTGAAGGACCTCGGTATTAAGGGAATTTACCTTAATCCGGTTTTTGAAGCAGTCTCTCTTCATAAATATGATGGCTCTACTTATCATCATATCGATATCAATTTCGGTCCCGACCCGGTGGAGGATAAGAAACTAATCGCTTCCGAAACTCCCGATGATCCAAAAACATGGAAATGGACCTCTGCCGACAAGCTCTTTCTCAAGCTGGTTCAGGAAGTCCACAAAAGAGGCATGAAAATTATTATTGATGGCGTGTTTAATCATGTAGGTACACAATTCTGGGCTTTCCGCGATCTGGTTAAAAATCAACAGAATTCTAAATTCAAAGATTGGTTTCAGGTTTTATCATTTGATAATCCGGCTACTCCTCAGAATGAATTTGATTATAAAGGTTGGTGGAATGCTAAATCCCTCCCTCAGTTTAACAGGACAAATGATGACCTGAATCCCGGACCCAAACAGTATATATTTAATGCAACTAAAAGATGGATGGATCCAAATGATAATGGCGAGTATGCAGACGGTATTGACGGTTGGAGGCTCGATGTTGCTCGCGACGTTCCTCTTGGTTTCTGGAAGGATTGGAATAAGCTTGTCAAATCTGTAAACCCTCAGGCAATTATTGTTGCTGAGCTCTGGGAATTATCCCCCGATTTTATTTCTGACACCGGACCTTTCGATGCTCTTATGAATTATAGCTTTGCCTTTGCAGTAAATAAATATTTTATAGCAGATAAAAAAAAGATCAGTACAACCGCTTTTATTGATCGATTAAAAGAAATTATAAAAACATATCCTCAAAAGAACCAGGATGTTCTCCAGAATCTTGTCGACAGCCATGATACAGAACGTTTGAGCTCCATGATTAAAAATCCTGACCGTGAATATGATCGTGAAGGTAGCGAAAGCAATCCGAATTATGATCCGGGCAAACCGGATAAAAAAGATTATGAAAAACAGGAGTTGATTGCCGCTTTCCAGATGACATATAAAGGGGCTCCAATGATTTACTACGGCGATGAAGTCGGTATGTGGGGCGCTGATGACCCCCATGACCGCAATCCTATGGTCTGGAGCAATCTTAAATATGACGATGAGATTATAAATAAAAAATCAGGTTTCAGCAAAGGATTCGGTACTTACAAAGTAGAACAAAATAAAGAGCTGCTCGGTTTCTATAAAAAAATAATCTCTATTCATAACTTGAACTCCGCCTTGCGTGACGGGGATGTCAAATTCCTTTATTCAAATAATGAAACGTCAGTATTTGCATTTGAAAGATCTGATAATAAAGAAAGTATAATTTCTGTCTTCAATACAGGCATGAATAAACAGGATATCGCCATTAAATTAGAAATGAAGAAATTTTCTTGGCAGGAATTACTTTCCGGTGAAGAAGGAACTTCGGCAGATGAAGAGAATTCTTCAACCGATCTGAAAGTCAGTATATCCCCTGGTTCAGTAAAAATATTTAAGATCTATTCCACTAAATAGAATGTTTAATAAATATAATTCATTTATCTTCGACCTTGATGGCACCATCTATACGGAAGAAAAATTAATATCAGGTGCTGACAAAACTATAAATTTTCTTAAGGAGAAAGGGAAGAAAATTGTTTTTATTTCAAATAAAACTACCGGCTCTTCCCATGATTACTTCCTTCTGTTAAAAAGTTTTAATATCAATGTTCATCAGGATGAAATAATTAATTCTTCCGTGGTAATTAAAAAGTTCCTTAAAAATAACTTTCCGGGTAAGACATTCTTTGCAATAGGGGAGAAGAAGTTCATTGAAGAAATTGAAAGGGAAGGGCTTGTATTTTCAAAAGATCCCGATAAAATTGAAATAGTCATAATAACACTCGACAGGACTCTGAATTTCAATAAAATAGAAATTGCGGCAAGATCTATTGAAAAGGGAGCCCGTTTCTTTGCCGCAAATATTGATAATACCTGCCCTGTCCTCAAGGGGGAAATTACAGATGCGGGTGTTACCATTTCTGCTCTTGAAAAAAGAACCCATAAAAAATTAGAACTCCATTTCGGCAAACCTTCCAAATTCATGTTCGATGAAATTAAAACTAAACTTAAAACAGAAAATTCTAAAATACTCCTCGTTGGCGATCGCCTTGAGACTGATATCGCAATGGGAAATATTTTCGGCATTGATACAGCTTTGGTTGCAACAGGCATCAAAAATATCGGGAACGGGAATTCTAATATTAAACCCACTTACGAAATTCCCTCTGTTGCCCTCCTTTTTGATTATATAAAAGTATAAATTCTTAATAGTTAGCCAAACTTCCGTTAATAAAGTAAAGTAACCGTTCATCAAATAGTTTTAATTATTTATAGATATTTTGCGTTTATTTAAAAGTAAATTTAATATCAAAGCGCCCGGAAGTTTATGAGAATATTAATACTATCTTTTTTGCTATCATACGTAACGTTGTATGCAGATCAGCCAGATACGTCTGTTAAACTTCTTTCTCGCGTAACTGCCGTAAGAACCAAAGAACACATAAAAATAGATGGCATCCTTGATGAAGCAGTCTGGCAGGGGACGCCCTCTGTCGACGTCTTCATCCAAAGAGATCCCGTTGAAGGGATCGAACCCTCACAAAAAACTGTTGTTTATATAACTTACGATGATGATGCACTCTATTTTGCAGCAAGAATGTTCGATACTCACCCCGATTCTATAATAGCCCGTCTTACACGGCGCGATAATTACATTGCCTCCGACGTTCTGGCTGTTGGACTCGATCCTTACCGTGATAAAAGGTCAGGCTATTTTTTCCAAATAAATGCTGCAGGTACTTTGAGCGATGGTGTCCTATATAACGATGATTGGAGTGACAATTCTTGGGATGCAGTCTGGGAAGGAAAAGCCCGTATTGATGATAAAGGATGGACCGCTGAAATAAGAGTCCCTTTCTCCCAGATTGGTTTTAAAAATGATGATCACCAGGTCTGGGGAATAAATATTAAAAGATTTATTGCCCGCAATAATGAAGAGGATTATATTGTAAAAATTCCGAAGAATGAAGGCGCTGGAGTTTCCCGGTTCATCGATCTGGTCGGTCTCGATGGTATAAAACCTTCTGGAAAAATCGAAGTTCTTCCTTATATAACCGGCAAAGCTGAATATCTTCAGCATTCTCCCGGTGACCCATTTAACACCGGATCCAAATATACCCCTGGAATAGGTGCCGATTTAAAAATGGGTGTTGGCAGCAATCTTACACTTAATGCAACATTAAACCCGGACTTCGGTCAGGTTGAAATTGATCCTGCTGTAATCAACTTAAGCGATGTTGAAACCTATTATGCCGAAAAACGCCCATTCTTTATTCAGGGTTCTTCTGTCTTTGATTTTGGAAATGGGGGAGCAAGAAACTACTGGGGATTTAACTGGCCCGGTCCAAGTCTTTTTTACAGCAGAAGGATCGGCAGAAATCCACAGGGCTCACCTCCAGATGCTGCTGATTTTTCAAGTATGCCTTCCGGTACTCATATTCTCGGTGCCGCCAAACTTACAGGAAAAGTAGGTGACAACTGGAATATCGGAACCATCCAGGCTTTAACGCAGCGGGAATATGCTCAATATGAATTGAATGGTGTAAAATCAGATGCTGAAGTTGAACCCTTAACTTATTATGGCATCACTCGCCTTCAGAAAGAATTAAATAATGGGAGGCAGGGGATAGGTTTAATTGCAACTTATACAGCCAGAAATTACCTCGATCAATCCCTGTCTGATATTACAAATAAAAACTCTTTCACCGGCGGTATCGATGGATGGACAAGTCTTGACACCTCAAAAACATGGGTATTAACCGGGTCAACAAGCATGTCTTACCTGCGGGGTTCAAATCAAAGACTAATTCAACTTCAGCAAAACTCCCAGCACTATTTCCAACGCCCCGACGCGGTAAATCTGCATGTCGATAGCAATAAAACTTCCTTAACCGGATTTCTTGGAAGGTTCTACCTGATTAAACAGCAGGGAAATTCTTTCTTCAACTCCGCATTTGGATTTATTACTCCCGGGTTTGATTGTAACGACCTCGGATTCTTATCCCGTGCCGATGTAATAAATATGCATATAGGCGGCGGATATGATTGGACCAAACCTACCGATTATTTTCGCTACCTTGAATTAGGAATTGCTTTTTTCCGTAACTATGATTTTGATCTGAATAAAACTAACGATGGTGTTTACCATTTCGGCTACTACCAGTTCCTTAACTACTATTCAATAAATTGGGACCTTGCCTACAATCCATGGTTGGTTAATAATACAAGAACTCGGGGTGGTCCTCTCACTTTAAGCCCTCCTGGATGGCAGGCTAACATTTTTTTGAACAGCGATGATAAAAAAAATATTGTCTATAGCCTCGGAGCCAATTCATATCAGGCCGATTTTGATCACTATCTCGAATATGATCTCAGCATTGAATATCGCCCCGCTTCTAATATTACAATAAGTATTAGCCCCTTTATCAGCAGGGAATTTCAAAGATCAATGTATGTCGGTACTTTCGCTGATAATTTTGCAGTCAATACCTTTGGTAATAGGTATGTGTTCGGTGAGCTTGATCAGAAAACCCTTGGCGCCGGCATTAGGTTGAATTGGACCTTTACTCCAAATCTCACTCTTCAGCTCTATGTCCAGCCATTAATTTCCACAGGTAAATACACAAGTATTAAAGAGCTCGCCAAATCCCGCTCTTACGATTTCAATACATTTACAAATATCTCCCTCAACAAATCTGATAATTCTTATACTGTCGATCCCGATGGTTCAGGACCCGCTTCCTTCTTCACTTTCGATAACCCCGATTTCAACTTCCGTTCCTTAAGGGGCAATGCAGTCCTCCGTTGGGAATATCTCCCCGGTTCTGTGCTTTACCTCGTTTGGACTCAGACCCGCTCGGATTTTGAATCCATTGGCGACAATCAGCTTTTGAGGTCCTTTTCCGGTTTAACAGATATTCACCCCGACAATATCTTCGCCCTCAAATTCACCTACTGGTTTAATATATAGGCACCCCTTTTTCCCTTTGCTCATAATTTCCCAAGTCTGCCCCAAGTTCATTTTTTCTACATTTTCAGGAATTCAAGTAGTTTGTAAATCAAAAATGCAGGCCAAAATAGTGCTTTGAAGAAACCAATCACACCAGCCCAGAATGTTGCCGCATGCATGAAGTAATAGACAACCGCTCCAATGAAAGCCATACCATAAACACCACCTGCAATATTACCGTTTTTCATTCCTTTTCCTCCCTGATGATCATGCGTGGATAAATTTGTTTCATCAGTCATTTTGTCCTCCTTAAATTTTAATTTCCAATGAGAACCATTAAATGAGCCATTCCCCCCAACTACTTCATCAAAATCATCTTTTTGGTACTTCGGTAATTCTCCCTGCCGTCAACAGAAGAAGCTTGAATTGTGTAAAGATATACTCCGCTTGAAAGCCCCGTCGCATTGAATTTATATTCATGCAAACCCGGCTGTTGAACTTCAGATATCAATTCTCTAACAGTCATTCCAAGAGTATTATAAATAGTAAGTTTAACCTTGCTCTCATAAGGTAATGAATATCTTATTAAAGTACTTGGATTATAAGGATTCGGGAAATTATTTTCTAACGAATAGAACTGGGGAGTAAAATTAACACTAACTTCTAATTCCTTAGAATATTTAATTTTGCCCTCATTATCGATCTGTTTTAACCTGTAAATAAATTCCCCATTTCCCTTTATTGTCTTATCAATAAAAGAATATTCCTTCATGTAATTGCTGTTGCCTGAACCTTTAATAAAACCTAAAGTCTCCCATTTGGATGTAATTGACTGTTTGCTATACAATGTCCTTTCAATCTCGAAACCATAATTGTTTAATTCCGTGACGGTTTTCCAGTTAAGCTCTACTGAGTTCTGTTTGACTACAGAACTAAAATCGGATAATTCAACGGGTAATATTTCCGTTTGAAAACGACTCCAGACTCCCTCCCCATTAGTCCCGGCAAAGATTTTATTATCGCTCAGGACTACTGCATTGACAGATGAACCTGGTAGCCCTGTATTTGTAATAATATTCCAGGTTATACCATTGTCTGTCGAGAAATAAGATGCTCCTGAAAATATTTTATTACCGCTGATCGCAAAAGGACCTTTTTCGGCCAAAGGTAAACCGTTATAATTAACCCGATTCCATCCTGTACCATTGTCGGAAGACATAAATACCCCTTCCTCCCCGAGTCCGTCACCTGTAACGCGGATCAGGATATTATTTCCACTTATGGCTATATCCCAAACGTCGTTTAATGAGAATAATCCGTTATTAAGTTCCGTCCAGTTTGTGCCATAATCTGTTGTAAGCCATACACCACCGCTTCCATTCCCTTGTCCGATAGCGGCAAATATCTTATTTCCACTCATGGTTATTGCATTAATAGAACGTGCTGTTCCAAAATCGCCGATACATTTCCAGTTTATATCAATATTATTTGAAAGATAAACACGTCCTTCCCACGTCCCCGCAATTATCTTATCTCCGCTGGCTGTCAACGTAATAAAATTCTCGGTATTCCATAAGCTCAAACCGTTGTTCGCACTTGACCAGTTTGCACCACTGTTAGTTGAAATAAAAACTCCGGAAGTCTGGGTCCCGGCATAAATATTATTCCCGCTTAATGCAAGTGAATAAATATAAGTATCGGGTAATCCGTTGTTTACATGAGACCAACTTGAACCTTCATTCGGGGAAAGATATATTCCTTCCGTACCGGCTGCGGCAAAAATATTATTCCCGCTCATTACCATTGCATCAACAGACGTGTTTGTTAATCCGTTATTAGATTCATTCCAATGAGAACCATTATCTGTTGAAAGATAAACTCCTCCTTCATTAGTTCCGGCAATAATATCAGTCCCGCTGGTTGCAAGTGCCAAAATATTCAAAGACGATAATCCGTTATTTACAGATAACCAGTTCGATCCGTTATCGGTGGAAATATAAACTCCATCTTTATCGGTTCCGACAAAGATTTTATTATCACTTACCACAAGTGCATGGACATATGTATTTGCGGGCAATCCGTTATTTATTCCTGACCAACTTGAACCATTATTGGTTGAACGATATGTACCGCTGGCAGTTCCAGCAAATATATAATCCCCGCTTATAGTAATTGCAGATACACTCGTGTCCTTTAATCCATTGTTTATTTTTGACCAGTTGGATCCATTATTGGTTGAAAGAAAAACTCCTGATGGTAAACCTCCAAGATCGGCTGCGGCAAACATATTATTTCCGCTTATCGCAATTGAACTAATATATTTGTTCGATAATCCGTTATTTACCTCAGACCAGCTTGAACCGTTATCAGTTGAAAGATAAACACCATTTCCATAAATACCGGCAAAAATATTGTCGTCGTCTATGGCTAATGCATAAACTGTACTCGGCAGTCCGTTATTTATTCCTGACCAGCTTGAACCATTATTAGTTGAAAGATATACTCCGCCCCCCCCTATTCCGGCATATACATTATTCCCCTTTATGGCTAATGCATTAACACTTCCCGATGTAATTGGTAGTCCATTATTTGCTTTAGACCAGTTTAATCCATTATTGGTTGATAGAAATACTCCTCCACCCGTTCCGGCAAAGATATTATTCCCTTTGATGGCAAGTGAAAATATTCTCCCCCCGTAAGGGCCATTGGTTTGTGCCCATTGCGGATAAATAATTATTGTGTCAAATGCAAGAATAATTATTAATAATAAAGTTTTGTAAAAATTAGTCATATTCATTAGTAAGTCCTACCCTGCCAGATTAACTCTTTCCATCTCCATTTTTTCAGGATTAAGCTGCTCTAATTGTTTAAGCAGTCCTTCATCATTTGGTTTATTTTCAAATCTGCCGCACATATAATGTTTTTATTTGATATAATATTAAAAATAATACTAAAATGATCTGTTTTGGTTAACTTGATCATAAACCGCATAATCTGTGCCATAACCGCAGTTATCGCAACGGTATCAATTTCTTTGTCTCAACAAATGAACCTGCCTTTATTTGATAAAAATAAACTCCGCTGTTTAAGTTTGATACATCCAGAAACTTTATGAGGGGAAAACTTTATCATCAATTAATTTTGAAAATTATATCCAGGACTTGATAATAACTCTTTTCCACACCTATCAGGTTGAAGGGGACAAAATTTACGCTAACTTTCGACAGGAATTATCTAATAGGTAAATAATAATTCGTGTACCCCGGAGAGGATTCGAACCTCCGACCAACAGTTTAGGAAACTGCTGCTCTATCCATGCTGAGCTACCGGGGCATGCCATTAAATTTGAATTTAAAAGATAATAAACTTATCTCCAAATTAAGGTCAAAAATAATAAAATTAACCCTTCTTTCTTAATTAATACTCCCCAATTTAATTTTTCCCTTAAATAGATAATTCGTAATTTTACTCATTATGGCTAAATTATTCTTTGTTCAATGTGACTGAATATGCGAAGCTGTATCTTTTTGGAAAATTAACACTTTATTTGTTCCCTTCTGTCCATGGATGGGGGAGCATACCTAGTAACATAATAAATACATTTTAATCAATATCTGGAGGTCTAACATGAAAGTTCCCTTTCTCGATCTAAAAGCACAGTACAATTCTATTAAGGATGAAATTAATCCCGCTATCCAGAATATTTTGGATAATACAGCATTTATTTTGGGTAAGTCTGTTTCAGAATTCGAAACTAATTTTGCTAAAGCCCTCGATGTAAAATCCTGCAGCGCAGTTAGCTCTGGCACCGATGGCAACCACTTGGTTTTATGGGCATTAGATATCAAACAGGGGGATGAAGTTATTATTCCGGTAGATACATTCATAGCAACCGCATGGGGTGCCACTCTTTGTGGAGCAACACCAGTATTTGTGGATGGTCATCCGCAAAGCTATAACTTGGATCCAGATAAAATTGAAAAGGCTATTACTAAAAGAACTAAAGCTATCGTTGCTGTACATCTGTATGGACAATCTGCCGATATGGATCCGATAAAAGAAATTGCCGCGAAACATAATTTAATCGTTGTCGAAGATTGCGCTCAGTCCCATTTGGCTGAATATAAAAACAAAAAGACCGGTGGACTCGCAAGAGCCGCTTCTTTCAGCTTTTATCCTGGTAAAAACCTCGGAGCCTATGGCGAAGGTGGCGCTGTTACAACTAATGATGAAAAGTTAGGCATAAAATTTAAAATGATGAGGGAACATGGTTCTTCACAAAAATATCATCACGAAATCTATGGTCATAATTACAGGATGGAAGGTATCCAGGGTGCCGTACTCAATGTTAAATTAAAACATCTGGACAAATGGACGAATGAAAGAAGACGCGTTGCTAAAAAATACAACGAATGCCTTAAAGGTGTAGATCAAATTATCCTTCCGGTTGAAATGGATTATGCTAAACACGTATATCATTTATTTGTCATCCAGGTAAAGAGTAAAGACAAAGCGAATAGATCCGCAACAAGAAATGAACTCCAGAAGTTTCTTGAGGATAATGGTGTAAGTACAGGATTACATTATCCCATTCCCCTGCATGTTCAGCCTTGCTTCAAGTCCCTAGGATATAAAAAAGGAGATTTCCCGGTAGCCGAAGAATTGGCTGAAAGAGGGCTGTCACTCCCCGTTTACCCCGAATTAGCAGATAATCAGATTGAATATGTTGCAGAAAAAATAAAAGAATTCTTTAAATAATTAAAAACAAAACCACTAATCATCAACTTAATGCTAAAGGAATAATGTGGAAATTTTAAATAAAATAGCCGATAAATCAGTAGTTGTCGGCATTATCGGTCTTGGATATGTAGGTCTGCCCCTTGGTCTTGAATTTGCCAATAAAGATTTTAAGGTCATCGGCTTTGACCTCGATGAATTCAAAATTAAATCCCTCTCCAAAGGTAAAAGTTATATTAAGCATATCTCTTCGGATAGAATAAAAAAGTTTTTCGTTGATAAAAAGAATTTCACTGTTACTTCTGATTTCTCTCGTCTCCCGGAAGTAGATGCAATTATTATTTGTGTCCCTACCCCCTTAAATGAACATAGGGAACCGGATATGTCATTTATTGAGAATACTGCATATACGGTTCAGAAATATTTAAGAAAAGGACAACTTGTATCTTTGGAATCAACAACCTATCCAGGAACAACTGACGAAATACTTCTTCCATTGTTTGAATCTGCTCCCAATGTACAATCCGGTAGCGATACAAAATTAAAAGTAGGAAAGGATTTTTACCTCGCCTTTTCCCCTGAAAGAGAGGATCCCAACAATGCTCATTATAATACTTCAACCATTCCAAAAGTTGTTGGCGGCGTAACCCCCACCTGTTTAAAAGTCGCACAGACATTATACAATCAGATTATTGTAAAAACTGTTCCCGTAAGTTCTACTCGCGCAGCTGAAGCAACAAAAATATTAGAAAATGTTTACCGCTCAGTAAATATTGCTTTGATGAACGAATTAAAAATGGTTTTTGACAGGATGGGAATTGATATCTGGGAAGTCATTGAGGCAGCCACAACTAAACCATTTGGTTACCATCCCTTTTATCCGGGTCCGGGGCTCGGAGGTCATTGCATACCCATCGATCCTTTCTATCTTACCTGGAAAGCACGTGAATATGAAATTAACACCAAATTTATCGAACTTGCCGGGGAAATTAACACCTACCAGCCATTTTATGTCGTGGAACGCTCAATGGAAGCTCTCAATAATCATAAGAAGGCTTTGAACGGGTCAAAAGTATTAATTCTTGGAGCCTCTTATAAAAAAGATATCGATGATATGAGAGAATCTCCCTCCCTAAAACTAATTGAACTCTATCGTGAAAGGGGTGCCGAAGTTGACTATAATGATCCCTATATTCCAAAACTTCCTAGAACGCGGAAATACAATTATCATATCAGCTCAGTTGAGTTAACAAAAGAAAATCTTAAAAAGTATGACTTGGTTGTTTTATCTACTGACCATACGGGTTATGATTATAAATTAATTGTAGATAATGCGAAATTGATTATCGATACACGGAATGCCTTTGGTAAAAGAGGGTTTTTCCAAAGCAGTATCGTTAAAGGGTAATTAGATAATCATACGGTAATTTATTATTTTGAAAACTTAATTTATAAAATATTATGAAGCGATTAATTTATTTTTTCCTTTTATCAACTCTCTTTATCCCCTCAGTTTTGCTTGCTCAGTTAGATCAGTTAAAAAATATGTCGCCTGAAGAGCTTAAGAAAAAAGCCTCTGAAATGGGCTATTCTGAGGAAGATTATCTGAAATATCAGCAGTTAAAACAGCAAACTACAGAAGTCAAAGAGAAGGTTGATACATCGGGTTATTATAAAGCTCCGCAGAATGTAATTCCGCCGGCACCTAAATCGCCGTTAGATTTTATTGTTCCTGCATTCCAGGGCAGGGAAAAAGCCGATTCACTCCCTGCTTTCGGGTATAATATTTTTACTTATGCCCCAACTACATTTGAACCCTCGGTTAATATACCAGCCCCCAAAAGTTACGTAGTTGGTCCCGGTGATGAAATTGTAATTTCGCTATGGGGCGCCACACAAATAGTTCATAAGCTTACAGTTGCAAAGGATGGAAGTATTTATATTCCAGATGTAGGAATTGTAAATGTAAATGGACTGACAATTAAGGATTTAAAAATACGACTGTTTGACCGGCTCTCGAAAGTCTATTCTTCGTTAAATGTTGATGTTAAAGGACAGGGGGGAACAAACTTGGAGGTTTCAACAGGAAGATTAAGAAGTGTAAAAGTATATGTATTGGGTGAAATAAATAAACCGGGCGGTTACACCCTGCCGTCTTTATCAACTGCATTTACTGTATTATATTATAGTGGAGGTCCTACATTAAATGGATCACTTCGGAATGTGAAAATTCTAAGGGAAGGAAGAAGTGTTTCTGAAATAGATGTTTACAATTACCTCCTGAAAGGGGATAAATCCCTCGATGTTAATCTTGAAGACGGGGATATTATTTTTGTTCCCCCTGCAGGTAAAAGAGTAGCCGCATCAGGATCAATTTTGCGTCCCGCAATTTATGAACTTAAAAATGATGAAACACTGCGCGATCTTATAAAATTCTCAGGCAGTTTAACTTTTAATGCATATTATCAACGTGTCCATGTTGAAAGAATAGTTCCATTTGAGCAAAGGGAACAATACAGGGAAAATATATTAAATCTTGATGTTAATTTTAACTCAATCAGTTCTCTGAAAAACAGCAGTTATAAATTGGAGGACGGGGATGTTATAAGTTTCCTTTCAATAAATAAACGTCCTGAAAACAGGGTTGATATTAAGGGCAATGTCCGCAAACCTGGTACTTATGAATTATCCGGTCCAAATATGACCGTCAAAGATCTCGTGCAGAAAGCTGACAGTTTATTTCCGAATACATTTACTGATGAAGCTATTATTGTTCGAACACTCCCGTCAGAGAAAAAAGAAGTTATTTCCTTTAATCTTAAAAAAGCGATGGAGGGTGATCCTGTAGATAATCTTGTTCTTCAAAATAGGGACTCAGTAAGAATATTCAATATCGAAAATTTTCATCCTACGCGTTCGGTAGAAATTTTAGGTGAAGTCAAACAACCCGGCAAATATCCGAGATTCGAAAATATGACTATTACTGATTTAATTGTTCTCTCCGGAGGATTGACTGAAAAAGCTCAAACAGAAAATATTGGAGTTTCACGGCTTGACACAAATAGTTCGGATTCATTTTATAAAGAATTTACCGTCAATCTGCCCTTGAATTATTGGGAAGTAAGTCCACGACAGAATTTTATTCTTAATGATTATGATCGGGTCTTTGTAAAAAGTGATACGGCAAAGAATTTTGAAAATAAAGTAGTTGTTCTGCAGGGCGAAATACAATTTCCCGGTTCCTATTCTTTAATAAAAAGAGGGGAGAGATTATCCGATTTAATTAACCGCGCAGCCGGATTCAAAAACAGTGCATATAAAGAAGGAATATACGTAAACAGGTATAATAGTCTGTTTGAAAGATCCGAAAATTCTCTAATGTCGGATACAGTTATGCAAAATCTATATAATAGACCCATTTTTAATAAAAAAGTATTATCAGACTTTTCTAACAGGATACCTATAAACTGGGATGAAGTTGAAAAAGATTATAATTCCATTAGTAATATAATTCTTCAGCCCGGAGATGAAGTAAATGTGCCGAAAGATCCCAGTATAGTTTATGTGATGGGTGAAGTTGGTATGCCTTCCAGTGTTCCATATAAAAAAGGAGCAGGTTTATCATATTATATCGATAATGCGGGTGGATATACAAGATTAGCAGCAGAAGGGAAGGAAGTTGTTATTCTTCCCAATGGTAAAACATGGTCAACTTCCGGATGGTTTTTTATACCCAATCCCCCGATACTTTCGGGTACAACAATATTTGTCCCGACATATTTTGAACAGAAGACAGATGCCTGGCCTATAATCCGGGACATAATTACTGTAGTAAGCACAGCGACAATTGTAATACTAACGGTACTAAGCCTTACAAAGAGGTTACCTTAAATGGAAAAAAAAACCGCTGAAGAAAAAATACAGGATTTCGTCGGAAAGCTTCGTCCCTATATTCTGAAATTATGGAATAAACGGAAGAAACTTCTGATTATTAACGGAGTTGTATTAATTATAACTTTGCTTTTCCTGCTTTTTATTATAAAACCCTATTATGAAAGTTCAGTAGTTATTTTACCTGAATACGGAAGTAAATCAAATATGCTTAGCCAGCTCAGTGGTCTGGCAGCTTTAGCAGGAGTGAGAGTAGGAGAGCTTGCGGCAACAGAAATTTATCAAAATTTATTGCAAAGCGAATCAGTAATAGGTCCTGTTATTAATGGCAGGTATTTAACAAAAGAATACCCCGATTCAGTTAATTTAATCCAGTATTTTGAAGTTGAGAAAGAAGACCCAAATCCTGAAATTCAAAAAAGGAAAAAATTTTTGACGGTAATGGAACTTCTCACAAAAGGGAATATTTCAACTAATATCGACAGAGCGACAAAAATACTTTCAGTAAAAGTTACAATGCCGGAAGCACAGCTTTCTGCTGACGTTGTCAACAAATTAGTCGAATCTCTTGATGTATATATAAGAACTAAAAGAAGATCGTATGCCGGTGAACAGAGATATTATTTAGAGAAAAGAGTTATTCAGATAAAAGACTCACTCAGCATCTGTGAGAATAAATTAAGGGATTTCAGGGAGCAGAACAAAATGGTTACGCAGTCTCCAAATCTTCTTTTGGAACAGGGGCGTTTAATGCGCAATATTGAAATTCAGCAGAATGTTTATATTGAGCTTACAAAACAACTTGAATTAGCTAAAATTGATGAGATAAAGGATGCTCCTATTTTAAATATCAAAGAGAATGCACAAAATCCAATCATAAAAGCGGGACCAAAAAGAATGAACATTCTTATTTTAATCCTCTTTTTTTCTTTCCTGACTTCTGGAACGTATTTTCTGTTTGAAGATATTTTTAACAAGACATATAAATATATCAAATCAAAAAAATAGGATCCTGAGATTATTATTTCCCACCTTTAGTAATATATCGAATTAAATAATTTATTTTATATCCCTTCTGCTACATTGATGCTCCTCCAATTAATTTAATCTGGCAGTTAATGTTTTCCAAAGATGTTTTTGCGATTTTTATCTGATGCTCAAATTTGAGAAATAATATTATATCCCATTTAAATAAAATTTCGAAAATCTTTGATAAAAGGAATAAATCAGAAAATTATTTTCTGATCATAAGAAATGCATCGTGGTTAACGCTTGATAGAATAATCAGACTTGGAGGGAGCGCACTTATTGGGGTGCTGATTACCCGGTATCTTGGTCCTGAAAAATTCGGTATATTAAGTTATACAACCGCGTTACCCAATTTATTCCTGGCTTTTACAGGTCTTGGAATGGATCAGATAGCTGTAAGAGAACTGGTAAGAAATGAAAAACCACAAAATAGTATTTTGGGTACTGCATTTTCGATTCGTGGTTTAGGGGGAATAGTATCTTTATTAATTGCATTGGTTTCAGTAAGCATTTTTACCGGGAATGATCAGTTTATATTTTTATTGGTTTTGATCTCGTCATTCAAATTCCTTTTTTTATCCTTTGATGTTATAGATTTTTGGTTCCAGTCACAGACTGCATCTAAATACCCCATTATTGCCCGGAATTCAGCTTTTATTGTTGTATCAGTTCTGAAAATATTCTTGTTGTTTCTGAAGGCACCCCTTATTTATTTCGTTATAATTACAGCAGTAGAGTTCATTTTTGCTTCAATCGCATTAGTCATAATTTATAAAATAAAAGGGAATAAAATATTTGAATGGAAATTTGATTTTACCTTAGCTAAAAGCCTGTTGAAAGAAGGTTTTCCATTAATGATTGCAGCGTTAGCGGCATCTGTTTATTATAATATTGACCAGATTGTAATTGGGAATTATTTCAGTAAGACTGAAGTGGGATTTTATTCTGCAGCACTCAGACTTTCAGAAATCTGGTATTTTATCCCTGTAGCCTTCTATTCATCTGTTTTCCCATTAATGACCAAATTAAAAGATGAAAACGAGAAATTATTTTTTAGAAGGTTTTCTGCAATTGCCAGTATATTATTCTGGATATCTTTTGTTTTTGCAATTGTTATGTCTTTTTCATCTGGTTTTCTTATTAATATAATCTATGGGAATCGCTTTTCTGTTTCGGCTCAAATCTTATCTGTTCATATCTGGTCTTGTGTTTTTATATTTGTGGGTATAGCCGTTTCTATATGGACGATGGTAAATGGATTCCAGTATATAACCTTAATCTCATGTTTAACCGGAGCGGTTATCAATATAATATTAGATGTTGTTTTGGTTCCGGTCTATAAGGGTGTTGGTGCAGCTTATGCAACAATTATTGCCTATTCTGTAGCCAATTATTTCGTTTATTTTTTAATACCCAAATCGAGGAGAATAATTATTCTGGTTACAAAATCAATTATTAATCCCTGGAAATATTCTTAACCAATAAATGCTTTTAGTAATAATTTTTTTCCTGGCCATTTTATTGTGTTTAGTGAAACCCAAATATGGTGTCGCTATGATATTTATTTTTTGGGTGTTTTATTCCAATGCATATCAAACTAATTTATTTGTTTTTGATAAATACCTTGATACCCCATATTCAATTATCGGTTATTCCGGTTTTACTTTTATAGATAAGCAGGGACTTAGATTCCTGATAGGATTATTGTTTTTGTCAGTTCTACTTCGGGGTATCACAACTGAGTTGAAAGAATTATGGTTATTAAGAATAATTGGTGTGATTGTTTTTATTTCGGTTATTTCTATTCCCGTTAATAAGATTAATTGGGCTGAAGGGTTATCTTCATTATCAATCTTTCTAATGAATCTTCTTTTTCTCTTCTCAGTCTTGAACATTGAGTTTTCTGAAAAGTATATTACAAATTTACTTCTTATATCTTTTTCTTTCCTGATATTTAATTCTTTCCTGCAGATTTATCAATTCTTCTTTTTTGCAAATGGAGATGTCGATCTGACAATGGGGTTGTTAAGCTCGACGCTTCAAACTCCTATTATTTCTTATATCATTTCATTTCTTTTCCTGGGAAAATTATTAAATGCTAAATTGGACAAATATATTTTAGGCGCTATTTTTATCGCAGTAGTTCAGTTAATATCCTCATATTTAAGAGGTCTGATCGGATTTGCTCTAATCTTATTATTAGCCTTCAAAAGATTTTTATTTAGCGGATATAAGATAGCAATCCTGTCGACTCTTACCTTGGTAATAATTGGTGGTATTTCGGCTTATATTTTTACTGATGTTGTAATCGATTATACCATCTTTTCCGCATTCTTAAATACAGAAAATATTACAAATGCCGGACCAATTAGAGTCTGGACTCAATATGCAGAGGATATTCAGGATACTCCTCTGAATTTGATTATCGGATATGGCCCCAGCTCATATGGGAGTTTAAATACTTCGGATCAACTAGGATTTGGTAAATCAAAATTAGGGGCACTTCTTGACATATCAAGTGAAATGAGTGGAAGGGATTTTTTCGGCAAAGCTTTATCTACTGCAGGCAATATCTTGTGGGAATTTGGAATTATAAGTTTAATATTGTTTTTATATGTTTATTATTCATTATATAAACATGTTTCATTTATCTACAAAGAAGCTAAACAGGATCTTATAAGGTCCTATGCATTCAGCGTCAAATATTTAATAATATTTATTGTCTTTCTTTTTTTTGTAGCAATAGCCGGTACAACCGATGAATTTTTTACATGGGGACCTGTATTTGTCGTCTATTCTTTTATTAACTCCAATGCTGTTGTTGAATAAACCCATTCAAAAATATATCCACACATTATCTGATTTAAACTAATATTTTGAAAATAGCGTACTTGGGACCATTTATTACTGCCAAATTAAGGCCATTTGTTAATTCTTTAACTGAATCAGATTGTGAAAAATCTCCTGGAATGGGGGGATATGGTCTTATAGAGCTCGTTGAAGAAAGACTTTCAAGGCGTAAATCGACTATTGTAATTACACTTGATACAAATCTTCAGAATGAATCCATAATCAGAAAAGGAGATTATTGTACTCTCTACTGTCTTCCCAAAAGAAAAAGTAGATCATTGAGAGATCTGTTCTTTTTAGAAAGAAAGTTAATAAATGAAGCGTTAGAGGAAGCAAAACCAGATTTAATCCATGCACATTGGACAACAGAATATTCATTAGCTGCTTTGAAATTAAAAACCCCTACTATTATAACAGCTCATGATCACCCAAGTGATATTTTGAAATATATAGGAATAAATTATTTACCATTTTATTTGTTGTCAAACTATATAATAAAAAATGCCAAATTCATTACAACAGTCTCCCCTTATGTTTTAGATTATATTAAAAAAAAACGAAATTATGGTTATGAACTGATCCCAAATCTATTACCACAAGAATTATTTGATTATTCTAAAAATCAAATCAAAAATTATGATTATAAAAAACCTATCATTACATCAGTATTGGATTGGAATGATTTGAAAAATCCTAAAAATGCTATTCTTGGATTTAATCAAATTTTAGGAAAATATCCGGATGCACAGTTGCATCTTTTTGGTTCCGGTATGGGCAAAAATGAGCAATGTGAACAATGGTGTATTGAAAATGGAAAAGAACAAAATATTATATTTTATGGGAAAGTTAAGAATGAATACTTGCGCGAACATTTAAAAACAACAACCGTTTTGTTGCATACTTCAAGAACAGAAGCATGTAGTATGATAATCGCGGAATCTATGGCTTTGGGTTTACCAATAATAGGAGGGGATAGTTCTGGGGCTGTTCCTTGGATATTAGATAATGGAAATGCAGGTGAATTAATAAACATTAATGATCCAAATGAAATAGCAAAAGCGATTTTTAAGTTGTCAAGAAATAAAATTTTAAGACAGGAAATTGGAACGGCAGCGAAAATACATTCTGAAAAACTATTTAATCCCGAATTAATTTATCAAAAGTGGGAATTCTTATACTCAAAAACGATAGAAAAATTTTATGAATCTAAATAAGAATATTATAATGGAATTATTTGACAGTCAATGGATAATTTCTTTTCTGGAGTCGGAAATTGCAAATTGTCCTGATTATGATATATTCCATATATTTCAAAAATATATTACCAAAGATAAAAAAGTGCTCGAATCAGGATGTGGACTGGGTAGGTGGGTATTTTATTATCATAGGTTAGGTTATAATATTGTCGGGATCGATTGGAGCCAAAAAACTGTTGATATGCTAAAAGCATATGATAGCAATGTCAAAATATTTCAATGTGATGCTAGAAGGACAAATTTTAAGAATGAAGAATTTGATATTATTCTTTCTTTAGGCACAGTCGAACATGCGATTGAAGGTCCTGAAAATGCATTAAATGATAGTTTTAGAATATTAAAAGAAAATGGTTTATTAATAATAACAGTACCAATATTAAGTTTAAGTAGGAGAATTCAATACTTTTTTAAAGACTACTTAATAAGAATTAAAGCATTATTTAGAGGTAAGTACAAAGAATTAAATGTTTTGAAAAATAATAATATCCCGAATTTATATATGAATATAGCTTTTGAAAATAATAGTTACAGTTTCTTTGAGTATCGATTCCCTTTAAATATTTTTAGCTCTTATATAAAGGCTGCAGGTTTTCAAATATTGGAAATTTCCCCTGCATTTTTTGAAGATGGGCTTTATCATGATTTGGGTGGTTTAGTTGGTAGCTGGGATTTTAATAAAGGAAGATTTGAAAAAAATATATTTGGGAGAATTTTGTATAAATTATTTCCTAAACTTTTTCCACATATGATTTGCTGCGTTGCAAAAAAGCATAATAATAAATAGAGGTGAAAAATTAAAAATATTAATTTTAATCATTGATAAAAATAAAATCAATATTAATAACTCTAACGATAAAAGAATTTTATGAATCTAAATAAAAATTTTGTAGTGGAATTATTTGACAGTCAATGGAAAATTTCTTTTCTAGAGTCGGAAATTGCAAATTGTCCTCATTATGATATATTCCATATATTTCAAAAATATATTACCAGGGATAAAAAAGTACTCGAAGCAGGATGTGGACTGGGTAGGTGGGTTTTTTATTTTCATAGGTTAGGTTATAATATTGTCGGGATTGATTGGAGCC
>OCZT010002216.1_pt1 | contig 20119 bp, 19 predicted proteins | sample 1539031 | NCBI WGS metagenome assembly OCZT01 (sample SAMEA3539308, study PRJEB22396) | soil metagenome | biome: tundra; feature: field; material: soil | place: USA | collected 2010-05 | depth 0.15 m | reverse complement strand
CGCGTTCCCGGTGCCGCCGATGGACCTGCCGCACTATCGCGGCATCGGCGTGACCGCAGGCACGTCGCCCGGAGCCGTCGGCACCGGGCGCGCAGTGCCCGCGACCGTAGCCGACACAGCCAAGGAGGTCTCCGGTGCTTGACTTCCTCAACCCGATCAAGGGGTTCGGCGTCACCTTCCGGCAGATGTTCCAGAAGGTCGACACCGTCTACTACCCGGAGGAGAAACCGCCCACCGCGCCCAGGTTCCATGGCCGGCACCAGCTCAACCGCTGGCCGGACGGCCTGGAGAAGTGCATCGGCTGCGAGCTGTGCGCCTGGGCCTGCCCGGCCGATGCCATCTTCGTGGAAGGCGCCGACAACACCGACGATGAGCGTTACTCGCCCGGCGAGCGGTACGGCCGGGTCTACCAGATCAACTATCTGCGCTGCATCCTCTGCGGGCTGTGCGTCGAGGCCTGCCCGACCCGCGCGCTGACCATGACGAACGAGTACGAGCTCGCTGATGACAGCAGGGAAAGCCTGATCTGGACCAAGGAGCAGCTGGTCGTGCCCTTGCTGCCGGGCATGGAGGCGCCGCCGCACCCGATGCGGCTCGGCGAGACCGAGGTCGACTATTACCAGCTGGGGGCATCCGGCGTGGCGGGCGCAGACCAGCACGACGACGGCGGCCAGGACGGAGCGGGGCAGTGACTCACCCCGTCGTGCTGGCGGCCGGCGCCGCCGCCGCCACCCAGTCCATCGCGTTCTGGGTGCTGGCCATCGGCTCTGTCACGGCGGCGCTCGGGATAGTCCTGGCCAGGAAGGCCGTGCACTGCGCCGCGCTGCTGGCGCTCGTGATGCTGACGCTCGCCATCATGTACGCGATGCAAGGAGCGCCGTTCCTGGCTTTCGTCCAGGTGATCGTCTACACCGGCGCCGTGCTGATGCTCTTCCTCTTCGTGCTCATGATCGTCGGAGTGACGTCGGCGGACTCCGTCACCGAGACGATCAAGGGCCAGCGGCTCGCCGCCGGCGTCGCCGGAATCGGACTGCTCGTGCTGCTGAGCCTCATCGTCGGGCAGGCCGTGATCGGCCCGGCCGCGCCGGGCGGCCCGAACTTCGGATCGGCAAACGTCGGCGCGATCGCCACCCTCATCTTCACCAGGTACGTCTTCCCCTTCGAGGTGACGAGCGCCCTGCTGATCACCGCGGCGCTCGGCGCGATGGTGCTCGCGCACCGGGAGCGCACCAGCCCGAAGCCCAGCCAGCGGGACCTGTCCATCCGCCGCATGGCCAGCGGACGGCCAGCGCCGCTACCCGGCCCTGGCACCTATGCGCGGCACAACGCCGTGGACATGCCGGCCCTGCTACCCGACGGCACCGCGGCCCGGCAGTCGGTGAGCGCGGTGATGGGCGTCCGCGTCGAGTCAGGTACCGCCATCGCCGGACCCGGCGAGCCAGCCTCGGTCGCGGCGCCCGCCCAGGACGAGAATCCGCCGGCCGGGACCGCCGCGGATGCCGGCGATGAGGAGGAACGGTGGTAAGCCCCGCGCACTACGTCGCCCTTGCCGTGGTCCTCTTCGTGATCGGCGCCATCGGCGTGCTGGTCCGGCGGAACGCCATCGTCATCTTCATGTGCGTCGAGCTGATGCTCAACGCGGTCAACCTCGCCTTCGTCGCCTTCGCCCGGCTGCACGGCAACCTCGACGGCCAGGTGATCGCGTTCTTCGTCATGGTGGTCGCCGCCTCGGAGGTTGTCGTCGGCCTCGCGATCCTCACGTCGATCTTCCGTACCCGCAAGTCCGCGTCCGTCGACGACGCGAGCCTGCTGAAATATTGACCCGGGAAGCTCCGGGCCGTCGGGGTCCGGGGGCTTCCCCCGGGGGGCAGCGTCCTCCCGGGCCAGCACTGCAGAGGGGCTAGCCAGTGACAGGCTCAGTTGCGGCCGGGCACGTGCCGACCGCCGCGGTGATGACGACCCTGCAGGCGGTCGGCGTCCAGCGCGCTGCATGGCTGCTGCTGGCGTTCCCGCTGGCCGGGGCAGTAATCCTGCTGTTCGGCGGCAAGCGCACGAACGCCTGGGGGCACCTGCTCGGCGTCGCCATGCCGGTCGCCGCGTTCTGCTACGGCGTGCTCGCCTTCGCCGCGATGCTCGGCTACCCGGCCAGCAGGCGCGGCCGGGACATCACCATGTTCACCTGGATCGACGTCGGCCGGTTCCACGTGAACATCGGGCTGCTGCTCGACCCGCTGTCCATCAGCTTCGTGCTGCTGATCACCGGGGTCGGCTCCCTGATTCACATCTTCGCTGTCGGCTACATGGCCACCGATCCCGAGCGCCGGCGGTTCTTCGGGTACATGAACCTGTTCCTCGCGGCGATGCTGCTGCTCGTGCTCGCCGACAACTACCTGGCCCTGTACGCGGGCTGGGAGGGCGTCGGCCTCGCCTCGTACCTGCTCATCGGGTTCTGGCAGTACAAGCCCGCCGCCGCCACCGCCGCCAAGAAGGCCTTCATCGCCAACCGGGTCGGCGACGCCGGGCTGTCGCTGGCGATCATGCTGCTGTTCGCGACCTTCGGGACGGTGTCGTTCACCGGGGTCTTCCACGCGGCCGGGGAGGCCAGAGCGCCCACGCTGACCGCGATCGGGCTGCTCCTGCTGCTCGGGGCATGCGGCAAGTCCGCGCAGCTGCCGCTGCAGTCCTGGCTGCTCGACGCGATGGAGGGCCCGACCCCGGTGTCGGCCCTGATCCACGCCGCGACCATGGTCACCGCCGGCGTCTACCTGATCGTCCGGTCCAGCCCGATCTTCAACCTGTCCCAGGACGCCCGGCTCGCGGTCACCATCGTCGGTGCCGCCACGCTCCTGTTCGGCGCGATCATCGGCTGCGCCAAGGACGACATCAAGAAGGCGCTCGCCGGATCCACCATGAGCCAGATCGGCTACATGATGCTCGCGGCCGGCCTCGGCCCGGCCGGATACGTCTTCGCGATCGCGCACCTGCTCGCGCACGGCTTCTTCAAGGCCGGGCTGTTCCTCGGCGCGGGCTCGGTCAAGCACGGCATGAACGACGAGGTGGACATGCGCCGCTTCGGCGGGCTCCGCAAGGTCATGCCGGTCACCTTCGCCACGTTCCTGTTCGGCTACCTCGCGATCATCGGCATCCCGCCGTTCTCCGGCTTCTTCACCAAGGACGGGATCATCGAGGTGGCCTTCGACAAGGGCGGCACCTCCGGGTTCATCCTGGGCTGTGCGGCCCTGCTGGGCGCCGCGATCACCGCGTTCTACATGACCCGGGTCATGTTCATGACCTTCGGCGGGCAGCGGCGGTGGGAAGACGACGCGCACCCCCGCGAAGCGCCCGCCGTGATGACGGTGCCGATGGTCCTGCTCGCGGTCGGGTCGCTCGGGGCAGGAGCGTTCCTGATCCTGGGCAGCCGGTTCGGCGACTTCCTGGCGCCGGTGACAGGGACGGCGCCGCCCGCGAAGGGCCTGTTCACCGTTCCGGGAGTGGCCGCGCTGGTCCTGGTGGTCATCGGCGTGGCGATCGCCTGGGCCATGTACGGGCGGCGGGAAGTCCCGGAAACGGCTCCGGCCGGCCATTTCGTGACGGTGGCGGCGCGCAAGGACCTGTACGGCGACGCGATCAACGAGTCCGTGCTGATGCGGCCGGGTCAGTGGCTGACGCGGCTGTCGGTGTATTTCGACAACCGCGGCGTCGACGGGGTAGTCAACACGCTGGCCGCCACCATGGGCGGTACCTCGGGCAGGCTGCGCAGGATGCAGACCGGATTCGTGCGGTCCTATGCATTGTCGATGCTCGTCGGCGCGGTGCTGCTCGTCGGCGCGCTCCTTCTGGTGAAGATATAGATCTGGTGAGGCTGCGTATCCCATGAGCACATTTCCCTGGCTGACCGTCGCGGGCGCCATTCCGCTGGCCGGCGCGGTAGTGATCGCCGCCGTGCCGCGCGCGGCGGCGGCCGGCGACGCCGCGCAAAGTGCACGGGACCAGCTCGTCAAGCGGGTGGCCCTGGCGTTCTCGCTGGTCACGCTCGCGGTCACGATCGTGATGGCGCTGCGCTTCTCCCCCGGCGGCCCTGATTTCCAGTTCACCCAGACCGTGCAGTGGATACCGCAGTTCGGCGTGCACTACGCCGTCGGCGTGGACGGCATCGCGCTGGTGCTCATCCTGATGACCACCATCCTGATGCCGGTGGTGGTGCTCGCCTCGTGGAACGACGCCGACGGCGGCCCGGGCCCGGCCGGCGAGAAACCGCCACGGCGGAGCGTGAAGACCTACTTCGCGCTGCTGCTCGTGCTGGAGACGATGATGATCGGCGTCTTCGCGGCGACCGACGTCTTCCTGTTCTACGTCTTCTTCGAGGCCATGCTCATCCCGATGTACTTCATGATCGGGAGTTACGGCGTCGGCCAGCGCCAGTACGCGGCCGTCAAGTTCCTGCTGTACAGCCTGCTCGGCGGGCTGCTGATGCTGGTCGCCGTGATCGCGCTCTACGTCTACTCGGCCCGCGGCGGGCATCCGGGCACGTTCCTCTTCAGCCAGCTGGAGCACCTCTCGCTCAGCCCGGTGACACAGCGGTGGCTGTTCCTCGGCTTCTTCGTCGCCTTCGCGATCAAGGCGCCGCTGTGGCCGTTCCACACCTGGCTTCCGGACGCGGCCACCGCCGCGCAGCCCGGGGCGGCCGTGCTGCTTGTCGGAGTGCTCGACAAGGTCGGCACCTTCGGCCTGATCCGGTACTGCCTGGAGCTGTTCCCCTCCGCCGCGCACTACTTCACGCCGCTGATCATCGCGCTGGCGGTGATCGGGATCCTCTACGGCGCCATCGTGGCGATCGGCCAGCGGGACCTCAAGCGGCTGATCGCCTACACATCGGTCTCGCACATGGGGCTGATCACGCTCGGCATCTTCGCGATGACCAGCCAGGGCCAGACGGGCGCGACCCTTTACATGGTGAACCACGGGTTCGCCACCGGTGCGCTCTTCCTGCTTGCCGGGTTCATGATCACGCGGCGGCGCTCGCAGCTGATCGCCGACTACGGCGGGGTGCAGAAGGTCGCCCCGGTCCTCGCCGGGCTCTTCCTGATCGCCGGCCTGGCCGGGCTCGCGCTGCCCGGGCTGTCCACGTTCGTCAGCGAATTCCTCGTCCTGGTGGGCACCTTCACCCGCTACGAGGCGGCCGCCATCCTGGCCACCGTGGGGATCATCCTCGCGGCGATCTACATCCTGTGGATGTACCAGCGCACGATGACCGGGCCGGTCAGCGACGAGGTGGCCGGCATGCCGGACCTCAAGGCGCGCGAGCTGTGGGCGGTCGGCCCGCTGATCGCGCTGATCGTAGTGCTCGGCGTCTATCCCAAGCCGGTGCTCGACATCATCAACCCGGCGGTGCACCAGACCCTTGTCCAGGTGCATTCCACCGATCCGGTCCCGCCGCACCCGGCCACCGCGCTCCAGCAGAAGGGGGGCGCCCGGTGACCGGGATCCTCGCCGTGGCGACGCCATCGATCGCCGCGCCGCATATCGAGTACGGCCAGCTCTCGCCGATGCTGGCAGTCTTCGGCCTGGCCGTGGCCGGCGTGCTGGTGGAGGCCTTCGTGCCCAGGGCACTGCGGCGCGGCTTCCACCTGGTGCTAACGCTCGGCGGCCTGGCGGCGGCCTTCGCGGCGACGATCGTGGTTGCCTCGTCGAGCTCGCTCTTCGCCCACGGCAGCCCGGGGCACGTGGCGGCAGTCGGCGCGGTCGCCGTCGACCGGCCGACGCTGTTCATCTGGGGCACGATCCTCGTCCTTGCCTTTATCAGCGTCCTGCTGATCGCCGAGTCCTCGCATGACGTGAGCCCGTTCATCGCGCAGGCCGCCGCGGTCCCCGGCAGCGCGGAGGAGCGGGAAGGACTGGAAGCCGGCATCACCCACACGGAGGTTTACCCGCTGACGCTGTTCGCGATCGGCGGCATGCTGCTGTTCCCTGCCTCCAACGACCTGCTCACCATGTTCGTCGCACTGGAAGTGCTGTCGCTGCCGCTCTACCTGCTGTGCGGCCTCGCCCGCCGCCGGCGCCTGCTCTCGCAGGAGGCGGCGATGAAGTACTTCCTGCTGGGCGCGTTCTCCTCGGCGTTCTTCCTCTTCGGCATCGCGATGCTGTACGGCTTCTCCGGCTCGGTCCGGCTGTCGGTCATCGCGGCGGCGGCCTCGTCCAACACGGGCAGCGCGACCCTGCTGTACGCGGGCATCGCCCTGCTCGGGCTGGGACTGCTCTTCAAGATCGGTGCGGCGCCGTTCCACAGCTGGAAGCCGGACGTCTATCAGGGAGCCCCCACGCCGGTCACCGCGCTGATGGCGTCATGCACGCTGGTTGCCGCGTTCGGCGCGTTGTTCCGGGTTTTCTATGTCGCGTTCGGCCAGCTTTCCTGGGACTGGCGGCCGGCCATGTGGGCTGTCGCGATTCTCACCATGCTCGTCGGCTCGATCGTCGCAGTGACGCAGACAGACGTGAAGCGGCTGCTCGCCTACTCGTCGATCGCGCAGGCCGGGTACGTGCTGACCGGAGTGGTCGCGGCGAGCGCGGCCGGGCTGTCCGGCAGCCTGTTCTACCTGGCTGCCTACGGCATCGCCGTGATCGGCGCCTTCGCCGTGGTGACGCTGGTGCGCGACCAGACCGGCGAGGCTGCGCACCTGTCTCGCTGGGCCGGGCTCGGCCGCCGCTCGCCGCTGGTTGCCGGGGTTTTCACGTTCTTCCTCATCACCTTCGCCGGCATCCCGCTCACCAGCGGCTTCAACGGGAAGTTCGCGGTCTTCCAGGCGGCCATCGCGGGCGGGGCGCTGCCGCTCGTCATCGTCGGCGTACTCAGCAGCGCCATTCTCGCCTTCCCCTATGTCCGCGTCATCGTGCTGATGTTCTTCAGCGACCCCGCGCCCGATGGCCCTGCCGTGGTCAGGCCCAGCGTGTTCACCAGCGCCGCGGTGGCAGTGGGAGTGGCGGCCACCCTCGTGCTGGGAGTGTTTCCGCAGCCGCTGCTGAGCCTCGCGAACCATGCAGCCACCCAGCTGTTCATCCGCTGAACGCCGGCTGCCAGGACCGGGGGCGGGTGCCCGGCCACGGCAGCGCGGGAATATCCCGGGTTACCTGGCGGTGGTTTCGGGTTACCTGGCCGTGGAAGTATCTTGGGCTCGGCTTGGTAATTGCCGCGCTCACGGCCGGGCCGCGGGCGGCGCTGGCATACCGATGAGGGAGCCCCAGTGATCACCGTTGTTCCCGTGGAACTCGCCGACGCGGCGCTGGCGGCGGACGTCGTCGATGGTCTCGCCCTGGTCGAGGACGGGCTGCGAGACGCGGCGCGGGCACAGGAGTCCCTGCTGACCGAGACGTCCGGCTACCTTATGGACGCGGGCGGCAAGCGATTCCGCGCCACCCTGGTCTTGCTGGCCGCGCAATTCGGCAATGCGCGGGACGAGCGGATCGTGCCCGCCGCGGTCGCGATCGAGCTCACCCACCTCGCCACGCTGTATCACGACGACGTCATGGACGAGGCGGCGGTGCGCCGCGGTCGTCCCAGCGCGAACTCGCGCTGGGACAACACCGTGGCGATCCTGACTGGCGATTTCCTGTTCGCCCGCGCCTCCCAGATCCTGGCCGACCTCGGCGCCGACGCGATCAGGATCCAGGCAGCGACCTTCGCCCAGCTGGTGAGCGGCCAGATCGCCGAAACCGTCGGGGTAGCGCCGGGGTCCGATCCGCTCGACCACTACATGAAAGTGGTGACCGATAAGACGGCGTCGCTGATCGCTACCGCCGGCCGGTTCGGCGCGATGTTCTCCGGCGCGCCGGACGGGGTGGCCACCCGGATCGCCACGGCCTGCGGCGCGTTCGGGGTGGCCTGGCAGCTTGCCGACGACATTCTCGACGTGACGAGCGAGTCGGCCGAGTCGGGCAAGACGCCGGGCACCGACCTGCGTGAGGGCGTGCTGACGCTGCCCATGCTGCACGCCCTGCGCTCGGCCGGCCCTGGCGATGCCCGGCTTGTCGAGCTGCTCGGCAGCGAGCTGACCGAGCCCGCCCTGCACGCCGAGGCGCTCGCGCTGCTGCGCGCGCACCCGGCGATGGACATGGCGCAGGCGGACCTGCGGCACTGGGCTGAGCTAGCCCGGCGCGAGATACTGGCGCTGCCCGATGTTCCGGCGCGGGCGGCGTTTGAGGCGCTCTGCGCCTTCGTCGTGGAGCGTACCGGCTGACCTGGCCGGGGCGGCGCAGGCCAGCGCGTGATCACGGAGCCGCGATACCATGTGTGCGATGAGAACCGCCGGGCGCACTGCGAACGATGATGCTACGCCTGAGCCGACAGCCGAGTCGGCATCAGGCGCTGTGGCGGCGTCCGGTGGCGATCAGCCGCCGCCAAGGAACAGCGACTTCGTGCAGTCCCTCGATCGCGGGCTCGCGGTCATCCGCTCGTTCGGCCCGGACCGGGAGCGGCTGAGCCTGAGCGAGGTAGCGCGGGCGACCGGGCTGACCAGGGCCGCAGCCCGCAGGTTCCTGCTGACCCTGGTGAAGCTGGGTTACGTGCGCAGCGACGGGCGGGAGTTCTCGCTCCGGCCCCGGGTGCTTGAGCTTGGCTACGCCTACCTTTCCGGGCTGGCCCTGCCGGACGTCGCCGCCCCGCACCTGGAGGAACTCGTAGCGAAGCTGCGCGAGTCCTCGTCGATCTCCGTCCTCGACGGTCATGACGTGTTCTACGTCGTCCGGGTGCCCACCAAGCGGATCATGACGGTGGCGATCTCGGTCGGGACCCGGTTCCCCGCCTATGCCACCTCCATGGGCCGCGTGCTGCTCGCGGCCATGAGCGCCGACGAACTCGACCGCTACCTGGACGAGGCCGACTTCCGGCCGCTGACCGCCCGGACCGTCACCGACCCCGGCAGGCTCCGGGAGATCATCGGCGACGTGGCCCGGCAGGGATACGCGATCGTCGACCAGGAACTGGAGGAGGGCCTGCGGGCGGTGGCTGCCCCGATCCGCGGCGCCGCGGGCGCCGGGACCACCGCCGCCATTAACGTCTCCGCCCACGCCAGCCGGGTGAGCATTGGCTCACTGCGCAGCGACATCCTGCCGTCCCTGCTGGAGACCGCCCGCCAGATCGAGACGGATCTGCAGGCGCAGGGAACGGTCTAGTCGGCGCTCGCGGAGGTCTGATAGCCGCTCCCTCCGCGCTCCCTCCGCGCTCCGGCCGCCGCTCCGCCCGGGGCGGCGGACCCTGCGGGCGTACCCGCCGGGATGTGCCCGGGCGGCTGTGCCCGCGCCCTTTCGGCCCGCCCGGAGGAGACCCGCAGGAGACCCGGAGGCAGCCGCGAACGGGTTTGCCGTACCGCCTGGCCGGCGGTCCCCGCGGACGGTTGACAGTGGCGGAGAGCCCGTGGTTGAGTTCTACATTGCGTATAGTCGTACGCTGAGCGAACATCTTGCAGAGCCTGTCCCGGCTGGTCGGCCGCGAAGCCAAGCCTTCGAGGCCTGACGGGACCGGATCGCCGGCTCGCGGGCGCTGACTTCAAGAGGAGACGGAATGGACCGTCAAGGAGCGGACGACAGGATGCTGCGGGATCAGCCGATCGCGCGGCGTTCTTTGCTGAAGGCCGTGGGCGCGGGAGCGCTGGCGGTCGGTGCCGGCGGGTTCCTGAGTGCCTGCAGCTCAGGTATCAAGGGTGCCGGAGGACCGTCCAAGAGCGGCACCATCACTATCGGATTCGTTACCCCCCTGACCGGGCCCCTGGCCGGGTTCGCATCTGGTGACCAGTTCGTGCTGAGCCAGATCAAGAACACCCCGCAGTACAAGAACGGCTTCAAGGTCGGCAGTAAGACCTACAAGGTCAATATCGTGGTGCAGGACAGCCAGTCGGACCCCAACCGCGCCTCGGCCGTCGCCCGGCAGCTGATCCTGCAGAACAAGGTCGACATGATCCTCACGACCTCGACGCCGGAAACGACCAACCCGGTCGCGGCCGCATGCGAGAAGCTGGGCACGCCCTGCCTGTCGACGGTGTGCCCGTGGGAGTCCTGGTACGCGGGCCTCGGCGGAGATCCGCTCAAGCCGACCACGACCTTCAAGTACTGCACCTTGTTCTTCTTCGGCCTCGAGCAGTTCCAGGGTGCGTTCGTGCCGATGTGGAACCGGATCAGCACCGACAAGGTCGTTGCCTGCATGTACCCGAACGACTCCGATGGCAACGCGTTCCGCGGCGGGTTCGAGCCGCTGATCAAGGCATCTAAGTACAAGGTCGTTGACGGGGGGGCGTACCAGGACGGCACGTCTGATTTCACCTCGATGATCGGCACGTTCAAGACCAAGCACTGCGAGTTGTACAGCAACGCGCCGCTGCCGCCTGACTTCAACGCCTTCTGGAAGCAGGCATCCCAGCAGGGCTTCAAGCCGAAGCTCGCGACCGTGGCGAAGGTGCTGCTCTTCCCCGCCGACACGGTGGCGCTCGGGCCGCTCGTCACCAACGTCGCCACCGACTCGTGGTGGGGGCCGTTCATGCCGTACAAGTCCTCGCTGACCGGCCAGTCGGCGAGCGCGCTGGCCGCGGCATACACGTCGACGACAGGCAATCAGTGGGTGCAGTCCATCGGGTCGTCTTACGCCCTGTTCGAGGTGGCCAAGGAGGCATTCGGCGCGGTCAGCGACCCGCATGACAAGGCCGAGGTCGCCAATGCCCTGCATAACGTCAACTACACGGGGATGAACGGCGCGATTAACTTCGCCGGCGGTCCCGCGCCGGGCGTCGGCATCATCCCGCCGGTCGGCGTTCAGTGGAAGAAGTCCACCGGCAAGTTCCCCTTCGAGATGCAGGTCGTGGACAACTCCCTGAACAAGAACGTGAAGATCCAGGCAAAGCTCGAGCCGACGAATGCCTGATGCCGCGGGGACGGCCCTGCTGGAGCTCGATGGCGTCACGAAGAGCTTCGGCAGGGTCGTCGTCGCGGACAACCTGTCCTTCGCCGTCGGCGGAGGCGACATCGTCGGGATCGTCGGGCCGAACGGCGCGGGCAAGACCAGCCTGTTCGGCCTCATCGCCGGTGATCTGGCGCCCGCGTCGGGCACGATCAGGTTCGACGGGGTCCCGGTCACCAGGCTGGACCCGGCTGCCCGGTGCCGGCTGGGGATCGGGCGGACCTACCAGGTACCAAGGCTATTCGGGGAGATGACCGTCTTCGAGAACGCGCTCGTCGCCGTCCAGCAGGGCGCCGGGCTCAGACGGCGCGCGAGCTACGCAGCGGCAGTTGCGGCGCTGGAGCGGACCGGGCTGACCGCCGAGGCTAACCTGCCGGCCGAGCGGCTCGGCCTGCTGCAGCGCAAGCGGCTTGAGCTCGCCCGCGCGCTGGCGTCCGGCCCCCGGCTGCTGCTGCTGGACGAGGTGGCCGGCGGCCTCACCGATCCGGAGGTCGCCCAGCTGGTCGGGATCGTCCGCTCGATCCGCGCCGAGGGCATCGCGGTGATCTGGATCGAGCATGTCGTGCGCGCGCTCACGGCGGCTGTCGAGCGGCTGGTCTGCCTGGCAGCGGGGTCTTTCGTCGGCGACGGCAGGCCAGCCGATGTGCTGGCCAATCCGGCGGTCCGCGAGGTCTTCCTCGGTACCGAGGTGACGACATCGCTGACCGGCCCGGCGGGCGGCGAGCCCGGCCTGGAGGGCGAGTGAGCCCGGCTGGCGCCCTGCTGGAGGTGCGCGACCTCACCGTGCACCATGGCCAGCTCCGTGCGCTGTCCGGAGTGAGCCTCAGCGTCTTCCCCGGAGACGTCTACGCGATGATCGGGGCGAACGGCGCGGGCAAGTCGACGCTACTGCGGGCGATCGCCGGCCTGCACAAGCCGACGTCCGGCTCGATCCTGTTCGACGGTGCCGACATCGCGCGGCTCCGGCCCGAGCGGCGGGTGGCGGCCGGGATCGTCATGGTCCCGGAAGGCCGGCGGCTCTTCCCTTCCCTCACGGTGGAGGAGAACCTGCTGGTCGGCCAGTCACACGCACGGCCGGGGCCGTGGAGCATCGAGCGCATCTACGAGCTCTTCGGATGGATGCGGGACCGGCGCTCCCAGCTCGCGGCTCAGCTGTCCGGCGGGGAACAGCAGGCCGTCGCGATCGGGCGGGCGCTGGTCGCCAACCCGCGCGTGCTGCTGCTGGACGAGCTGTCGCTCGGGCTGGCGCCCGTGGTGGTCCGCCGTATCTACGAGACGCTGCCTGAGTTCCTCGCGTCCGGCATCACCGTGCTGCTGGTTGAGCAGGACGTGAGCCAGGCGCTGCGGGTGGCCGCCCGGATCCACTGCCTGCTGGAGGGACGGACCACGTTGCAGGGACCGCCGGCCGAGCTCAGCCCCGAGGGCATAGAAAGTGCCTACTTCGGCATGGCCAGCCCGGAATCCGGCGCGCCGGAGCCCGGAAGGACGGGGCCATGAGCTGGGTCAACGCGATCATCCAGGGCATCCTGATCGGCGGGCTCTACGCGTTGTTCGCGTGCGGCCTGTCGCTGATGTTCGGGGTCATGAAGGTCATCAACCTGGCGCACGGCGACCTCGCGGTGGTGGCCGGGTACGTGGCCCTTGGCGTCATCGCGATCACGCATATCCCCGCGGTCTGGTCGTTTGTCCTCGTCGTGCCCCTCTTCGCCGGGCTCGGTTACGTCCTGCAGCGGACGCTGATCCAGGCGGCGCTGGACCGCAGCGTGCTCACCACGCTGCTGGTCACCTTCGGCCTCTCGGTGGTAATCGAGAACGGGCTGCTCCAGTTCACCTCGGCCAACAGCCACTCGCTGGACATCGGCTCGCTGGTCTCTGACTCATTCAGCATTGGCTCCCAGATCACGATCGCCTACCTGCTGCTCGTCATTTTCATCGTGGCCGTGGTGGTGCTGCTCGGCTTGCAGTACTTCCTGTCGTCGTCCCGGCAGGGCAGGCTGATCCGGGCCGTCGCCGATGACCGGGAGGCCGCGCAGCTATCCGGCGCGGATTACCGGCACGTGTTCGGCATTGCCGCCGCGATCGCGTTCGGCACGGTCGCGCTAGCCGGCCTGGCGTTCGGCATGTACTCGTCGTTCAACCCCACGATCGGTACAGATCAGCTGCTGCTCTTCGCGTTCGAGGCGGTGGTGATCGGCGGTCTCGGGTCACTATGGGGCACGCTGGCGGGCGGGATCCTGCTCGGCGTCGTGCAGCAGCTCGGCGCTCAGGCCAATGCCGCCGACCAGCTCATCGCGGGCCAGCTGATCTTCCTGGTCATCCTGGTCGTCCGGCCGCAGGGGCTGACCGGCCGGAGTGCCGCGGCATGAGTTCCGTCGAGCAGCGCGCGGCGCAGCCGGGTCACGCGACCGAGCAGCCACCCGTCCGGGTAACCCGGTCCCGGCGGTCGACGCTGCTGGTCGGCATCGGTGCGGTCGTGGTCGTCGTGGTCCTCGCCTACCTGCCTTACATTGTCTTGTCCGGCACGACAGACCTGCTGGTCAACGTGTTCATCCTGATGACCATGGCCAGTATGTGGAACCTGCTGGCCGGCTATGCGGGGCTGGTCTCGGTCGGGCAGCAGGCATTCATCGGGCTCGGCGCCTACTTCGTGCTCATCCTGGCCAACCACGGCGCGAACCCGTTCGCGGCACTCCCCGTCGCCGTGCTCGGCTGCGCCGTGGTCGGACTGCCGGTGTGGTGGCTAGTATCGCGGCTGCGCAGCGGCTACTTCGCGATCACGACATGGGCCATCGCCTCCGTCTGCGAGCTGATCATCGTCCGGTACCCGTCACTGGGCGGCGGCACCGGCGAGCCACTGCCGGGGTTCTCCAACCTGGACCCGACGCTGCTGACTGCCTACACCTACTGGATATCCCTGGCCGTCACGGTGATCGTGATCGCGTCCATCTATGCCATCCTCCGCAGTCGGCTCGGGCTAGTGCTCACGGCGATCCGGGACGACGAGACCGGCGCACGCAGCGTCGGGGCGCGGGTGTCCCGCACGCAGCGCTCGGTCTTCGTGGTAGCCGCGGCAGGATGCGGCGCCGCCGGGGCGCTCGTCATCATCAGCCAGCTCAACGTGGAGCCCACGGCGGCCTTCAGCGTGCAGTGGTCCGCCGAGATGATCTTCGTGACGATCATCGGCGGGATCGGCACCATCGAGGGACCCATCCTGGGCACGATCATCTTCTTCGTGCTGCAGCAGACCCTGGCCAATTACGGGACGTGGTACTTCATCGTCCTCGGGCTGGTTGCCATGATCGTCGCGATCTGGGCTCCCCGCGGGATCTGGGGCCTGATCGCCGACCGGCTGAACATCCGGCTTTTTCCGGTCGGATACTGGCTCTGGCCCGCCGGCAGCACGCCGCGCCCGCGCGGGCTGGCGCGGCTGCGCGGTACCAAGGCAAGCGAATCCGGTGCTGCTGATGCTGACCTAGCCGGTGATACCGGGCACTCCGGCGGGGATAGTTAGTCAGAGCGGGCCAGGGATGCCGGCCCGGGCGACTCCACGGTCTAGCCCGGGTGCAGGCCGGCCTGCGGGGGGGAATGACTAGCCCCGGATTTTCCGTTACAGCCCCTGCGGCATCAGCTTCACGGCCGTTCGCTGTCGCGGCGATCCGGTTGCTGAACATGGCGGGCACGGGCCGCTCCGCCAGTCCCCCTTAGCTGAGGGGGGCGACCTGGAGGAGGAACAGTGGGCGTATTCGGTTTCCACAAGACGCGGATGATCACGGCAGAGGATGCGCTGCCCGGGCGGACCTCGGCGGTGCCGGTGCCCGCGCGGCACGCGGTGCTCGACGCGCCGCTGAGTCCGCCGTATCCCGCAGGCGCTCAGATCGCCGAGTTCGCGCTTGGCTGCTTCTGGGGCGCCGAGCGGATCTTCTGGCAGACGCCCGGCGTGATCACGACTGCGGTCGGATACGAGGGCGGCCACACGCCAAACCCGTCCTACGAGGAAGTCTGCAGCGGCCAGACCGGCCACACCGAGACGGTACGCGTGGTCTTCGACCCGGCCAGGATCAGCTACGGGGAGTTGCTCCGGATCTTCTGGGAAGCGCACGACCCGACCCAGGGCATGCGCCAGGGGAACGACAGGGGCACCCAGTACCGGTCAGCGATCTTCTATGCCACGCCGCAGCAGGAGGCTGAGGCGCTGGCCTCGCTGGCGTCGTACCAGAAGCGGCTCGCCGACGCCGGATACGCGGAGATCACCACCGAGGTGGCGCCTGCGTCGGAGTTCTACTTCGCCGAGGACTATCACCAGCAGTATCTTTCGGACAGCAAGAACCCGAACGGGTACTGCCCGGCTCATGGGACGGGCGTGTCCTGCCCGGTCGGGGTTGTGAGGGCGGACGGCTAAACGTCTGGCGGTCCCACCGGCTGGCGGGTGCGGCGGGTCCCAGGTTGCGTAACGCAGCCTCGGGGCCCGCTGCTTGCTGCCTGGGCTCCTGGTGCGCGTATTCAACCTCTACCACGGTCTCCACGACAGGTACAGCCGGCGGCACCTCTGGCTTGACCTCGAACACTTGGTCCAGCGTCTCCGACCCAACGATCACATAGTGGCGGTCCGGTACTTCACCGCGCTGGTGCGAGACGACCCCGCTGCGCTCATCCGGCAGCGGACCTACCTCGACGCGCTCAGCGCCGGTCGATCGCCAAGTTAACTTGATAAGGCTGCACATTGTGATACACAATGTGAGACATGGCACGACGCTTGAATGAAGCTGCGCAGGATCGCAAGCCTCTACCACTGACCAGCCGTGATCTGGAGGATCTGGACCGGCTGCGTGAACCCGGCCCTGAGCGGGCGGCTCTTGCTGATCTGAGCGGTACGTCGCTGGAAGGCCAGGTCACCGAGTCAGTCCTGCTGCATGCCGTCTTCGCCGCTGGTCTTCGCATAGTCCGAGAGGAAGCAGAAGCCAGAGCATACGCCGACGCGGCTGAGGAGAGGCGAGCTACGGAGCCCGAGGCTCGCAGAATCGCGCGCCGCCGACGCCCGACGTGGGCTGATGAGGGCTAGGGGCGGTCATGACCACTGGCCTCACGCGGGGGCGTGTCTACCGGGCGAAGCTGGAGCACATCGGCGAGCCAAAGTACTTCATCGTCGTGTCTAACAATCGGCGCAACGAAGCCTTCGATCAGGTGCTCAGCGTGCGGCTCACCACCACGCGGCCCAGGAGCCCCCGCCCCGCGATGGTCGAGCTGGGCGAAGGCGAGGCTTTTACTGGCTGGGCAAGTTGTGACGACATAGAAACCCTCTGGCCAGATGAGATCCAGGAAGACCTGGGCGCAGTATCGCCTGCGGCAATGCAACGTATAGCGGTCGGCTTGCAGGCCGCCCTCGGCATCAGCCGGTAGGAGCTGACGCGCTGGAGCTGCTGGACTGGCAGGCCCGTATGCGCAGATCGAACGGCGGGTCGTGCCGAGAGCTCCGCCATCTGAATATCGTCCTTAGCCGTACTGCTCCTCAGCAGTACCTGCACAAGGTTCCCGGCGGCTACTGCGGGATCAGCGGCACCGGCGTGTCCTGCCCGGTGGCGTCGTGAAGGCGGACGGCTAAGCGGTTGACGGTTTCTCGCCGGGTGGCTGTGCGTGTGGCGGGTCTCAGGGTTGCGTGATCGCGGCCTTGCGGCCTGCTATTTGGCGTCTGGGCTGACGTAGGTGCCGCGTCTGGGCACGGTGAAAACGATGCCCTCGGCGCGCAGGATGTCGATGGCGCGGAGCACCGTGTCCCGGCCGACGCCGTACTCGTGCTGGAGCTGCTTCACGGACGGCACGGGGCCGCTCCGCCACTCGCCCTTGGCGATCCTCGTCCGGAGGATGGCGGATAGCTGCTGGTAGGCAGGTTCCGGTGCCCCGTGGTCAACGGTCACGAGATCAAGCTAGATCCTCTAAGAGTAGATATGACCAGGGGGTATTTCTTATCTGCTCTGTTCTGATCTGTTCTACACTTATCCCTGCGAACTGATCGAGGCAGGCAGCGGAGGGACAGCGGCAAGTCATGTGCATGCGCGCCTATCGCAAGCAGGCAGCGGCCGGGGCGCAGCCCTGATAGCCCAGGACCGCCGACACGCAACCTTCACGGTGCTCGGGTCAGGCAGCGCTACCGCCGGCCGAGGCGAATCGCCCTTACCCATCCGCTATGCGGTTACGGCCCGGCATGCCTTTCGCGGCAGCAGCGATCAGATCGCCTGCGTCCGGGAGTTCGTCCGGCTGGCGCTCGGCCCGGTGCCCGTTCTAGATGAAGCCGTCCTGCCCGCCTCGGAGTTGTCCGCCAACACCGTCGTGCACACGGCATCAGGCGACCGCGGAACCTTCGATGTCGCCGTTTGCCGATACGCATCGTCGGTTCGCGTAGAGGTCCGCGATGCAGGCTCGCGTCGAGTGCCAGCAACCCGTCCGCATAATGATCTTGCCGAGGAAGGGCGCGGTCTCGGCCTTATCGATCTCGTGGCAGACAGGCGGGGGCATAGCGGGGACTGCGAAGGCAGATCTGTCTACTTCGAGCTCTGCTGGTAGCGGTTAGCGCAGAACTGGCCAGCAGAGACCAGCGCCGTTCGATGCGAACTCTGCCCAGCTCGGTTCATGCCGGTCGTCGCCGCTGATCCTTACCAGCGCCAAACGCGGCTACGCCGGACCATGGTGGACGCCACGCCCGGTTGGGTAGTAAAAAGGCTGATGGCTGAGGACGGCTTTAGCTGGCGTGCGCTCGCCGGGCTGATTCGAGTAGCGCCTCAGCGGCTCTTCCTGCACGCCTGGCGTCGTCGGCGCTTGCCCGTCTGGGGCTGTAGCCAGCCTTCGTCTTCATGCTCAGCAGCACTCGAAGGTTCTTAGCCGAGGCGCTATCTGCTTTACTCAGCAGAGTCACTGCCTCGTAATGATCTTCGCTGCGCGAATGCTCGCCCAGGCGAGCGCAGCAGATGACATCAGATGCGGCGATCCCGGCGTGGACGCACAGCGTGACGTAGACATCAGCAATTCCGGCTTCCTCGTCGGCTCTGTCTGCGATCAGGCTAGCGGCGTCGAGGAACTGGCCGGACTTGCGCAGGCGGCCGAGGCGGATCTCCGGCGTGCATGGGCTCGTGCGGGTCATGTCATTCCTGCCGTTCCCGCAGTTGCCGGTTCAGCCAGGCGCGGCTGCCTGCAACGGTGAGCCCTTGTTGGAGCACGTCACGCAGCACGGGCTCGCTCCGGGCGAGCCTGAGTTCGCTAACCGTGTATTCCAGAGTGCGGGCATCGTTGCCAGTCCATCGCGTAACGATGGCGGCTAGGGCGTGTACCTGGGCTTCCCAACTCGTAAGCGGAGTCTCGTCGGCGCGGACCAGCAGCAGATCCAGGTCACTGTCGGCCGTCATCGTGCCCCGTGCGGCCGAGCCGAATACGGCCGCGTACACCGGAGGATAGGACCAGCTTTCGAAGCGCTTCTCTAGGGTGTCGAGCAGGGTGCGGAGAAGGTGAGCGAGCGCGACGATTGGACCAGCAGCCAGGTGATCTCGGTTAAGCCTGTAGCTATAGGCGTTGCCGACCCGCTCAGAGGTCACGACGCCCTGGTGGGTGAGACGGCCGAGGACCTTGCGGATCCCTTCCTCCGAGTAGCGGGTAAGCACGCGGTGCAACTGGCCTGTGGTGAAGGTCACCTCATGCTGCGCGAGCACGGCCAGGACGTCGCCATCAAGCGTGGGCGTAATCGTGGCCAGCGGATGGTTCAACTCCATTGAAGCCTCTTCAAGGTCGCGCTAGGGCACTACCTTAAAGATAGTACATGTTAGCGGACTATCATCCGGGTACCTGGATGATAGTTGGGAGATAATCACCTGGCGCCCAGCGAGCAGCTCTAACTCGACCGGGACTTCCGTCAGGTGCCGCCTTGCGGCCTGCTACTTGGTGTGTGCGTGGCTCCGGCAGCGTGATAGTTCCGCCACACGGCCGCGAGATTGCGGGCTTTCAGCCGGTGCTGACCGGGATCGCCGTCCGCGGCGGGACTGAGGAATCCGATCTGGTCGAGGTCGATGTAGCCAGCCGTGCGGCCGGCCTGCAGGTATGTCAGGCCTGCAGGTATGTCAGGTACAGCTGGAAGCCGATCGTTGACTTGCCGACGCCGGCCGGCCCGCAGATCAGCAGGATGCTCCAGCCGGGCCGCCGGCGCCGCCCGCGGCCCGGCTGGTCGTGGATTCGCCGCTGGCGCTGGCATCCGGGCGTGGCGCCGCGGCACGCGGCCTCTGGGCCGTTTCGTTGAAGCCAGGCCAGTCCCGGCAACTGCTCCGGACAAGTTCCGCCACCTGGGCAGCAGGCACACCGCTCGTGTCCACGCACGCATCGGCGAAGCTGCTGGCGTCCATCCGGGCGGCTTCGTCCCGCACCGCCTGGAGCAATTCCTCCAAGCCGTCGCGCTGGCCGTGTCTTACGGTGAGCCGGCGCGCGACTTCATCCCGGCCGGCGCGCAGCCGGCATACTGTCAGCGCAGCGCTGGGAAGCAGGTCTGCGTGCATGCCGAGGACCGGGTCGACGACGCCATTGACGATCAGGCACCGCGCGCCCGCCGCCTGGTAGTTCCCGATCATCGCGCCGAGGTTCTGCGCCCTGATTCGCTCACGGCCCGGATCTGCCGGAGGCGCGGGATAACACATGCAGAGCTGGTCAGTATCGGCAAAAGCGATCCGGGCCCCGGATTGCGCCAGCTCGCTGAAGAGCTGCCAGGAGACCGTGGACTTCCCGACGCCCGCCGGGCCGCAGAGCCACAGGACAGGGACTATGCCGCCCGGCACTGACGCACAGCCAGGCCGGAGGGGATCGCGTGCGCGGCGACGATCGTCACGCTGATCACGGGCATGCGGCGATTCTCACGGGCAGCATCGCCGGGGTCAAATGAATTCGCCGGCCTCATCCGGCAGCACTGCCAGCTGCAGTCGTTGCAGCCGGTCCGGATCGGCTATCACGTCGATGGCGGTGATCCGGCGCGCGGCGCTGACCGTCAGGGCGAGCACGACCTGCAGCCGGCCGGCGGGCGCGAATACGATGCTCACTGCCCCGTCCACCAGGGCCAGCCGGGAGCGCCCGGCCCGGCCCGAGGACGCCAGCGCGCCCCTGGCGACCATGTCCGCGCCCCGCAGCAGCACCGGCTTGCCGGACGGGACGGCGGCG
>OCZT010002215.1_pt1 | contig 20131 bp, 20 predicted proteins | sample 1539031 | NCBI WGS metagenome assembly OCZT01 (sample SAMEA3539308, study PRJEB22396) | soil metagenome | biome: tundra; feature: field; material: soil | place: USA | collected 2010-05 | depth 0.15 m | reverse complement strand
GGATCCGCGCCGCCACCAGCGCCGCACGTGGGTGAAGTCCTGATCCCCGGGTAGGTGCGGCCGCACCAGACCCGACCCGGACACGTTCGACATGGTCCCCAGCTAGCCCTCTGCCCGCCGCGCGTCACGCATAGGGTGGCGCTCATGAGGAGCGACGCGGCCGCCGGGGAGCGCCGCGACCATGTGCCGCCACGGCCGCCGAGCCCCCCCGGCTTGCCGGGTCAGGACCGCTGCCTGGTCATGGGGGTGGTCAACGTAACACCTGATTCCTTCTCGGACGGCGGCCAGTGGTTCGGCCCGGAGGCGGCCATAGCCCATGGCCTGGAGCTCGCCGCGCAGGGCGCGGACATCGTTGACGTGGGCGGGGAATCCACCAGGCCCGGCGCGCAGCGGACCACTGCCGACGAGGAACTGCGCCGGGTGGGGCCGGTTATTTCCGGCCTCGCCGAGGCCGGGATCCCGGTGAGCGTGGACACGATGCGGGCCGAGGTGGCGGAGTTCGCGCTGCAGGTAGGCGCGCGCCTGGTGAACGACGTGAGCGGGGGGCTCGCCGACCCCCAGATGCCCCGCCTGGTCGCCGCGGCCCAGGTGCCCTACGTAGTGATGCACTGGCGTGGCCGTAGCCGCGACATGGACAGCAGGGCCGTCTATGCGGACGTGGTCCGCGAGGTGTGCTCGGAATTGCGGGAGCGGGTCGATGCGGTCATCGCCGAGGGTGTGGACCCGGCGATGATCGTGCTGGATCCCGGGCTCGGCTTCGGCAAGCTAGCCGAGCACAACTGGGCGCTACTTACCGCGCTGGACCGGATTTCCCGCCTGGATGGCACAGGCGCCGCGTTTCCCGTGCTGATCGGCGCGTCCCGGAAGCGGTTCCTGGGCAGGCTGCTGGCCGCCGCGGATGGAACAGCCCGGCCGTTCTCCGGCAGTGACGACGCCACTGTCGCGGTGACCGCGCTGGCCGCCGCGGGCGGTGCCTGGTGCGCACGGGTGCACCAGGTGGCGGGTAATGCCGATGCGGTCCGGGTGGCGCAGGCATGGCGGCGCGCCGGATCGCCGGCGGGGCAGCGGGATGCCAGTGAGGTGTCCCGGTGAGCAGGCCTGATGTTCCGGCGACCAGTCCGGCTGCGCCGGTGGGCCTGGACCGCATTTCACTGCGCGCCCTGCGGGTCTTCGCCTATCACGGCGTCCGCGACGAAGAACGCCGGGATGGCCAGGAGTTCATCATCGATGCCGTGGTCGGGCTGGACACCTCGCTGGCCGCGGCCGGCGACGAGCTGGGCCTTACCGTGGACTACGCGGCCCTGGCCGACCGGCTGGTGGCTCTGGCCAGCGGGCCACCGGTGCGGCTGATTGAGACGCTAGCGCAGCGCCTCGCGGCCGCGTGCCTGTCCGATCCCTTGGTCCAGGAGGTGGAGATCACCGTGCACAAGCCGCACGCGCCTCTGTCCCACCCGTTCGATGACGTCTCGGTGGCGATCCGGCGCGTCCGCCAATGACCGGCCCCATGGCGGCCGTGCGGGCGACTCCGGTGGTGCTCGGCCTGGGCAGCAACCTGGGCGACCGGCTGCACAACCTGCAAGGCGCGCTCGATGCGCTCTTCGACACGGCCGGCCTGGTATTCGTCACGGTGTCCCCCGTGTATGAGACCGTGCCGGTCGGCGGACCCGCCCAGCCGGACTACCTGAACGCCGTGGTTCTCGCCGAGAGCTGGCTGCCGGCCCGGGTGATCCTGGAGCGCGGCCAGGCGGCCGAAGCGGCGTTCGAGCGGGTCCGGGCGGAGGTCTGGGGGGCGCGCACACTGGATGTGGATCTCATCGTTTACGGTGATGAGGTGAGCAACGACCCAGAACTCACACTGCCCCATCCGCGGGCACACCAGCGCGCCTTTGTGCTCGCGCCGTGGCTCGATGCCGACCCTGACGGCGTCATCCCCGGGCAAGGCCGAGTGGCAGCCCTGCTCAATGAAGTTGGCATGGCCGGCGTACACCGGCTGGACGGTTCCGTTCTGCAATCTCCGGTATGACGGCCACGGTGGCGCGCGGCGGCGGGGCGGTGCGTGAGTGACCCCTACCCGCGTATGGACTCTCGTGATCATCGGCGCCGCCTGCGCGGCGGCGTCCTGGCTGGTTCTCCGGGTGGTCTATTCCGTCCTTCCGCCGCTGCCGTGGACGGCGGTGCCCGCGCTGCTGCTGCTCGCGATCGCGGAAAGCTGGAGCGGCCGTAACCTCCGGGCCAGGCTCCATGGCGGTATGGGCAGCAAGCCGATCCTGCCGATCGCCGTCGCGCGGATGGCGGCCTTGGCCAAGGCGAGTTCTCTTGCCGCTGCACTGGTCGGCGGCCTCACCGCCGGTTTCCTGATCTACGTCTCAGGCTCCTTGGACAAGGCCATACCCCGCAGCGATGCGTTGGTCGCCGCCAGCACCGTCGTCGCGGCCGTTCTTCTCATGATGGCCGCGCTGTACCTGGAACGTGGCTGCCGGATCCCGGCGGATGACCAGGATGGCGTCAGCCGCCCGCTCTAGGACTCGCGGAATTCCTCACGGCGGATGGCATCCCGAAGATCAGCAGCACCCTCGCCCCGCACCACCAGCGGCGGGGAACTCCGCGTCAGCCGCGCGTACACGAGGCCGCTGACGCCTCGCCACACATGCCATCGGGGCAGTTCCGCGGCGTATGGCCACCAATCGGGTATATCCCTCTCTGTCATGAGAGCACCATAGAGCACTGAAAGCTCTAAGTGCTAGCCAGAGTTTAGAGAGCTTGGGGAGGTACGTACCTTGATCATGTGGGCGCGTCGCCAGTGGATCCGCTTGGAGCCGACTTCACCTATATGCAGGTGGCGGACAACATCACCATGCGCATCGATGCTGGCGAGTTCACCCACAAGCTGCCCGCCGAGCGTGCCCTGGCCACGGAGTACGGCGTCGCGTACCAGACGGTGAGACATGCCATGAAGGTCCTCCGCGAGCGCGGGCTGATCATCACCCGGCAGGGCCGTGGCACGTTCGTCGCCCCCGACCGCGGGCCAGAGCCCGGCTGACCCGGCCTGGGCGCAGCCCAGAAGATGACCGAGGCTGGCGTCGCGCGCGATCCGCCTTGACGAGCCCTGTCCGATTCTGTCCGGGAAATAACCGACTAGCAGTAAGCCGGGGTCGTCGGCGAGCAGACTGTAGCTGAGCGTAAACGAATAGTGCAATCCCGATACTCCTGGTTTTGCCTGGAATAATCCGGTATTAACGGACAAATGTTGGCTATTAACGAATCTAGTAGCCCCGGATATCCCAAATTCAGGGAAGCGATGGGTAAACCCGCCATGTTAGCTACGCGTCCCCAAGCATGTGGGCTGCGTGGTGGCTGACGTGCGCGTTGGCTCAGTACGGGACCGCAGCAGCTGCCCTCGCAGGATGGGCACCTTTTGTTGTGTTTTATCCCGGATGCAGCCTGGGCGTAACATGAAATTCACATTATGGGCGGCGGGCTATGTCATCCAGTCCGATTCTCGGATCGTCGTTATTATGTACGGATGCAGCACTAGGCTCTGACTACGCGCGATGGCTCGGGGGAACCTGCAGTGGTCGCTCTGGCCCGTAAATGGCGGGAAATACCTGTATGGGGGGAAATACCTTGGACGCAACTCGGTTACTGCCATCTCAGCCCATGAGCGGTGCTCGCGCACGCATGCGGCTAACAGTGATCGGAACCGGGTATTTCGGTCTGACCCATGCCGTGTGCATGGCGGAACTTGGCCACGAGGTGCTGGCGCTCGACCTGGACCACGACAAGGCCGCCAACGCGGCCAGGGGTACGCGGCCGGCCTTAGAACCCCGCCTGGAGCAGTTGCTGCGCAAGAACCTCGAGACGGGCAGGCTGCATTTCGCTGCCTCCTATGCGGAAGTAGCGGAGTTCGGTGATGTCCACTTCCTCTGCGTCTGCCCGGCGGAGGCGGAGGATGGCACGGCCGATCTGAGGCAGGTATACGCTGCTGCGGACGCGCTTGCCTCGCATCTGACGGCCCGGTGCTTGGTCGTGGCGAAGTCCCGGCTACCGGTCGGCGCCCCCTACGAGGTCTTAGAACGGATCAGGGCGGCGGCACCAGCCGGGGATCAGGTGGACTTCGCGTGGAACCAGGAGTTCCCGTGCCAAGCGTTTGCGGTGAAGAGCAGCTCGCGCCCAGACCGTGATGTCTTCGGCGTGGCATCGGACTGGGCTGATGGGCTGCTGCGTAAGGTCTACCACCTGCCACTGGCAGCGGGAGAACCCGCGGAGCGGGTTTCGGTCGTCATTCCGGCCCGCAATGAGGCCCGTAACCTGCCACACGTCCTAAGGGCGCTGCCCGAGGACCTGCACGAAGTAATCTTGGTTGACGGCCACTCCATTGATGACACGATCGAGGTCACCCGGCGGGTTCGCCCAGATGTAAGAATCGTCCAGCAGACCCGCCGGGGCAAGGGCAATGCGCTGGCCTGCGGGTTCGCGCAGGTGACCGGAGACATCATCGTGATGCTGGACGCTGACGGGTCAGCCGATCCCGGTGAGATTCCGGCATTCGTAGCGGCGCTGGCGGCCGGAGCCGAGTTCGCCAAGGGCACCCGCTTCAGTCGCGGAGGCGGTTCCCACGACATCAGCCGGTTTCGCAGACTCGGCAACGCCGCTCTGAACGGCCTGGTGAACCTGCTCTTCCGGACGCGCTTCACCGACCTGTGCTACGGCTACAACGCCTTTCGGGCACACCTCCTCCCAGCGTTGGACCTGCCGTCGGTACATGCCCTCGGCGCTGAGACCGACGGAATGCTGTGGGGTGACGGATTCGAGATCGAGACTCTGATCAATGTCCGGGTCGCGTACGTTGGCGCTCGGATCACCGAAGTCGGCAGCGTGGAGAAGCAGCGCATGCACGGGGTTAGCAATCTGAACGCGGTTTCGGACGGGATCCGGGTGTTGCGCACAATTCTGGCCGAGCGCCGGCGAGCGCACCGGATCGGTCCCGATGCTGTCCCGGATCGGCCGGCGGTGGAGCAAGGCTTGGTGGGCGAGTCGACGTGACCAACCGTGCCAATTGCGGCAGCTATGGCATCCGTCATGATTGCCGCCCACCCTCGGAGCGCCGGAAAGATCTTGCCCAGACCGTCATCTCGGCGCTCGACCGTTATGGGCGCACGAGGTGGTAGTCGCTGTGGACAAAATGCCGACATGAACGAGTGGGCGCAGGCCGCAGACGGGGGTCGTGCCGGGACTTCGTGTGCGTTCCGGGCGGTCTCACGACTTGAGAGCCAATTCATGACACATAAACGGCGATGGGGCAGTTGGATCGTGGCTGACACAAGGGTCGGCTTTGACGCCTACGGGGCGACCGGGCGAGGCCTGCGGGCTGCCGTGGTGCAGCGCTCCTTGCTAGGCGTTAAGACTATGTGGCGCCGACACCACGACCTGCTGAGCAACGCAAGTAGTCTTCTCGCTACAACCGGCGTGACGTCAGCGCTGGGGTTCGTCTACTGGGCATTCGCGGCCCGGCTGTTCAGCCAGCAAGCCGTAGGTTACGGCGCAGCTGCGGTATCGGCTCTGACGGTGCTCGGCACGATTGGCATGCTCGGCCTCGGCACCCTGCTCATCGGTGAGCTGCCCCGGCGTAACTCCCGGGCCGGACTGGTGTCGGCCGCGCTCCTCGCCTGTGGGCTGGGGTCACTGGTGCTCGGGCTGGGGTTCGCCGTCGTGGCTCCGCACGTCAGCGATCGCTTCGGTAACATGATTGGCACGCCCGGCCGGGCAGCACTATTCACGGCCGGGGTGGCAGTGACCGGGGTGACTCTGGTATTTGACCAGGCCACGATTGGCCTGATGCGTGGGGGACTACAGCTGTGGCGCAACACAGCGTTCTCATTCGCTAAGCTGCTGGTCCTGCCTATTGCCGCGATCATCCTGCACGATCAGCTTGGCTTCGGCATCACCCTGTCCTGGGTGGTAGGCATGGCGCTGTCGCTGGTGCTGCTCGCGATTCGGCTGCTGCTTGCTGGCACGCCCGTTGTGCCCCGGCCGGACTGGGGCCTACTGCGGGGTCTCGGCAGGACCGCGATGGCCCACAACTGGTTGAACCTCGCCATCACGCTGCCGGTCACGCTGATGCCAGTGCTGGTGACAGTGATTGTGTCGCCATCGGCGAACGCCGCGTTCTACATCGCTTCGATGCTGAGCGGCTTCTTGTTCATCTTGCCGACGCACCTGTCGACGGTTCTCTTCGCGGTAGTGGCAGCCGAACCTAAGGTCATTGCCAGGAAGTTGCGTTTCGCCTTGCGGCTCTCGTTCATGATCGGGTTGCCGGGCATGGTTGTTCTGATCCTGGGTTCCCACCTGACCCTGAGCCTGTTTGGGAAAGATTATGCGCCCGAGGCCACCCTGCCGCTGTGGCTGATGGCCATCGGTTATCCGTCGGCTGTCCCGAAGGCCCTTTACATCGCGGTATGCCGAGCGGCCGAAAAAATACCACGCGCGGCGGCCGTTTTGACTGCCTGCTCAGCCTTGGAGCTAGCCGTTGCGGCGGCTGGCGGGGCGTCAGGAGGGCTGATGGGACTGTCGTTCGCCCTGCTAGCAGTGCGATACGTCGAGGCGCTGGTGACCACCCCCCCGGTGGTGCGCGCAGCCTTCGGCAGGGGCCGCCACCGGCGCGCTGACTCGGGACCCGTGGTCACCAGCAACCCCCTCACATCGGATGTGCGGCCGTGCGGAATGCCGCCCGGCCGCGAGAAAAGCCACTTGCCAGAGCAGCGGCAGCCGGAGGATAGGCGCCGCTCGGCTCCGGCTGCATCTGCAACTAAGAATGGAGAAATAATGGCGGTTAGGACTGACGCCCGCAAGCTGGATCGGCAGGAGGCGGGGATCGCAGCCCTGCTGTCGCTCGCTCGGTCCACGGCATCAACTGGCCCTATACCCATTGCAACGGCCAGACTGCACCCCCTTGTCCTGGTTGCGTCCCAAGAACCGCTTGAATGATGACAGCTTCGTGGGCTTCCGTGTAGCGCGGAGAAATCATTTCTAGTTTCTCGTCTAACCTCCCTGTTTCCTGGTGCCTGTGCGTGTTGTTGGGGCCCGCTGTGGCTGCTGCTCGTTGAGGTCGCTACTCTCAAATTCCACGAATCTCGGACAACCTCCGGCCACATATGCTATTAAGGAAGGTACATGGTTATGCGCCATCCAGAACTACCGAACCCCGGGCGGAACTTCATGCCAAGACCTCAGTGCATTCTGAACGTCGGCGCAGGGCTCGCAGTTCGTGCCGGTGGGGTCACATGACATGGCGCGTCTTTCGAATCACGATGGCTAGCGGGTGATTTTATGACTAACGCTCTCATTATCGGATCCGGGTCCGCTGCTGCAGGTGCGGCCCTTGCTTTGAGCCGTCGTAAAGATCTTCAGATCACCGTTGTCGACATCGGCCTACGGCTTGAAGCGGGGCGCCAGCAGCGCGTTGACATTTTGGCCTCCTCCGATTCTTGTCAGTGGGATGCACCGCTAGTCGAAAGCGTCTCGGAGCAACCGGTGGACTCAAGGACGCGCGGTGTTCCGGAGAAACGTGTATTCGGCTCAGACTATCCGTTCCGGAATGTCGGACAACTTGACGGACTCACCGCAGCAACTGATGCGACCACGTCACTCATTTCGGCCGCATACGGTGGCTTCAGTAACGTCTGGGGCTCTCAGCTTATGCCGTTCACGGCATCGACCTTTGAGAGCTGGCCTATCACAGCTCCGGTGATCCGACCTCACTACGAAGCGATCCTTAGCCAAATACCGTTCGCCGGCGAGGAGGATGATCTTGCCAGGAACTTTCCATTGATGCATCAACCTGCCCCACTTCCTCAGGTGTCCCCCAGAACTCGGCGGGTGTTGAACGCCTACGAACGGCATCGATCGGTACTCAACGACCGTGGAATCACCATAGGGAAGGCTCGTCTCGGCTTCGAGGCGGCGAATTGCGTCCGATGTGGCATGTGCATGACTGGTTGTCCATATGGCCTGATCTACTCAGCTGCTCAGACGTTTGACGCCCTGTGCCGCTCTAACCGAGTGACGCATCATAGCGGCTTCTTAGTCCTCAAGGTTGCTGAGGAAGCTGACAGGGTCCTGGTCGTGGCCAAGGAAATTGCGACTGGAAGAACGCAACGTTTCGAGGCCGATCGCGTCTACGTCGCGTGTGGGGCAATGGGTACCACGAGGCTCGTCGCGAATTCGTTAAGCCTATTGGATGTCGAGCTACCCATGCACGAATCGCAGCAGTTCGTTCTCCCTATGCTTTCCCGACGCCCGATTGGGGATCCTCGAAGAGAGCTCGACTTTACACTGAATCAGTTCAACATGATCGTAGCTCCCGATGGAGGCTCCGTCGACATATCCCAGCTTCACTTCTACACTTTCAATTCCGCGTTCACCAACGCCCTTCCCCCACCACTTCGAGGTCACTCGGCAGAGCAACTTCAGGTGCAACTGCTACGTCGACTGACCGTCGCTCTGGGGTACTTGCCGTCGTGGAACTCACCTCGTCTCCGTGTTCGCGTGCGACCTGGTTCGAACGGCGCGAGCCTTCCGGATTTGCACATCTCCAGGGACGCGGCTCCCCTTGGTCGCAATCGGATGCTGCGTACGGTGCTGATGAAACTGAGCCGGTCGGCTCGACTCCTTGACCTGTACCCTGTGCTGCCAATGCTGCGGCTGGCCGCAGGTGGAAAGAGCTACCACTTGGGAGGAAGCTTCCCGCACACAGGTGACAGGTCGGCGGGCTTCGGCAGTGACCGACTGGGACGTGTGGGGCCTTGGCAGCGGATTCACCTAGTGGACGCAACAGTCTTTCCCAACGTGCCAGCGACGACCTTCGGTCTCACGATCATGGCAAACGCGCATCGGATCGCGTCCGAGACTCTCGAGTTCACGTCATGACGACGCTCGCGCCGGTAGCCGCTGTTACTGGAGCTTCCGGCTACCTCGGGTCACGAATATGTACAACCCTCGGGTCGCGCGGATGGCAGGTCGTTCGACTTGCCCGAGGTGCGAGTCGGAGCCATCGCCCGGCATGTGCGTACGACCTTGCCATGCCGGTCACCGCCGAAGTAACTGGAGTTCTGCGTTCCGCAGATGTGCTCGTGCACGCGGCATACGACCTGTCACTGACCAGCGCCGCCGATATCTGGCGGGTAAATGTCGAAGGAACGCGTCGGCTCCTGGAAGTGGCAAACGACGCCCGTGTGCGGCGCATCCTCGTCTTGTCAAGTATGTCCGCGTTCGATGGGACGTCACAACTCTATGGGCGAGCCAAGCTGGATATCGAGGCCATGACCATGGAATCCGGCGGTTGTGCCGTCCGTCCCGGCCTAGTGCACGGTGAGCGGTTTGGTGGCATGGCCGCAGCGCTTCGAAAGCTCACCAGGCTGCCAATCGTTCCGGTTATAGTCGGTGGGGGCGGTCTTTACACAGTGTGTGAAGACGACCTGATGACGGCCATTGCTGCACTGGCTGCGGCTGAGACCCTGGCGCCTGGAACGATTTCCGTCGCTCATCCAACCCCGGTAATTCTCCCGGACCTGCTGGCAACCTTCGCGGCACAAGAAGATCGACGTTGTCGGCTTGTCCCGGTACCTTGGCATCTCGTCTACTGCCTGCTGCGGACTGCGGAGATCCTCCGACTACGCCTGCCGTTCCGTGCCGACTCGCTTCTCGGGCTCGTTCGCACAGCGAGCTGCGTCAGCGATGGCGGTCAATTGGCACAACTGGGTATTAACCTCCATGCATTCCCGCTCAAGCGTGTCGATCAGGGATAGGCCAACAATGGACTGTTGACAGCTCACATGGTGGCGTCTAGGAGCGTCAATCGGCTCTGATGCGATTCGACCTGCCACATCGACTATAAGAACTCGTTCACGGATGAACCGGAGGGTGGAGCGTAACTTGTCAGCTGCGTCGACCGTCGTGCCATGTGCGGACAAGAGCCCAACGTTCATGGATACGGTCTGATGCGTATTCTCCAGGCCATTGACTCATACCCTCCACCCCTAGTTGGTGGGCGTGATCTCCATGTGCGCATGCTCGCGCATGAGCTTGTTCGGCGCGGCCACGAGGTCGAAGTGGTCGCGCTGGCCGGGCCGGATGGTGCTCACACCGAAATGGACGGTGACATTCCAGTACATCGTATTACCGGCTGGAGCCGGGCGCTCAGCCGTTTCTATGCTAATCCTGAGCAGCCGTTCCATCCCACTTTCCCCGACCCAGGGGTAGTCCGCTCACTTGTCGACCTGATACGGCAACGTCGACCGCAGGTGGTTCACGCGCATTCGTGGATCCTCCATTCCCTCGTTCCCTTCCTACCCTCCCACCAGACACGCCTTGTGGTCACCATGCATGAGTATGGCTTTGTGTGCCCGAAGAATACCTTCGTCCACGGGGAGGGTGTGTGCGATGGCCCGAAGTTCGCCAAGTGCGTCGCCTGTGCAAGCGGCCAGTATGGAGTGATACGCGCAGCCGCTCTCACAACCGGGCTGACCACTATGCGACGTTCGCGGCGTCGCGTGGACCGTTACATTGCAGTGAGCACCGCAGTGGCGCAAGCCTGTGGATCGCTGGCCGCTAGCGGTCAACGATCCATTGCCGTGATCCCTCCCTTTCTGTCCGATGACAGCTTCCAGCCGGTTGACGAGACCAGGCCCGCATTCGTGCCCGCTACGGGGGAGTACGTAATGTTCGCGGGAGCACTCGGCCCTCACAAGGGGATCGACGTTCTGCTTGAGGCCTACGGAGGAGTTGACCCCGCCGTCCCGCTGGTGATTGCTGGGTTGCGTCGCTTTGACACGCCGCGTCGCTTTCCGGACGGCGTGATCGTCGCGGAGAATATTCCACACCGCGATGTGCTGCGCGCCTGGAGACATTGCGCCTTGGCCGTTGTGCCCTCCCGCTGGCCGGAGCCTGCGGGGCTCGTCGCGCTCGAAGCAATGGCCGCTGGCCGACCGGTAGTTGTGTCTGCGGTAGGTGGACTCCAGGCCCTTGTACTGGATGGCGCGACCGGTATCCACGTGCCGCCAGGTGACGTCCGAGCACTGCGGGCAAGCATTCAGCGGTTGCTCGCCGAGCCTGAACTACGCGCCCGCATGGGACACGCCGGTCGCCAGCGTTCGGCCGGCTATTCGTCGAGCGCGGTGGTTCCCCAAATCGAGCGGGTCTACCAGGAGGTCATAAACGACCCGTCAGCGTCTGTAATGGCGAGAGGTTGACATGTATTCTGATCACAAAAATCTGAGCCCGCGCATGCTAGATCACAGAGTGGACGCAGGCTGTGGTCCGTCTGGCGTGGTGTACGGGTGGACTGTGAATGAACTGGCCGCACTCGTCATAGCGATTTGGAGCCGGTAGCCATGGCCAGAGTAAGTGTGTTGAGTCCCACTTACCAGCACGCGGCATATATCGGTGACTGCATCCGCAGTGTTCTGGCCCAGACCGTGCAGGACTGGGAGATGTTCATCGTCGACGATGGGTCGGACGATGGAACACCCGACATTGCCGAGTCGTTCCAAGACCCGAGAATTGTCGTCCTGCGCCGGCGCCATGAAGGGGTGGCCGGGCTAGGGCGCGCCTACGCGTCAGCGCTCGCGAGAGCGACGGGGCCATTTGTGGCTATCTTGGAAGGCGACGACACGTGGCCCGCGACAAAGCTTGAAGATCAACTCCCCCTGTTCGACGACCCTGCCGTGGTTCTCGCTTACGGCTCGGCAGGGCTTATGGACGAGAGGGGGCGTGTCTACGCTCGCTACCGGCATGCGCCGCGCGGAAAGCTCGGCTACAACGATCCAATCGGAACTATCCTTCCTGCGTTGGTCGACGTCAACTTCATTGTGGCAGTTACCGTGATGGTCCGACGCTGTGCTCTCGAGCGGATCGGCGGGTTTTTCCAACCCAGCGGGGTTCCTTATGTCGACCACCCCACCTGGCTTCGACTGGCAACTACTGGAACGTTCGCCCGGTCGTCGTGCGTCCTTGGCAACTGGCGCCGATACGCCCTTCAAGTGACGACCCGGAGCTGGTTCGACACAGCTCCGGATCGTGCGTCCTACCTTCAAGCTGTCGTTGCAAAGGCTAGCGATGCGGTCGCCCCAGATGTGCTGGCAGCCATGGCGGCCTCGAATCGCCGAGATCCATTTCGTCAACGAGAGGAGGCAGCGATTGCGGCGGGGCGCATGGCCCTTCTGGGAGGTCATTGGCGACAAGCCGTGACAGCTTTCATGCAGCTATTGCAGACCGGCGAACCGCGAACCCGAGCGGTTGCTGCATTCGGCCTGCTGTGTGCAGGCAGCAGGATCGACATGGAGTGGCTGATTAGCGCAATGGGCCGCCACTCCCTGCCATCCCGTCGATATCTGGCCTCACACGGCCGTCCCCAGACGCCAGCGAGCCTCCAGGATAGATCTCCGCTACGATGACCCGACCAGACACAACCGTTGCAGATCGACGAAGCGCGTGAACCCGGGCGGTGGCCGCGCTGGACCTCCTCTGCGCGGACAGAAGAATCGATACAGAATGGCCGATCAGCGTGATCGACCGCGAATCCCTTCCCTTCAGCCGACATCTGGCATCGAGCAGTATGCCAGGGAGGCAAGGGGGCCTAAGCAGAATACCGCTCCTACGCTGCTATCGGCGGGTCCGATGGCGCGCAAGGACGCTCACTTTGGCCGGCGATGGATGTCTGTCGCCGCCGTCGGGCCTTGCACGGCGCTAGGCCTTGCTTCTGTGGCGGTGGCCGACGCGGCCGGCCGTCACGGGTTTGGATACGCTGAGGCCTCAGTGTTCTTCTGGGCCGGCCTACTTCTGATTTTCGTTCCGATCGCTGCCCGCGTACTCATGCAGGACGCTCACCGAGACGAACGGCTGGCTTTTATCGTTCTTCTCGGTGTTGCTCTCTATTTAGTCAAGATTCTAGCTTCCCCCGACGGGTTCACGATCACCGACGAGTACATCCATCTGCTGAATACCCAGAATATTCTTCGCACTCGGTATCTGTTCACATTTAATCCGCTGCTACCAACAGCCGCCTACTACCCCGGGCTGGCCGCGGCTACGGCAGGGCTCGTAAGCCTCACTGGCCTGAGTCCGTTCGCGTCGGGCCTGCTTATCATCGGAGCAGCACGCGTTCTGATCTCGGCCTGCGTATTCTTGGTAGCAGAGCGACTTACTGGATCCGCTTTGGCGGCAGCCGGGGCCAGCATCGTCTATACCGCGAACCCGATGTTCCTGTTCTGGAGCGCGTCATTCTCGTATGAGAATTTGGCGCTTCCGCTCGCGGCATTTGTCGTCTGGTGGCTTAGCCGAACACGTGATCAGACAGGCCGTCTCGTGCCGGTCGTCACAGTCATCACAATTGTCGCTGTGGTCCTCACCCACCATGTCGTCGGATTCGCGCTCGCAGGGCTGCTGGGCGTATGGTGGCTTGCTGACCACCTGGCCCCGAAACCCGAAAGTCAGCGCAGTGTCGGGCTGATGGCCCTCGTGGCCGGTACAACGGCCCTGGCGTGGTTCTTCTTGGTCGCACGACCGGCAGCGTCCTACCTCTTTACTGACAATATCCTCCCTGCCCTGCAGCAGACGAGTTCTTTGCTTCTTGGCAACAGCGCACCACGGCATCTATATGCCAGTGGTGGCTATACCTCTCCTAAGTGGTACACGCTTGGCGGGTTCGCCGCAATCGGCCTACTTCTACTGGCGCTACCTCCTGCGCTCTACCTAGCCTTGCGTATGGGGTTTTGGTCGCGAGGAACCTGGCGCGATTGGCATTATTGGGGCTGTGCGCCGATGGCGGTTGCTATTGGCGTGGCTATCACCTTTCCATTGAGCCTGATGCCGAGACTTACTTCCGGTGGCGTCGCGATATCAGGCCGGTCTTCGGAATACGTCTTTACCGGGCTGGGGTGCGTTCTGGGGCTGCTTGTTGAAGAACCGGCCCGGTGGCTACGCGGTAAGTCCACTAGTCAGGCAATAAGAGCGGCGCTCGGCGCATGGCTCAGAACTCTAGTAGCGACAGTCGTGATCACGGTAGTCTTCATCGGCAACATTACCATCGGCACGGCGTTCTACCAGCTGTTGCCGGAGTCGTCAGACCCGCAAGGTTATCCGTGGACAGTCCAGCCGGATGTGGTCAGCGCTTCGAAGTGGGCGCGCGAGCACTTGGGGATCAACCAGCGTTTCGGTGCGAATTCTACTGACGCACTCGCGCTCGCTACCTACGGGGGGCAGGACACAATCGCAGAGAACAGCGTATGGCCGATCTTCTTCGCCAAGGTGATGAATGAGACCGTGGTGCACAACATCAAGGCGGGAGGAGTGCGTTACCTCTTGGTGGACTGGCGAATGACAATGGGCGTACCGGCGAGCCCGGGCTACTACTTCAGCCCTCAGGAGCCTAATGCAGGAGAATATACAGAGCCGTTTCCGGCAGCTGGACTGCGGAAGTTCGCCTCAGCCGCATGCGCCCATTTGAGCTATGACTCTGGGCCTATCCAGATTTTCGATGTCTCTCGGATCGAGAACGGGTCTTGCGTGCCCAGTTCCAGCACTGGCCGAAATGAGTCGGTGTCCCCATGATGCCGGGACGCCTTACAGCACTGGCCTGCACCTGCTTCCTTGCCTCTCTGACAGTCGCGACGGCGGTCGTCGCGGTGCCTCAGCTTTTGCGAATCGCATTCGGGGTTTTGATTGTGTTCATTCTGCCAGGATTTGCTGTAGTGTGCGCTGTTCTTCCTGCGCGGCAATTCTCCTTCGGAGAACATCTGCTCGCGAGTCTGGGCATCAGCCTTATGATGGCGACGTGCGCAGCGGTAATCCTCGGAGCCACTCCGATAGGGCTCTCCCATGGCTCATTCGCAGCCTGTCTCGGGGGTAGTACGATGGCGGTGTCGATATATGCTAGGTTTCGGATACGGTACGATACACGAGTAAGCCGCGATAGTGCGCCGGAAGGGATTGGACGTTGAGTGCCTTTCGTCTCGCTTCCTCTCGGGAGCGTATCAGGATGTCGCCGAGGGATTACCGGGATAGCAGTCGTCCACGGGTGCTAGTCGTCGGCGCAGGCACCCGTTTCCTCAGTGCTATGAGTTATTACACCATCCGACTGGCCAACGCTCTCGCGGAGCGGTTCTCGGTCGCCGCTGTACCCATGCGTCAACTTATTCCCACTTTCATGTATCCTGGACGTTCACGCGTCGGCTCCATGACCACTAAGCTGGAATACGACGCTGCAGTTAAGATGCTTAATGGCATCGACTGGTACTGGGTGCCGAACCTTTTTCGCGACTTGAACAGCCTGAGGAAATGGAAGCCTGAGGTCGTAATTTTTGAATGGTGGACGGGAACGGTTCTGCACACTTATCTGGCGATTGCTCTGCTAGCCCGGTTTTTGGGTGCATCCATAGTCGTCGAGTTTCACGAGGTGCTAGATAGCAGTGAGGAAGGAATTCCAATCGCGCGGGCATGGGTGTGGGCACTCGGGCGTCCCTTCTTCCGACTGGCATCGGGATTTGTGATCCATTCCGAAGCTGACCGGGGACCGCTTGAGAAGCGTTATCGGCTCCGCAGTCGGCCTTGCGTCCTCATTCCCCATGGGCCGTTCGATCACCACGTTTCCAAGCAGTCGATAGACTGTTCGGCGCCAGTCGCCTGCCGCACAGCGCCTCCCGACACGCTCAATCTGCTGTACTTTGGCATTATTCGTCCCTACAAAGGACTGGAGGATCTTATCCAGGCATTCGGGATTCTCGACGATGCAGAGGTGCAACGTTACTGGCTAACGGTTGTCGGTGAGACCTGGGAGGGCTGGGACCTGCCCATTAGGCAGATACAGAGCAGCCGTCACCGCGCGCGGATCACACTGGTCAACCGGTTTGTAGACGATGACGAGGTGGCTACTTGCTTTGCTGGAGCGGACGCTGTCGTCCTGCCGTATCATCGCTCATCCGCAAGTGGCCCGGCCCATGCGGCGATGAGTAACGGTTTGCCCTTGGTCGTTACGGCCGTCGGGGGTCTACCGGCGGCCGTCGCGGACTACGAGGGAGCGATCCTGGTCCCCCCGCACGACGCTGTAGCGCTGCGAGACGCTATTCGCCAACTTCCCGATCTGCGTGGACGTTGCTATAAAGATCCTCATTCGTGGGATCGGACCGTCGCATCTTACGGGGAGTTGATGAAACTGGTTAATAGGTCATCCGCAAGCTCTCCGCCTTCGGCGATGGGCTGACGTACGATGCTTCGAGCAGTTCTTTCTCCGTCTGCATAGGGCGAGAGGCCTGAAGGCGGTCCAGGGACGTCGGCATCACTGGTGTTTGGGATCGTCGTAAGAGACACCGCAGGCGATCCGGGCTGTGGTGGGTGACGGGATATGCACTGGCCTGGGTTCTGCCGGTGTCGAGGACCATGATGGCGCGGTTCAGCCAGCGGGCTCCCGCAGCACATACGAGAGTTGGCCACGATCAGGGGACTGGTCAGCCTTTAGCGAGGGATTGCAGGTGGGCTTCGACGCCCGCGCCGTAAGCCGTGGGCGTGCCGGTGTAGTCGCTGATCAGCCCGGGGCCGCTGGAGCAGTTGAAGTCAGCGTTCCAGGCCCAGGCCAGGTAGCTGCTGTGTTCGGAGTCAAGCCACGTCATCAGCGGGTCGACGTAGCTATCGGCGCAATTGAGCTCCCCGATCTCTCCGGCGATGACAGGTACCTTGGCGAGCACGGCGGAGATCTGGCTGGTCCAGCATGACTGGGAGGCGCAGCCCTCGGAGTTGTAGGAGTGCCACGAGGCGACCAGGTTGTTGTCCGGGTCGGTGGGCTTGTAGGTGAGCCACTCGGTCAGGTCGTTAGAGTAGGCTAGGCCGCCCAGCATGATGACGTTGTTCGCGCCGGTGGCGCGGACGGTATTGACGAGGTTCTGCATCCCGGCGACGGGGTAGGAGATGCCCGCCGTGCAGGACGAGCCGCCGTTCAGCCAGCACTCCCAGGCCGCGGTCTGGGTGGACAGCGCCCCGTCCGGGTACGGCTCGTTGAACAGGTCGAAGATGACCGCGTCGTTGCCCTTGAACGCGGTTGCCACCGAGGACCAGAATGGCACAGATTCGGCCGAGTCCGGCATCGGCTTCTGGCAGGTGGCCTCCGCGGACGAGCAGCCGGACGAGTTGCCGGTGTACAGGCCGTCGGTCCAGTGCAGGTCGAGGATGGCCACGATGCCGTTGGAGTTCAGCAGGTTGACGTAGGCCTCGATCGCGGACTGGTAGTTCGCGCCCGCGTACGCGGAATCGACGTAGGACTCGGCGTTCCAGCACGCCTCGTTCAGCGGCACGCGCACCGCGGTGACGCCCCAGCTCTTCATCGCGGTGATCGACGCCTGGTCGTTCGGGCCGTCGAAGATCCCTTTGCCCTGGACGCACTCGTATTCGGTGCCTGGCCGGTCCACGCCGTGCAGCACCACCTGGGCCCAGCTCGCGTTGACCAGCTCGTTCCCCGACACGTGCAGCTGCGGCGCGGCGGTCGCCTGCGAACCGGTCGGCGCGGTGCCGACCGTGAGGGCTGCTGCTGTGAGCACCAGGCAGGTCACGTTCATGACCCACCTGGCCGCGCCAGGCGTCCGGACTCTTGCGACAGATAGCTCCAGATGGGGATAGCACATCCTCATAGGACGCGCGGCCTCAAAGAATATCAGCAGCTGGCGTCAGAGCCGGCGGAGTGTAGGAGGCCCGTCCGCTGTGATCTGTGGCCCACCGCCGCAGCATTCCGGTGGTCCCAGCAAGAAAGGGGCACCCCCGTTCGATGCCGCCGGTCATCGGTCTCGGAACCGGCCGGTCAGCAGCTGGGCGATCCGGGTGACCGCCCCGGCGACTGGCCGGTAGCGCGGGCACTCCGAGCAGAGCGAGCAGTCCGATCCGTGCCGGTAGTGCCTGTGCGCGATCTGCGGGTGCCCGCAGCGGCAGGGGCGATCGGATCGACGATCTCTGGACACAGTGCACAGATGTTACTCGCAGGAAAGGCCGGATCAGCCCACACTGGCTGGACTCGACGAGGACGAAGGCCATCGCTCGCACGGGACCGGGTCGGTCACGCCCATTCACTGGCCACGTCCGAGTAGGCGAAGCCTGCGGCGAATTCGTTCCTGGCCACCAAGATTTCTCTCATCAACGCTATGGCGGAGTTGCGCGAGGCCGCTGGGGTCACGTGACTGTGCTATCGGACATCCTCGGCGCGGACCCCGCGCATCGGCCCGGCGTTCCTGCGGGCCGGGGCGGGTCCGGCGGCGGGTGCCTGCCGAGGGACATCCGGGCGTTCGCGGCTCGCGCCGCTGAGCTGGGCGCGGATGGAGCGCTGGGGTTCCTCCGGGAGATGGACGCGGCCACCTAACCTGCGGTGCCGCACCCGGATGGTGGAGCTCACCTGCGCTCTGGCGGGCGATGATCTCACCGATATCCCTATGTGCGTGCTCGGCGCCGCGTTCAAGCCGGGCTCTGATGTGCGGGACTCGCCAGGCTGGCCATGGCACAGATCCTGCATGCCATGGCGCCCGGGTCACTGTGTATGACCCGGGCGTGCTCGCCAATGCGCGCAGCTCATGCCCGCAACTTCGCTAGGCCGCATCCGTCGCTGAGGCCGCACATGACGCGGATCTGGTGTTGCTGGCGACCGTGTGGCCTGAGTTGACTGGGCGGGAGCCTGCGCAACTGGCGGCCGTGACGGTCGGCGGAAACATCATCGATGGGCGCAACGCGCTCGACCCGCACCGGTGGCAGGACGCGAGGTAGACATACCGGGCACTTGGAGTGACTAATCAGGCGCGGGACAGGTCATCTGCCGACCAGAGTCAGGCCGCGGCAAACCCAAGCGTGTGACGGACAGTACATCAGATCGATACAGTCAGTCGGGCGCCAGGTTCTGTCGCGGATGGATAAGGTGATCTGCGCCAGCCGTGCTGTACTGGTCTGGCGTTTTTGCCCTTGGGATGCTGCCCCGCGACCAAGCCATGAACGCTGATGGAGGTCCGCGGTGCACGCCGCCCCCGAGATTATTGCGATGATGCACGATGCCGTACCGGCAGGCCAGGAGCACCTGGACGGTGCCGCCCTACGTCACTTGGGTGATCTGACGCAGGCGCTCATCGCGAGCCGGCCCGACGCGCAGCGGGAATACTGGCGGTTCCTTACGATCGGCCAGCGGAGTATCGGCTTGCCCAGCCGGGACTTGGAAGTATGGCTGCGCGGCAAGACGGTGCTGGTCACCGGCGGGACGGGATGCATTGGCTCGACGCTGATGGCGCAGGTCGCCAGTTTCAGCCCGGGACGGCTGGTCAGCGTGAGCCGCGGATCTGCCGTGGGGTGGCCGCGGCTTCGGCGCGCTGAGTACCTCAGGGCCGATATCCGGGACCGGAGTCAGCTCGCGGCCGTGGTAAACAGCGTCCGGCCCGACGTGGTGTTTCATGTGGCCGCGCAGCGCGATCCTGGCCTGGCCGAGCGCGAGGTGCACCGCACGGTGACCACGAACGTGCTCGGCACGCGCAACGTGATCTCGGTTGCCGCCGAGTTCGGTGTCCCGCAACTGGTCTGCGCTTCGACGGGGAAGGCCCTGCGCCCGTACTCCGCCGATGTGTACACCGCGTCCAAGCGGGCCGCTGAGTGGCTGCTGGCGGCGGCCGCGGCGCGCGGGGAAGCCAGGTACTCGGCCGCGAGGTTCACTCACGTGGTCGATAACTCGATCATTTATGCCCGGCTGCTCGACTGGTGCCAGGGCGGCGTAATCCGGCTGCACAGCGCGGACATCGCGTTCTACGCCCAGTCCGCGCTTGAGTCGGCTCAATTGCTGCTGGGCGCCGGGCTCGCCGCGCGTCCCGGTGCGCTGCGCGTCCATGCCCTCATCGACCTCGGCTGGCCGGTCAGCCTGATCGACGTGGCGCTCGGCACTCTCGCGCGGTCCGGGTCCGCCTCGCCCATCTATTTCAGCGGCTACGACCGCGGCTACGAGGCCGCGCCGTTCCCCGGCCTGTACGACCCGCTGACGGCGGGCGATGTAAGCCCGCTGCTCAGCGCCTTCGAGGCGGCCCGGGCCGAGCGGCCGCCGGGCCTGGGCGCGGACGCGTTTCCGCTGGATGTGGCG
>OCZT010002214.1_pt1 | contig 20133 bp, 29 predicted proteins | sample 1539031 | NCBI WGS metagenome assembly OCZT01 (sample SAMEA3539308, study PRJEB22396) | soil metagenome | biome: tundra; feature: field; material: soil | place: USA | collected 2010-05 | depth 0.15 m | reverse complement strand
GGAGTCCAGCTTGTGAAGGACGGACTCGAGGGTCCAGCGGCCAGGCGCCTAAAATAAAAATCCCCGAGGTCACGTCCTTCACGCCGTCATGATCGCAAACCTGCCGCGCGGCTGTCAATGCTTCCATCGTGGCACCGTGATGTTGAGTTCCTTGAGCAGGCTGCAGACGGCCTTGCCGCGTGGCCGGCTCTTGCCGGTGAGCCAGCGCCACAAGGTCGCTGGGTTGATGCCCAGTTGCGCGGCGGCGCGTTCGTTGCCGCCCTGGATGAAGATGAATTGTCGGATGGTCATAGTTTTTCAATCTCCATGGCTTCCAGCTCCGCCCACCATTCAGCCAGAGCGATCGCTTTTTGAAGAGCGATCGGTTTTTGGTATTTAACGCAGATTTCTCGCCCTAAAACAGCGCCCTGAAATATCCGCTGTTTGGAGTGGGCCATTAAAAGTTCGGCGTGGGCGCGACACACGTTTTTTGTTGCATCCTTGATTTCCCTGCGGAGTATCCTGGTAAATTCTCGCTCGGTCATAGCGGTCCCATCAGGATGATCGCCGCGACCGCGAACAGGCAGAGCGCGGCGAATAAGGCGCGGTTGGTCCATTTCCTGCTCCGCGCTTCTCGGCGCGGCGTGTGCATGCAATGTAGTCCGTTCATTAGTTCATCCTCTCGGGTTGGTTTAACGGGTTCTCGAACTTGACGCCCTTGAACTTCGGCGGCGGCTCGGGGAAGAAAAGGCTGGCTATCCATCGGGTGATGTTCATGCGGCCTCCTTTCGTGCTGGTAGATGATCTCGCATGCCTCGCGCCCTGTCATGAAGCATCGCGCCTTCGCTTCCATTGCGTCGAGGTTGGCTGGGTTCGACCGTCCTTGGACGCTCCCCAGCATGATCAACGACTCAGCGATGAAGAAGCGCATCATCTCGATTTCCTTCTCGGTGTAGTTTTTCATTTTAGCGGCCCTCGGCGCGGTTCGCTTCGACCTGCGCGGCGTATGCGTGGTCGCTCTCGATGCGTTGCGCTGGCGTCAGGCCGTCGCCGTGAAACGGGCAGCGCGCCCAGTTGTAGTTGATGGCGTTCTGGCAGTTTTGCCAGCCTGGCCTGCAGTCCTTCGTTAGCATTTCCATGTTAGCGGGCCTCCCCATGAACCTGGCAATATCTCCATGCCGAGGCGACCGCTTTTTTGCAGTCTCCCCAGTCGGGCTGGCATTCCGTCGTCACCATCTTTGCGGTGCGCGCGTTGTGCGTCGTCGTCAGCCGTCGGCCGTTGTACCACTTGCCGCACGTGCAGGCGTTCTTCATGTGCGAGCAGACGTCGCAAAGGCGCGCGCGTTCTGTCGCTGTCAGGCCGTTGATGATTGCTTCCATGTTGTTTCCCCCGTTTTGGTTGGTCGTTCCGTCCTTCACAAGTTGAGTATTGCATATGCAATGCAATTCCGTCAAGCCGATAATTCGCTGAAATGGGACTTATTTTTTGGGCCTCGTTTTGGGCAATAAAAAAGCCGCCCTCGAGCAAGGAGAAGAACTCGAGAGCGGCCGACGGCTGGCTGCGCGTATCCCCGCGCGCGGCCTTAAGGCAGGGCGGTGGCTGGAGCGATTGCTGCGGACTGGGCCGCGGCGACGTCAAGCGCGGCCTGGTGCGCGGCGGCGTCCTTATCGATGCGGGCCTTGAGCGCTGCGTCGAGACTGTCCACTTTGGCCTTGAGCGTAGCGGGGTCAAAGAACCGAAGCGAGAACAGGATGATGTCGTCGATGCGGCCGCCGGCGTAGGCGATGGCGGCGACGACGGTGGTGCTGGCGAGCAGGTTCTGGCTTACGAGCTTTGATAATGCGGCGATGACTTCGTTCATGGTTTTTCTCCTATGCGAATTTTATCTGGTCGATGCGCACGTAGTCGAACTTTGCGGCGCCGGCGTTCCAGGTCGCCTTCATTACTTGCCCGACGTGCGCTGGATTGAGCGTTCCGATTAGGCTGAAATGAACCCATCGGCTGATCGCTTCGGTGCCGTCTGCGCTCTTGTAGCCGCGGTCGGCCGACTCGATTATGAGCTGGCCAAATTTAAATTTGCCAGCGCGCGCGGCCGTGAGTAGGATCAGGAATGTTTCGTCGATGGTCTGGTTTGGAACGTGGCCGTCGAATGCCTCGAAGCTGACGTGCTGCGATGTGCTCGAGCTTCCTGGCGAGCCGCCGTTGACCTTTGGGCAACGGTAGGCGCTGTTGGTGAACAGGCAGGTGCCACCGGCGGCAATGACGAGCGCCCTCGCGCATTCGAGGCCCTGGAGCGGGTCGTCGTTCTTGGCAAGTTGCCGGCCCTTCTCGATCAGTTCGTCAGTAAGCGTGCGGTTGAGTTCCTGCAGATCTGCCTGCGTGGTCTGCGTCAGCTCATAAAGCGAGAAATGATCGGACAGTTGTTGGTCGGCAATCATCGATTTTTCTCCATATAGGAAACAAGAAGGCGCAATTCTTCTAGCGTGGCGGTGCCTTTAATGTTGTTTGCACGCCAGCTTATAATTTGGACATTCCCGCGAACGTAACCTATTTTTGGATTGATGCGATCAATGGATGCTGAGTCGTGGCTTTGAAAAATAATCCCACGATGAGAGCCGCGACCGGCATAATTAAGCGGTGTTCCTAGGACGGGACAAACCGTTGGAAGTGGGAGCAGGTCGTCTATTGAAATGTTGAACTCCAACGATTTGCAAAGCGCGCGCAGGTGTGCTGCTCGAATGAGATGCTTGATCTTGTTTTCTGGGACGGCAAGATGTTTCAGCGCCTGCTTCCGACGGATAGGCAGAAGTCGATCATGATTTTCGCCGCGCCATGCCTTCTGCCTCGCCTTTGATATTTCGGGGTTTTTCTTGCGCCATTTCCTTATCCATACCGCACCTTTGGTTTGACTTAATGCACGTTTTGCGAGCGGTGGAATCGTGAGCTGCGGGCTGGCGTCGTTCATGGCCTATGCCTCCAAAGCGTGAGCAGAGCGGATCCCAGGGTCATGGTGGCGAGCGAAAGGCCGGCGATGACCCAATGGACGTATGTCGGCGCGACGGTCAGGAACTCGAGCCAGGTGGGCAGGATGGACCGCTCGGCGGCGACGCGCTTGTCTGATCGGATATGCCGAATGCTTTTTTTTGTTTCTTCGATGTCTGACTGGATCCTGCCGATCTTTATTTCATGCTCGATTGACTTGTCTTCCGTTCCGCGCTGGCGACGTTCGAGAACCTCGAGCGTCTTGACGGCCGCGGCGAGCACAGGCTCCATGCCCTTGACGAATCCGTGGGTCTCGACCAGAAGCTGGCGGTCTTGAGGTTCCATCAGAGCCGCGCTCCGTTGTCGTCGTATTTGGCCCTGCGATCGCAGCCAACCTCGCGCTCCAGGAACTCGAAGCGCAGGTCGATCTCCTTCTGTATGGTGGCGTTGTTCTCGGTCACCTTCTCGCGCAGGCGCTCGGCGTCCGAGTTCTGCTGGGTCTTGAGCGAGTTGATCTTCTCGACGATGTTGGCATGTAGCGCGAGAATGACGGTGATGACTGTCGCCAATGAAAAACCGCCGATGATGTATTCCATTTTATGCCCCCACCTTCTTTCCGTCCTGCGCCCAGGCGTACCAGCCGCCCACTATAACGTCTTTAGTGTAGTACAATGAACCCATGAAAGATTTAACCTCTCGCATATTTGGGCAATCGCATCAACAACGATGGGCCATACTCTCCTAGTAATTGCAGATGGGCGACCAAAATAGAACAGGCAATGAACAGGAGACTGCGCCAGCATCTCAAACATTCGATAAAAAATTGTCGTCATTTTGGTAGGCGGTTCATTAATTCGGATTCTTGTATAGAGATTTAGCATCTGAAATCCAAGCAAACATTCCTCCCATCCTGACCCCCCAGTAGATCAGCCAGATCGCGGCCCAATGAACGTTGGACGCCTGCATGGCCCGCAGGAGGATGTCGTCGGCGTCCTCGCGCGTGCAGGTCTGGGTGGCGTAGAGCCAGTCGTGGATGACGAAGGCCTTGGACGCTGGACCTATGGGTGGCAGGAGGTTCCAGAAGATGCGCGGGATGGAGCCGAGGTCGGTTACAAATCCTGCCGGTGCCGTTATCGTATCGAACCAGATGTCCTCAAGCGTTAGCGGCGCTGTCAGGCGCCAATGATAACCGTCATCCAAGAAATCTGCTTGGATGGCGTCGAGGAACTGTTCGTGCCGTTTAAGCACCAGACCCCCAGAGCCAGGTGACGCCGGCGCCGATGAAGTCGGGCAGGATGTGCATGGCATGGATGCGGCTCCAGTCGTGGGCGATGAGGATGCCGGTCTTGAGCTGCGGTACCCACTTGTCTCCCCAGGTCGTGCCGAGCGCCCAGTCGAGCGTGGATCCTGGGACGCCGATCGTCTCGCCCATGAGGAAGCGCGTCGTCTGGCCTGCGTTCGAGAGCAGGGGCTTGGTGCCGCCGGCGAAGAGGCCGACGTTGAGAAGCGGCTGGGCATCTGCGTCCACGTGGAAGAATCGCTTACTGACGCCGATGGCCTGGTCGGTCGACTGCAGGCTTTGCCAGACGCCGATCGCTGGGAGCGTGGTGAGGTCGATCTTGCCAGCGATAACGGCCGCGTGCGAAGGTATGGCGGCAAACAGCAGGACGGCGGCGATGAGTGTTTTCATTATGGCGCTCCTGTACAGATGAAGGTTATGTTGTCTCCGGTCAAGGCGGTGAGGCCGGCCGAAATTAAGATTGAGTTGACCGTCACGGTTGGAATTGATAGAGCGATCGGAGTAACCCCGTTCGTGATCGCCACGCAGTCTGGAACTTTCGGCCAGGAATGTCCGAAGACGTAGGTGCAGCTCGTCGATGCCGCGCCGGCCGCGAACGTACAATGTTGGTCGGTGCAGGTTGCCGATTGGACGGCCGTTCCCGCTGAACAGGAGACGGTGCCTTGCGTCGTGGATGATGTGATGACGCCGTAGACGCTCAGGGCTGTCGTGGCTAGACCTACTCCGATGCCGACGAGCGGGGTGCCTGCGATCGTCGCCTTGACGACGAGCGCGGTTCCGAGTACGGACATTGTCGATGCGTCGACGTAGAACGGTGTCGAGCCGTTTGAAGCTAGGACCGTGATCGAGGAAGTATAAAGGACGACGCCGCCCTCGGCGGTGACCTGGAACTGGTCGGTCGTGTTGTTGGGTAGCGACGTTCCCTGCGAGTCGGCCCACGCGAAGGCGCCAGGCGCATTTGCTAATGCGCTAAATCCAGCCGCGAAGGCATACGTTTTCGTCGCGTGGTTCCCTTTGCCGCCTGGGACAACGGATAAAGCGCCGCTTGCTATGTTGCTCGTTCCGCCGCCGATCGTTGATGCTGTACCGCTCGCGGTGTTGAAGGAGCCAGTGCCTCCGTCGTAGCCGCCGCCGCCGATGTGCGAACCTGCGCCGTTGGCTAGGTTGAGCTTTCCTCCGCCAATAGATGAGTAGTCGCCAGTCGCATTATTTCCGCTTCCGCCTGCGATTGTGGAATATCCGAACGTGGGCGTTCCTGTCGCCAGGTTTGACTGGCCGCCGCCGATGGTGCTGAACTGGTCGCTGACCACGTTGAGGTCGCCGCCACCGATCGTGGCATTTAGGGCCTGGGCGCTGTTGTTCGATCCTCCAGAGATCGTGCAGGAAGAACAAGCGGCCGAGTCGGTATTCTTGAAGCCGCCGCCGATGAAGGATTGCGCGCCGCTGATCGTGTTCTTGTTTCCGCCGCCAATATATGAAGAAGTCGCGGCGACCGTAATGTTGTTGCTGAAGCCGCCGCCGACGCCAGTATTGGCCGCCGCCGCCGTGTTTTGATTCCCTCCAGAAACGACTGAATAGTCGCCTTGTGAAATTGATCCGTAGCCGAGACCGACCGAGTAGGCGCCGATCAGAGCCGCGTCCCAGTCGGTGTTGAGGGCTCCGCCAGCGCGGAAGGCGCCCGAGCTCGGGATCCACTCGAACCTTGTACCTGTGCCAGAGTAGGAGACGCCGCCGTTGGTGCCGGTCGATATGATCGGCCCGTTGACCGTCATCGTCGCTTGGTTGACCGTGACGTTGTCTCCGAAGAGCGCGGTGTGGCCGAGCGTGGCGTTGGAGATATTTGTCGCGCCAGTCCAGACGGTGGCGTAGCCGGCGATGCCGCCAGAGATCGACCCGCTGACTCCAGTCAGATGCGAACCGTCTCCGAAAAACGCCGAGGCTGTCACGCTTGAGCCGACGAGAAGCTCGTGATAAATAACCACGCTTGTGCTTGTGGCCACTAACTTCATGATGTGATCGTCGAGGTCTGGCGCGTGGTGCAGGTTGAAATACATATCACGGAATTGGCCGGCCCCAGCGCGGTTGATGTTGAAGAGAACTTTCGGGATGCTGTCGAAGTCTCGGAATGATGTGATGTCGACGCCCTCAGCATTGATGCCGCTACAAAGAAGTCCATCAGATCGGCAAAGCGAGAGCGTGGACTCGCGCTTATCCAGTGTCGGGTCTCCTGGCATGGCGTCGAGCGAGTAGATAGAATACTCCTGCAACGGCGTTTCTTGGTGAAGAATATCGGCGTTATCGCGCGCTACGTAGTTATTAATGATGGACGGGTCTCCGCCGCTGGCCCAGACGAAGCGGCCTGGATTGGCAAGTCCAGCGCCGGCGATGACGTCGCCGTTGTTGACCCAGAGGTTCTTGCCGTTGTCGAGGCGCAGGCCGACGCTTCCTGGCGTGTAGTAAGGGCCAGGGCCGTTGACCGGCGAGACTGAAAGTTGGCCGTAGCTGTTGAGCCACATGCTTGGCCCGATGTTCGCTCCGGTGACCTTGGTCATGAACTCGAGGCCGATGCTGTCGCCGGCTTCGTCACGGAAGCCTTGAATGGTAGCGCTCGCTTGCGCGACGCCGGCGTTCATGTTGTCGAACTCAAGCTGGCCCTGCGTAGTGCCGAAGCCGCCGCCGTCAGTGGTCTGCAGTTGCGCCCATCCAGGATTTGAGATCGTCACGCCGCCATGGGCCTGGACGAGGAAGTTGTCGGTCGTGTTATTCTGGAGCGGACCACCTTGCGAATCGGCCCATGTAAATGAGCCCAGCGCGGCCGAGCGCGCCTGAAATCCAGCCGCGAAGCTCTTGTCGCCGCTGGCTTGGTTCTGCTCTCCGCCTGGGATGTTCGCGCCGCCGCCGCTGGCCGTATTGCTGATGCCGCCGCCCACGGTTGCGTAGCCGCCGCTGGCTTGGTTCTGCGTGCCGCCGCTGACAGTGGCGTAGCTACCGCTTGAGGTATTGACCTGCCCTCCGACGACCACGCTGGCCAAACCCGTTGCCTGGTTGTTGTTGCCTCCTCCGGTGAAGGCGAACTGGCCATTGGCTGAGTTGTTGAGGCCGCCGACGACGACGCTGTAGGTCGAGTTGACCACGTTGGTATTACCGGCGCCGATGAAGGAATACTGGCCTGTGATCGAGTTGCTATGGCCGGCGGTGATGGCCGAGTAACTCTGGTTTACGAAGTTCGAGTCGCCGCCGCCGATGAAGGTTGAGTTACTGTAGAGCTTGTTGTTGTAGCCGCCGCCGACGAAGCCGTCGGGGCCGTCGGCGATGTTTGAGTTTCCGCCGCTGACCGTGGCGTCGCCAGAGCCGGCGTAGTTGAAGATGCCGCCGCTGACGGTAGAGTATGGCCCTTTGGCTTGGTTGGCGTATCCGAAGGCTGCAGAATACGGCCCGATGTTCGCCGCATCCCATTCCGTTCCGAACGTGCCGCCGGCTCGGATTGCGGCCGAGCTGGGGATCCACTCGAAGCGCGTACCGGCTCCAGAGACGACCACGCCGCCGAGGACGCCGGTGGCGAGCAGAGGCCCTTTGACCTGGATGGTCGAGTTGTTGACGGTGAGGTTGCCGGTCATCGTTCCGCCGGCCAGGGGCAGGTAAACTCCGACGATGCTGCCGGTCGACGGGATCCCGCGCAGGTGGCTTCCGTCGCCGTAGAAGGCGCTGGCTGTCATGGACGACGTTGCCGTCATCGTGGCCGCGGTGATTCCGTACTTGGCGCCGAGGCCGCCCAGGCCGTTGATGGTGACGCTGGAAGCAAAGGTCGACGTATTGGGGACGGCGCCGCCGTTCCAGTTCGTGGCCGTGACGTTGGTCAGGTGCGAGCCGTCGCCGTAGAAGGCCGAGGCCGTGGACGAGGACGTCGCCGTCATCGTGGCCGCGGTGATGCCGAAAGGAACGGCCAGGTTGCCGGTCGAAGTAAACGTGCTCTTGATGGCGCCGCTGCCGAACTGGGCGTTGCCGTTGACGTCGAGCGTCGCGCCTGGTGTGGCCGTCAGTATCCCGAGCGAGCCGCCGTTGAAGTAGCTGCTGGCGTTCGGGCTGATGACGTCCTCGATGGATCCTGATCCGTTGTAGAGGATTATCGGGACGTTGGCCTTGCCGTTGAAGTTGAAGGCAAAATTCGTTTGGGCCGACCCTGCCTGCATGTCGATCTGGTTGCCTTGCATGTATAGGTCTGCTCCAAGCGTAAGGCTCGATGCTGTTACTCCGTAGGTCACGCCAAGGCCGCCGCCGCCGTTGAAATTGGCGCTTGACAGGAATCGGGTGTAATTGGAAACGGTGCCGCCGTTGAACGTCGTATTGAGGCCGGTCAGATGCGTGCCGTCGCCGAAGAAGGCGCTGGCCGTCACGGATGATGTGACCAGCAGGCCCTGCGCGCCTCGGACCGTCACGCTCGAGAGGAAGGTGGTGGTGTTGAGGACGGTGCCGCCGTTGAAGTTGCCGCTGCCACCGAGGGCTATGCCGTTGATGTTGCCGAGGACGGTGCTGCCCTGGACGGCCGTTATCGAGTTGCTGGTGACAAGGATGTTGGTCGGGAGCGTGCCGCTGCTCAGTGCGGTGAGCGGGATGCCGTAGATGTGCAGGCCGCTGACGGATGGTGAGGACGTCCAGACGGGCGCGAGCGTCGCGCCATTGGTCTGGAGCAGGCCCTGTGGCGTTCCTGGATAGAGCGTCGCCATGTGGCCGACGTTGTCGAAGTACGGGATGCTGCCGGTGGAGATGTTGACGAAGTTCTGGCCCGTGCCGCCGTACTGAGTGCCGACAGGTGTCCCTTGCCATAAACCTGCCGTTATCGTGCCGACGCCGGTGATGCCGCTGTAGGCGCCGGTCATGCGGCCGCTCGGGACGGTTCCCAGAAGGAGCTGTGTGGCGTTGAGGTTTGTCAGGCCGGCGCCGCCGCCGTAGAAGTTCGTGGCTGTGCCGGTCACCACGCTGAACGTGCTCAGGCTCAAAGAGCCGACCGTGAGCTGGCCTCGGATGGTCGCGCTTGTGATGTTCATCTGGGCGGCCTGGGGTGCCGCGCTATTGGTTATACAGTTGCTACAAAATTGACCGAATGCCGCCGCTGGAGAGAGAAGAATAATCATCGCTATTTTTTTCATTTCTTTCCCCTTAGGTAATTCGCCAGCCGCTCCAGAGTAGCAGGATTGTCTTTTGTGTGTCCTATCGCCACGTTGCATCCCGAGCAGAGCAGGCCACGAACCAGACCTGTGGCATGGTCGTGGTCGACCAGCAGGACGCGCGTGAGTTCGGACTGGTGCTTTGAGCAGCCGCGACACATGCCAGCCTGCGCTTGGAAAATAACATTATAATCGGACATCGTGAATGCTGACCCGTCAGCGTTCTTCATGCCGTGGTGCTTCCATGTGCGGTCGCGCATCTGTTCGCGCGGTGTCGTATTTTCCCAATATTCCCGTCGACATGTCTGGCAATGGCCCTTGGCGTCAACATTGTTTAGGCGCTCATGCCCGCGCAGGCAGAGCGGCTTAAACGTTGCCTTTTTCTCATGGCGTCTCTGCTTTTTTACTGGGTCCCAGCGTTCCTTTTTGCATGAACGACAATGTCCTGTTTTGTCGATGTTGCCTTCACGGACATGGCCCCATTTGCATAAAGGCTTAAAGGTGCCAGCGTTCCCCATATTCTCCACCGTCATATTACCACGATTCCAGTCCTCATGGCTTAGTAAATCTCGTCCACAATGATTTGACCGTCCGATCCTGCGGTGCCGTTCTGACCGTTGCCGCTGTGCGTGCCGGCCGCGCCTCCAGTTCCGACCGCGTATGCGTATGTGGCAGTCGGCGAGTTGATTGTGATTTCCACGTATTCTCCCGCGCCGCCGCCGCCGCCGCTGAATGCTGAACCGCCCGATCCAGACGTTCCGCCTTGGCCGCCGGCGCCAGAGTTGGTTCCACCAGGGCCGGCGGGTAATTTGCTGCCGCCGATATTGTATGCAGACAAGCCGCCAAGGCCTCCAGGGACGGCGACTCCGCCGGCTCCGCCATTTCCGTCTGCTCCTGGGATGGTGTATGGAACAATGCCCGCTGCTCCAGTTCCACCAGCTCCGCCGGTGCCTGGAGAACCTCCGGCACCGTGAGCACCGTGGTGGGCGGTTATAGTTCCGAAGGTTGAGTCGACGCCATCTCCACCGTTTGTTCCTGTCGCGCCGCCGCCGCTGCCGCCGCCGCCGCCGGCGAGGACGCGGATTATAATCTGTCGGCATCCCGTTGGGGTCGTGTAGGTTCCGCTTCCTGCCGTGAAGACTTGGCGCGTTGCAACGTGCGCTTCCGCCGCGGCCGTCGACTGGATTGTGGCGTCAGGGAATTGAAGCGGGAGGCTGATGATGATGTTGGTGTTGTTGTCGGAGACATGGCTGTCGACCACCAGCATCGAGCCTCCAGGTCCGACGCCTGGTGCTGTGTTGCTTATCCTCGGGAGCGTGTTGACGGTGTTGCCGCTCGGGATCAATTCTTGTGGGTCCATCCACTTCCAGAAGGCGTTGCTGGCTGTGACGGGTGGCACGTTCCCGATGTTGCCGTCTTGCAGAGACAGATAAATGCTCCCAGCATTCCATTGGACGTATGACGGGTTTCCGCTGAGGTAGTACGTCGTGTTGGCGTCCCACTCCGGGATGCCCTGCTGCATGAGGTAGCAGAGCGCCAGGGTCGTGACGTAATCGACGGCGTTGACGTCCTGCTTGTAGGGCGCCTTGTCGGCCGTGACGATCGCCGAGGACCAGCCGGTTCCCCACGTCGGGAGGGCCTGGATGACGGTCGGGTCGGTGGTGTAGTTCGGGATGCCGGTGAACTGCGCGGATCCGAACTGCTCGATGTCGGTGCCTGGCGCTGTCGAGCCAAATATTTTGAGCGGGAAGCGGGTTATTCTTGCCATTGTGTTTCTCCTAGATCGCCACGATCTCTACTCCTGCAGGGTGGGGAAAGGCATTTAAATATTTTATGATTCCAAACAGGTTTGCATTCGGGTCGCCGGCGCCGTCGGTGTACGTCGCCACCATCGGGACGCTCTCGTCGACCGTGACGAAGGTTCCGAAAAATTCGAAGAAGATGTCGTCAACAACGGAGACCGACAGGAAGGCGTTGTCGGATGCGGCTAGGTAGAGGATGAGCTGGATGAGCAGTCCGTCGGAGAGCGTGTATTCTCCGATGACCTGGTTGGTGCTCTGCCAGAAATCGAGCGGCGGCCCGATGGTCGTGTCGCCCATGCCGCCGATGGTCGGGTCGTATGTCGTCGAGGTGTCTTGGAAGCCGTAGAAGGATCCTGGTGGCAGGTAGTTGGGAAGGACGCGCTGCGCGCCGACGAACTGGGCGAGGACGTCGACCTGGTCGCCGACGGCCAGGGCCTGCCCGTAGATCGTCGAGATGGAGTAGGCCGCGGCGACCTGGCCGACGATTTGGTTGGCGATCGCCACCGTCGCCTGCAATGCGATGGTCGCCAGCGCCTTTGGCTGGTTTGAAGGATCAGAAAATTGAATGATCAAGAGGTCAACGTAGGTCTGAATCAGGTCGCCGTCGGTCATACCGGCCTCCTGTTCTGCTTTGATCTGTTCGCCTTCGCCGTCAAAATTTGAAGGTTCCAAGGAACATTGAGACCATTAAATCCTTTCCCTTTGAGCGGCCAGATATGGTCGACGTGGTGCGGGGTTCCGCTGATCAATGTCATCCAGCTGGATTCCTGATATATTTTAAACAGATCCAATCGATTTACCCACGGCGGTGTCGCCATTAATTCAAGACATCTGCGTTCTGATGCTCGACGTGAAGCGCATGCCATTTGCCATGCTTTGTATTCTGGTGAGGCGTGGTACTCGCGCATCTTGACAGCGTTTAGGTGACGCTGACTTTTTGAATAATAACGTTTCACGTTTTCGCATCTTCTTTTGCGTTCGTCTGGTGTCTTTGTTTTTGCGAGAATCTGATCTTTGTTCTCTGCGTAGTGCTTGATCGCATATGCCCGCCTCTCGTCGCAGGTCATCTTATAATACTGTTTGTTGTGTCCAGGATGCGCCAGACGCCAAAGCCTGGTTCTCTCTCTTGATAAGGCTATTTTTTCTTCTGTGATCATGGTTTAGGTGATAACGATGTTCGCAGGGTTCAAAGTAAAATAATGCTGAAAGTCCGAGGGCGTCACGGTCTGCAGCGCTGGGATTGGCGTAATGTCGACGAAGACGTTGGAGAGGTATCCGTTGGGCGCGATCGTCTGCATGGCGCGGATGACGTCGCCGATGTAGCTGCTCTGGTTCAAACGGTAGACGAGCTGGGCTGCCAGGGTGTCGGCGAGCGCGGAATAGTTGAATGTGTCGACGCCGTTGATGGGCAGGATGACGAACGAAATGTAGAGGTCCTCGGTGAGCGCTTTATCCCAGTAGGCGGTGAAGGTGTTGCCCGCGGGGCGCGTGATGGTGTAGTGGTGGCCGGCCGTCACGAGCTGGGCGGCTCCCAGGCCCTTCTTGGTGTAGATGACCTGCGCGATCGTGGCTTCTGGGACGGTCGGCGCGTTGACAATGACCCAGATGCCGTTGGCCGGCACGCCGTTGACGGGCGCGTTGGTGTCGTTATCTGGCACGAATGCGTCGATGACGCCTGGGGTGTTGCGAAGCTGGGCCTGGATGGTGTCGGCCGGTCCTGTCGCGCCGAGCGAGAAGCTCAGGCCGTGGCGGATTTTAAGCTGGACGTCCGTCTCTTCATTTATGCCTGTGCTGGTCGGCGGCGTGAAGACTTCGATCGGGACGCTGGCGCCGGCGCTGGCGTTCTGGTCCATCGTCACCTGCGACGGTGAATCGACGGACAAGAGCGTCGCTCCTGCTGGGATCCCGACGCCGACGATGTCCATGCCGGCGGTCATCAAGGATGTGTCTCCGATGCCGGTCACCTGCGGGCTGCCGGCCATGGTTGTGCCGGTGTCGAAGACGGCGACGACGGGGTTGGCGACGGACGTCCATCCCACCAGGGGCGTGACGATGACGCTGATGGTGTTGGGCGTGACGAGCACCTGGCCGATGTTGACGGCGACAAATTCAAGCGTTGCGACCGTGATGCCGCCGCTGAAACTGTAGGAGTTGACGAGCTGGTATTGGTTGCCGGCTTGGTCTGAAACCGTGGCGACGACGGCGCCTGGGGTGATGATGAGAACGTCTTGGCCTGGGAGCGTCAGGGCCTGGGAGACGGTGATTTGGACGTAGACTTTTGTGTAGGTTCCTGGCTGGCGCTGCATGCCGTTCAAGGCGACGAGGTTGTCGAGCTGGACGCCGAAGGCGTTCTGCAGGCTGAGTTGGCTGTTGACGCTGGTCAACAATTCCAGGTTGTCCTCGAGCGCCGTGGCGTAGATTGTCATCTGCTGGCCGTCGGGCGTGTTGCTTCCGAGGTTGATGTCCGAGCCGTAGATGGTGGTGTAGCCGGCGGTCAGGTCGGCGATGATCTCGGGCAGGGTGTCGACGATCAGGCCGGTGCTGTCGATTATGTTTGGCATTTTATATTGTCCCTACGATCGGTGGCGTCAGGATGAACGGCACCTGCGGCGAGTAGATTGTCTGCAGGGTCATGGTGATGCTGTCAAAGCGCGTGCTGCTGCTGAAGTTGGCCTGGAAGGCCAGGATGCTGACGACGCCGTAGGACTGGAGCACCACTTGCTTTATCTCGACGGCAAGGTTCGCCTGCTGGCCGTAGTCGAGGCGGTTCTTCCAGTCGACGCCGGCGAGGACGTTGAAGAAGCAATCGCCGACCCACTCGAGCAGTCGGGTCTTAAGGTTGGCCTCGATGGCGGCCTCGTCGATGAAATAGGAGTTAAGGCCGTTCCCAAAGATCCAGTCGTTCGTCGCCGTCACTCCGCGAATAATCATATTCTTAGTATAACAGGTTCCCGAGCGCGCTGTTCGCCGCGGCCAGGTTTCCGCTGGTGTCGACAACGGGGTTGCCGCCGGCCGTCGCTCCGAGGATGCCGGTGATGAGCTGCTGCAGGATTGTCAGCAGGTTTCCCGTTACGTTCTGGACGGTGATCTTGCCGCTCTTGAGGCCGACGTATGTGGTTCCGTCTGGAAGGATGAGTCGCGTCTCCCTTGGGTTGATGACTGGGATCCTGGTGTCCTTGTGGAAGTTCAGGCCGACCAGCGCGATGCCGTCGGAGAGGTCGTGCAGGCGGCCGTCGAGCGGCGCCTGCTCTCCGCCGTTCTGATACCAGGCGTCGAGGTTGCGATCGGAAAATAAAACGATGCATTGGTCGCCGGCCGCGATCGGGAATTGGAGCGAGGCGCCGCCGCCCTGCAGGGTGAAGACGGGGCAGTTGAGCAGCTTTGGGTATGACGAGACCGAGCCGTCGGCCAGGACGCGCCGAAATAATATCTGGATGGTGGCGGTGTGGGCGCCGCCGTCAAAGTCGATAATCTGTCCGACCTTGACGCAGTTGAGGCTGGCGAGCATTTGGCTCTTGAAGGCCTGCAGGACGTCGTAGAGCTTTGGCTCTTTGAGCGGGAGGCCGAAGCCTATCAGCGGATTATTGGATGGCGCCATTGGTCGTGTACGCGGGGTAGTAGTAGCAGTAGACGCGCGTCCTCAAGTCTCCGCCGACGGCGTCTGAAATCATGCCGGTGTGATCAAGGCCGACGATCGGGTAGTTCCCGTTGTTGACGGTCTCGATGCTCTGCAGGGTGACGAGCTGGCCGACTTTAAGCCGCGGCTCGAAAACCATGGGGAAGGCGACGATGGTCTGCTGCTTCTCGGGCGTGTCGAGCAGGCCGGTCTCTGGCGTGATGATTGTCAGGCCGCCGGTCAGGCTGGGTATGACGGGGTTGGCCATAGAAACGATGTAAACCTTCTCCAGGTCGATGAAGGCCGAGGCGTAAAGGTTGCGGGCCATCTCGGTGATCTTCTCCCACGGCGAGCCGTCAAAAGAAACGCCGGTGAGGTTCTGGACGTTGAGCGTTGGGTCGATGTAGCCGAGGGTCACGTGCGGCTTCATGGCCGCAATCAAGGTGGTGAACTGCTGCTCGGTGGTGGTGCCGGCTTCCAGCGGCGTGCTGATGTAGCTGTTGTTGACGGCAAAGCCGCCATCCCATGCCGCTATGTTGGTGACCCAGTTCGGGCCTTGGCGGTGCGACGCCGCCTTGGTGATGTTGCCCTGGAAGATGAGAGGCAGGGATTGCAGCGTCTGCTGGCCTTGGTCGTTCGGCGCGCCTGGGACGCTGACCCAGGAGCGGTAGCCGGCGCGCAGGGTGACCTGGCGGTATTGCCCCTGGCTGTTCCAGTCCTGGTAGATGTCGCTGCGCGCCTCGGCGCTGATGTTGTAGAGGATGAACTCGCCCTCGGACATGGATTGAAACTGCGCGCGCGTGATGCCCATCTCGAGGGTGAGCGGGGATTGAAACGTCCAGATCCTGCTGGCGCCCTGCACCTGCATCCAGAAGGCGCGCTGACTCTTCATGCCAGGATCCCGTAGAACGTATTCTCGACGGCCGCGACGTCGGCCGCGGAGAGCAGGTAGATGCTAATGTTGCCGGTGGCGAAGTCCTCGACGCTGACGGGGTCGTTGCCGTTGGCGCTGACGATGGTCAGGCCGAACGGGATGATGTTCTTAAAATTGCGCAGGATGTTCGGGTGGACGCAGAGCATCTGGCCGCGGATGGCGCCGTTGGGAAAGGCGGCGTGGATGAAGTCGAAGGTCCAGCGCTGGATGGAGCCGCGGTAGACGAGGTTCAACGTGCCGGCGCTGCCGTCTGGCATCTGCAGGGCGGTGCTCTGGTTGGCGGAGTCGTTTAGGTTGTCGATGAGTACCATTAAAATTTGATGGCCGCGACGCCGGCGGGTATCGGTGTTCCAGAGGTCAGGCCCAGGCTCAGTTTCGACTGGATCTGGGTGGCGGCGCGCGCCATGCGCTTGGCGTTGGCCGCGGCGGCGCCGTTGATGTCGACGTCAATAAATCGCATCTGCTTCATGGTCACGGTGATGTCCGAGCGGGTCTTGCTGTCCTTGGGCTGGACGAAGACGAGGGTCTCGATGGCCATGTTGGGCAGGAGCGTCCAGGGCGTGAGGACGTTGAATATTTGCTTTTGTTCCCAAAGCTGCGAGAGGGCCACGTATGCTTGCTGCTGGCGCGTGGGCGCGCCGGTGCCGCCGCCGAAGAGCGCGGCCAGGTTCTTGGCCTGGTTTAAATATTGGGATGCGGTGTTGGTGTAGTTCATGACCTGGGTGACGGCGCCTGAGACCTTGCTGGTCAGCTTCTGCAGCTGCTGGGGCGTGTACTTACCCAGGTAGGCGCCGACGGTTCCCATCTTCTGGACCAGGGTGGTAAGCGTTGGCAGGCCGTTTAAGGCGCCACGGACGCCCTGGTTGGTCGGTGGAAGGTAAAGCTCGGACACGAAGCCGCGCAGGACGATGCGGGGCGGCCGGTTGGCGATGTGGTCTTGGATGGCGGTGTTGTTCTCGGAGTAGTGGTCGGGGATCTCCGACTCGAGGCGGATTTCGTCGTCGCCCTCGTAATCGAAGACGAAGCCGGCGATGCCCTTCATGCCGGCGGGGTTGATGATGTAGCTGTTGCTGACGCCGTTGATGTAATTCTGGACGCTCGAGATTGTGTTAAAGGCGGTGCTCGCGCCGCTCTGGACGCCCGATTGGATGCCGCCGGCGAAGTCAGAAAGGCCCATAGATCACCAGCCTCCGCTCTTGCCCTTGATCTGCTGTATCGTCTTGGTCAGGCTATTCTGGTGGTGGCTGTCGAAGGCTTCCTTGGTCTTGGTGGCGATGCTGTGGGCCTCGCCGCCGGCCACGTGGATGTCGGTCTTGTTGTTCTGGGTCAGGTGGACGTTCTTCTCTCGGGCCATGGCGTAAAGCTCGAGCAGGACGGCCGCTGGGATGGCGACCGCGCCCGCGGTGCCGACCCCGACGCCGAGCATGGCCATGCTGGCCCAGCCGCCGGCCGCCATGAGGCCGGCCTCGAACTTCTCGCCGCCGGTCATCTTTTCCTTGCCGCTCATGACGTCGACGCCCTCTTGCCCGATCTTGAGCAGGAGAGGCAGGTGCGCGGCCTCCATGTTCTGGGCCAGCACCATGAAGGTGTTTTTTAGGACCTCGGCCTGCTCGCTTAAGGCCGTCCAGTTAGCGACGTCGCGGTCGTTGAAAATTGGTGAGTTGCGCTCGCGCGACTGGAAGGTGCCGTTTGGGAGCGTATACATCTGCATCATGCTGCGCGTGTTGGCGAGCGTCTGGATAAGGCTGCCGGTGTTGGTGACGGCCTGGGCGTGGCTCATGTGCTGCAGGTCCATCATGCGCTGGATGGTTCTTGGGACGGCCACGCGCAGGGCCTCTGCGAGTTGATCGGCGTTCTTCATCGATGGCAGATTAATTCCCAGTTGGCTGCCGGCCCTGAAGGCCGCCGAGTTCGGGTTGCCGATCATCGGGTCGGACAGGAGCTTCTGCATGTTGGCGAATGATTGCGTGACGTCGTCGATGGGAACGTGCGAGCCGCGGGCGACGTTTTGCCAGCGCTGCAGGAGCGTGATGTTCGTGTCGTACTGCTTGTTTACGTCGGTGAAGCCGCCGGCGAGCGTCATGGCCTGCAGGGCGGCGTTCTTGAGGTATAAGGCTAGAGTGGTGAGGGCGCCGATCTCGCCCAGGGTCTCGAGCTTCATGTCGGCCATATTGTTGACCATCTTGCGCAGGGTGATTGCGCCTTCGCCCTTGACGCCAAGGTCAACGTAAAAGTCGGCCAGCTTGAATCCCACGGTCAGCTCTCCTTGTTCAGTTCCATGTACGCGCTTTCGTAATCGACGAGGTAGTTCTCGTACTGGAGCGCGGTGATGACGATGTCGGTGGGCATTTCGAGGACGTTCCTCGGGTCGCCTCCGCCGTATCCCTGCCGCGCCAGTTTGAGAGCCACGCCGAGCGCCTCGTCGACTCTTACGTCAACGACCGGCCGCCTCCCCTTGTCTGGTACGTAGGTCTTTACGACGAAGAGGCTTGCTGAAAAAAACTATTTACGTTCACCTCGAGAACCTTCGAGACGATTTCGTCGTAGTCGGCTCGAGCGGCGTCCTTGAGCGCTGGGTCGTCGAAGAGCGCTTCGTTGACCTTGGCGCCGGCGTATGTGGCGGCCTTTGCGCAGACAAAGAACATCTCGCGCACTCCGATGTCGTCAACGATTCGCTGGCTTGAATCCGCGTCCGAGAGGCCGAGCAGCTTGCCGGCCTCCAGGCACCTTTTGACCGCGTCGCGCGTGGCGATGCCGTCCTTGAAACTGACGCAAGAGGCGACCAGCTTGTTGCCGCTCTTGAGGGTGAACTCGGGCATGGGATATTTCTCCTTTACTGCAATTTACAAACCACGGCTGGGCAGGCGGCCGTGAGCGAGCCTCCGATGCAGTTCCAGGCTTGCGTCTCGAGCATGAACCAGCCGTATGAGCTGGCGGCCGGTATGGGCCAGCCGAGGTGCGTGCTTGGCACTGGGACGGTGATGGACGAGACGGCGATGTCCTGGCTGCAGAAGATGCTGGATCCGCAGGCGTTGTAGATGCCGATGGCCGGCTGGACGGACGGTCCCGAGGGCGTGGGCGTGCTGGTGAAGACGACGGTCGGCACCGATGAGGATATTTGGATCTCTGAGCAGATGGGCGACGTCGACAAGGAAATCGACGGGAACATCTGCGCCTGCGCCTTACTGCCGAAGCAGATCAATGCGGCGAGCAATAGCCAATGTTTCATGCGTCCTCCTTACTGAATCAAACGAACCCAATTTCCCCACTTGATCGGCCAGACGGCCACGCTCTGCTCGGTGTCGCCGGCCGCGGACGACTTGGCCTCGATTCCCTTGGTGAAGATGCCGCCCGAGAGCAGGTAGACGACGGACGAGATGTTGCCGCTGCCGTCGCCGGTGCGCTTGGTAAAAACGCCGGTCATGAGGCCGAAGTTCGAGAAGGCGGTCGTCTGCTGCTGGAGCAGGCTGTTGAGGTACTTGTCGTCGACGCCGGCGAGCAGGACGCGCATGGACAGGTCGCATAAAAATCCCATGTTGTTCTGGGCGTAGATCATCGTGCCGTTCTTGCCCTGCTCGACGTTCGCCATTTCGTTGGGGAACGTGATAATTGCGGGGTCCTTGTTGGCCAGGGTGCTGATGACCTGGTTGTTGATCTGGAGCGTGTCGTCTCCAGAGAGGGCGACGGTCAAACCTTTTTGGGCCATGATGTTCTCCTGTTAGAGCGCGATGTTGACGAGTATGCTGACCTTGTGAATGGCGCCGGCGGCGAGCGCTGCGATCTGGATGGGCGGCGCCGTCCTGGCCTGCAGCTGGCCTTGCGTGAGGCCAGAGACGGGCAGGCTGTAGGTGTAGTATCCAGCGTCGGCCACGTTGCGGTAGAGGTCTTGCGTGTTGCCAAAGATGGTGGCGCCGACGGGCCAGACGCCTGGCGTCATGAAGCCGTTATTCACGCCCTGGGCCAGGACTTGGTTCAGGACGTTCTTGAGGGCGTTCATGCCGATCTCGGTGAGCGGGATCTTGGTGCCGGTGCCGGCGAGCAGGTTGAAGGCGGCCGTCTGCAGGGCGAACTGGAGCCAGAACTGGTTGTAGACTTGGTCCGTCCAGTTGTTGGCGCCCGAGGTCAGCAGGCAGGTGAAGCTCGAGACGTTGGCGTAAACGTCCACGCCGGCGAGCTGGGCCGCGGCGTAGATCGTCGGCGTCAGGGTGGCGTCGGCTGGGATGTTCGCCAGCTGCTTTAAGTTCATGGTGATGACGGTGTTGGACCCGTTGAAGTTCACCGACAGCTCGCGCGCGGCGTAGCAGATCGGAAGAGCACACGTCTGAACTCCAGTCACGCCAATATCTCGTATGCC
>OCZT010002213.1_pt1 | contig 20143 bp, 19 predicted proteins | sample 1539031 | NCBI WGS metagenome assembly OCZT01 (sample SAMEA3539308, study PRJEB22396) | soil metagenome | biome: tundra; feature: field; material: soil | place: USA | collected 2010-05 | depth 0.15 m | reverse complement strand
AAGGAGGGGGCAGGGGGCAGGGGGCAGGGGATATAGTGGCGTCTCAACAGTTCAATCAGATCCATTTTGCGTAAGGGTACAGCGATTGAAGACCCAGTAATTCTAGACAGCGAATCGTCAGCCAAAGTCGTTTGGCGCAATGACGGAAGGCGCCAACTCCAAATTTGCCCTCGTCCCCCTGACTCGTCAAAGCGGGCAAGCAGGTGGATTTTGCATTCCTTATCTTTGCAGATTGGGCAGTGCTCCGAGGTGGGGTCAACTTCACTCATGAGCGAAATCTCGGCTGTCGGCGGCCTTGGGTTGCTGCTCTTGCATGATTCCGTACTCCTGCATGTTTGGCTGGGTCTGGTGCATGGCGGAATTCTCCCATACCGTTGCGAACCGCAGTTACCTTTTTGCCGCCCACGCATTCGGCGTACCAGCGGTCTCAGAGGGTCACAAATAGCCCAATAATTTATTTGCGGTATCGCTCAAGTCGTATGGTAATCTCGTGCCGTGGCAGACGGCAGCGAGGATGACTAGCAATAGTTTCTAGGCCAGCCGCTAAGACGATGGCTTCAATAATCTGACCGTCAAAAAGCTGATCACAAACCCAGAGCGCGCCGAAGTACGGCAGTCCTTGCGCCTCGGCCAAGGCACGCAGCTCGCCGTCACCAGTTAGAAGAGTCCAGTTACGGTTTGATGCCAGGGAAAACGCAAAAGCATCGGGTAAGGAAAGCTTTGGGCGCAGTCCTCGTGTGGTCTGTGCGACCGTCAATTCTTCGCTTGTTAGCTCTTCGACCCGCAGCCCTTTTGCGACCAACTCTGGTCCTTCAAATTGTTCAAGTTCTTGCCGGTAAAGAACGTCAGGGACGGCAAATTCAAAAGGTAGCCTGAAACAGCCATCGAGCAAGTTCCCGCGTCCGAGATCAATCAGGACGGACGTGTCGGAAACCAGGATTGTCATGGATCATGCGGCTGCGGGCTGATCCATACGCTGCGTCAGGTCGCGAACTGAGATGCCCAATATCTCGGCTGCTTTTGATTCCCCGATCACACGTTCCGCCAAAGCGCGGAACGTCAACCGCTCCATGCGTTGCGGTTGCTCCAGATCCGGCTCCATTGCGCCAGGCTCTTTAAAAGGCGGCTTTCGCCAGCCGTGCTCATTGAAGGCCTGGAACATCCGTTTGAATGCAGCTTCACTGAGAATGCCGAGTTCTCGGCAACGATACGTAATTGCCTGAAAGCTTGCACCAAACAGTTCTTTGAGCCGCGCTAGTTCGCCAAAACTAATGACCGTGCGCCGGTTGCCGATTTCGCGCTGCAGGGCGGCAGCTGGCATGAGGAAGGCGCCGGCAAATCGGTTCGCGGCCTTTTCCGCATCTGCTCCCGGTTGAACGACCATAAGCATGTGGCCGAGTTCATGGGCGAGCGTGAATCGCTTACGCTCAGCCCACGTATTGGCTTTTATGACAATGACCGGAACAGGCTCATTGTTTTTGCGCTTTACCTTCGCCATCAGCCCGTCAATCTCCGAAAGATCAGCGGACAAAATTTTAATGCCGCGTTCTTCGAGGAGCTCCGAAAGATTCGGAATCGGATCGATGCCAAGATCCCAGTGTGTACGGATTGCGCGGGCTGCGCTCTCGGCATCGGCAATGTCTTTGACCGGGTAGGGCGCTTCGAACGGACGGTCCCATACGACGCTGGCAAGACCCAGCGCGTCCTCGATCGTTAGGTAGCGCTCGAGCAGATGCAGCGCGCGGCCTTCGACGAACGCCTCTTCCTTTTTGGAAGCGATGCCTTTTTTTCGGAATTCAACGCCATCCAAAACCATGTCGTCGGTGGCGAGCAAATAGTCCTCGGACACGTTCAGCGCCCGTGCGAGCGCGCTCAGGACGCCTGAACGTGGCATGTCCTCATTGCGTTCGTACTTGCCGATCGCCTGGGCCGTTACCAGGTTTCCAATTGCTGATGCTAGTTCACGTAGGGAAAGACCGGAAGCAGACCGTGCTAGCTTAAGTCGTTGTCCGATCACGATTTTATCTCCTTTTGCGTCGATTTACAAATATACCAAGATATGCTATAGTTGTAAACTAGAAACTTCCGCCAATGGTTCCGGTCGCCGCCTCTGGGATCGCAGCCAATTGCCGGGCGCCCCGAAGAGGGCCAGAAACAGGGAACTGACCGATGAACTACTCAGACCGCTTTTTGCGCGAAACCGCGAGCTATAGCGTCTTGGACGTGATGCTGGCGGATATTGCCGTTCGTATTCAGCTCACGCCGACTGACTACCAGACTGCCATCCAGCATTTTGACGCCATCAACGAATGGATGGACCGGGTCGAAAGTCCGCTCCATGGACGCATCGAACTCTTTTACCCGCAGGGCGGGTTCATGATCGGCGCGACGACCGCCCGTCATGCCACCGACGCGGAATTTGATCTCGACGTTATGGCCCAAATCAACTGGCCTGCCAACGTTGACCCTGAGATTGCGCTAGCGACCACGCATCGTGCGATTCGCGGTGAACCAGGTTCGCGATATTACAAGAAGTCCGAGCGCAAGACGAGATGCAGCATCGTTCAATACGACGGCATGCACGTCCACGTGACGCCCGCTATCCGGCTCATCGGCCGCGAGGAGAGGACCAGCTATATCTTTCACTCGAAGCCAGCGGACCCGAACGAGCCGAAGTTGACGCTCTTCGCCAACCCCTTCGGCTTCGGGCAGTTGTTCCTGGCCAACACGCCGGCTGATGAGGCCTTCGGGCTCTACTTCGAGAAGGCCTCGCTGGATCATGACCGATGGCGATTTCAAGGCATGGCTGCTGACGCAGCGGCTGAGGCCGTTCCGGCCCAGATGCCGATCTACCGCAAATCGCGGGCGGTAATTGCACTTCAACTCATCAAGCGCTGGCGAAACCTCGCCTATGACCGCCGGCATACAAGCTTGCGGCTGCCGCCATCGGTTCTCATCGCGTATTACGTCGCGACCAACGCTAACCAGACCAAAACGTTGGCGGACGAACTGCTTCATCAGGTCGAGCGTATTATCGCCGCGCTTGAGGCGGCCGAAGGCATGGGTCGCACGGTGCGCGAACTCAACCCCGCCTGCCGCGAGGACGAATTGACCGATCGCTGGCCCGCAAGCGTCGCCGAGCAGCGTGTGTTCATTGACGAATTGAAGGCGTTCGCACTCCAGCTTCACCGCTTGCAGTACGGCGTGCCGCTGCCGGAGATGCAGCGCATCCTTGAGGATTTGTTCGGCGAACGCCCGGCGCGCGAGGCTGTGCGCAAGTACGCTGGCCAGCACGTCAGCGATAATAACACCGGCAAGGGATTCCATATCCTGCGCAGCGGCAGCATCCCGGCGCTCGGCTCCGCCGCCGTTCCGGCCGAGGCAAGGCCGACGCCAAAGAGCACGCCCTTTGGAGACTAAACGGCTATGCCGATCTTGTCGGTTGACGAGCAAGACCGAAAACTGCGGGCGGAATGCCCGCAGTTCAAGCTCGTCGCGAACCTCGGGTGGATGGGAATTTGGGAAGGTATCCTACGACCGATATGCCAGACCTATCGCGTTCGCATCGTGTACTTCTCACGCCGTTATTACGATGGTTGGACCCTTGCCAATCCACTTGTCAGCGTCACCGTCATTGACCCGCCGGTCGGCCCCGATCCGCGCGGCACGGGTGAGCCGCCGCCGCATACCTACCGTTACGGCCACCCGCCGGCCTTTCCGCATCTTTGCATCTTCGATCCGAAACTGCATGAATGGACGCGGGACGAATACATTGTCGACAAAATCGTCCCCTGGACAATTAAATGGCTTTTCTTCTTTGAGGACTGGCTGGCGACCGGCGAGTGGCGCGGTGGCGGCCGGCACCCGGAGATCCCGGCACCATGCCTGACGCCGGACGACTTGGACCCGGAGAGCCGCGCTCGGCACGAGCGATTCCGCAGCGCCGAATTCCACAGGCTTGGTCGAAAGATCGGCGCTTTCGCATCCTGTCAATTGATGGAGGCGGCATCCGCGGGATCTTTCCCGCCGCCGTCCTGGCGGAACTTGAGCGGCGTCACCCCAGCGGACATCCAATCGGATCTTACTTCGATCTTATTGCGGGGACCTCGACTGGTGCTATCCTTGCCCTTGGCCTGGGAGCCGGGCTCGATGTCGCAGCACTCCTTGATCTCTATCTCAGGCGAGGACGCGAGGTCTTTCCGCCCTTCCCCGACAATCTCTATGGCCGCGTAAGAGGGTGGATTCGCGATCAGCGGCACTACGCACGATATCTTTACGATCGCGAAGCATTGCAGCGCCTGCTCGTCGACCAGCTTGGCGAACGTCTATTTGGGGACTCGCGCTCGCGTCTGTGTATCCCGGCCTTCGAGGGCAAGCACAGCGAAGTCTTCGTGTTCAAGACGCCGCATCATCCTGATTACAGGACGGACCGCTTCGAGCGCATGGTCAATGTGGGCTTGGCAACGGCCGCCGCGCCGACCTACTTCCGCCCACTAGAGCACGGCGGCTATACGCTGGTTGATGGCGGCGTGTGGGCAAACAATCCCATCATGCTTGCCGTGATCGAGGCGCTGACCTGTTTTGATATTACGCGCGACCAAATTGATGTCTTAAGTCTTGGCTGCGGCGATGACCGCTATGTTGTGTCGCCCGCGGAAATCACCAAGGGTGGCCTTTGGCATTGGAAGAAGATCATGGGAGCTGCCATGCGGCTGCAATCACTAGCGGCTACCAATCAAGCGCGCCTCCTGCTTGGTCCGCGACAGGTCGTTCGCATTGAGCCTCCGATATTTGACCCTCCAATCAGGATGGACGACTGGCGGCGGTCGGCCGCCGTACTACCGTCCGCCGCGGAACAGGCGGTAGCCGCCGACGGTGTGCGGGTTGCGGAAAAATTTCTCAAAGAGGTGGCATTGCCGTACGTTCCGGTCCCGTCCCAGCGCTCCCCGTGATCAACGGACCGCCTCCACCTACATCTTCGGCGCCGTCTGCCCAAAGGACGGCAAGGGCGCGGCGTTGATCCTGCCGGCTTGCAATACCGAGGCGATGAACCTGCACCTCGCGGAGATCGCCGCGATCGTCGCGCCGGTGCCCACGCGGTCCTCTTGGTCGATCAGGCTGGCTGGCACCTATCGACGCGTCTCGTCGTGCCGCCCAACATCACCATTATCGCCCTGCCGCCGAAATGCCCCGAGCTCAACCCGGTCGAGAACGTCTGGCAGTTCATGCGCGACAACTGGCTCTCCAACCGTATCTTCAAATCCTACGACGATCTCGTCGATCACTGCTGCGAGGCATGGAACAAGCTCGTCGACCAACCCTGGCGGATCATGTCCATCGGACTGCGCCAATGGGCGCACGAGTTCTAATCAATGAGACTCGGTATTACACCTCCGCCAACAGGTCCGACAATGTCAGGCTTGCCGGTAATTGGCACCTGCTACCACCGAGTCTGATCTGCCCCATCGTGCGGCTTTTTCCGCTGCCCCCGCGCTTGCTCGTCAGGCGGCATGGCTTAAAAGAGCTTGGCGCTCCTCTATGCACGTGCCAAGAAGAATGCGGAATATGCAGAATGGCGATCTGAGGTTTGGTGATGCTCTCACAACGCTTGGTTCAAAAAAGCCCGGTCAGGTCAATTCGATGCGCTTAAGGAAATTATAGTCGATCCTCACGAGTTGGCCAAATCCGTCAACCCGAAGAACGACATCGCATTGCGGTAGCAGATATTCTCCTTGTCTGATGGCGGAAGGTCGAGCGAGTCGATAACTGCCATCGTGGACCTTATATAGCCCGCGCCCCCCTCCGGACCGAATGGCGCATCCGACGCGAAGAGGACGTGGTCCACCCCGAAGAATTCGAGCCCGCAGACCGTCCCGGCGCGGCCACCGCAGAGGGCAGTGTCGCCGTAAAACTGTCGGAAGCAGTCGAGCAACGGTTTGCCGAGGCTCGGCAGTACGTGGCTGTAATCCTCGCCTGATGTCCGGCTGCCCAAGGTGGCCCACCCGGTATCAATGCGCGCATCGAAGAACGGAATCATTGCGCCGAGATGGTGTGCCATCACCTTGAGGTTTGGAAGGCGCGTCATGATCCCAGAAAAGACTAGCCGAGCCATCGTCGCGCTCGTTTCGTACGGCCATCCGAAGATCGTCCAGATCTCGTATTTGGAATGGGACTCAGCGGGAAAATCAGGAACATCCGGCTTGCGCGCCGGGTGCAGCAGGATGGGTTTGCCGGATTTAGCGGCCACTTCGAATATCGGCAGGAATCGCGGTTCGTCGAGGCAGGCGCCATTCACGTTTGTGTGGAGCTGCAATCCGTTGGCATTGCCTTTGAGCAGGATGCGTTCGGCTTCCTTGACCGCGGCGTCGGGTGCGTTCATCGGAAGGGCGCCGACGTACCCAGCGAATCGATCCGGGTATTTCGCAACCAGTTCAGCCAAGCCGTCATTAGCGATGCGCGCAACCTCTGGCGTCCTATCGAGGCCGACCATGTCTTCGAGCGGAGGCAATCCCAGCGAAAGGATCTGCGTGTAGTCGTCAAACTGGTCCATCATGCCAAAGCGCGCATCGAGATCATAGATCGTGCGAACACCTTGCATGCGCTTGCCGACGTTTGTGGTGCCGCCGACGGTCTCCGACATGATTCGAAATATCCCCGGCGGAAAGAAATGACAAAAAGCATCGATGTGGCGCATGAATGCTAAACTCCATGTCGATCAGGATCGGACGCTAGTGTTATGAAGACCAGTGAGCCTCGGCATCCAAGTGTAACTCATTGCGCTGGCTTGAGCCCTATGAGCTTCGCAATAGCTGCGGTGCGGGCGCGCAACTCATCCATCGATGCGGTTATGTCGGCGCTGCTTCCCGGATTGACTACCAAGCCGGCGGTGGCCGCCAACCGCTCGCGAATCACGGGATCGGCGGCGACGGTTCGCACGTCTGCGGTAATGCGTTCGCGCAACTCGACTGGCATGTCCCGCGGTCCAAATATGCCAACCACATCGTCGAATGTCAGCTCGGGAAATCCGGCCTCTGTGACTGTGGGAATGCCCGGAGCGAGATCGGAGCGTTGGCGATTGGTCAGCGCGATTATTTTGACACGACCGTTCTGGACCTGCGGCCTTAATACCGCGATTGCCGACAGCATGATCTGAACGCGCCCTTCAGCCAGATCATTGGCCGCCTCGACGACACTGCGGTACGGCACGTCTGCAACATCCAAATTCTCGCTCTTGAGAAAGCCCCTAAAGGTGAAATTGAGCATGCCAGTAATGCTTGCAGAATTGAGCTTGCCAGGCTGAGCCCGCGCCATTGCGACCAGCTCAGCCATCGAATTAATCTTCAGGGCCTCAGGCACGCCAACCGCATAAATGCCGCTGCAAACTCGCGTGATCGGCTGAAGGCCGTGCGGATCATAGGGCAACTTGTCGTACAAATAAGGGTGCGCCATGAACGCTGCTACGGGTGAGAACATCAGGACATGATCGTCATGCGCCCCGACAAACGCCGAGATTGCGACAACACCATCGCCGCCAGGGCGATTCTCAACGACCACCGGCTTTCCCCAAATCGCTCCCAAATGTTGCGCAAACAACCGGGCAGCAGTGTCGAGAGCGGAGCCAGGCCCGAGCGGTAGAATAAATTTTACGGGCCGCTGGGGCCACGATTGCGCTTCAGCGGGAGCGATTGGCGCGACCCATGCGAAAAACATGCTGACGGTTAGTCCAACCAGTAAGCGTCCGATGATACGCATGACACACCTGCGGCCAGTGAAAGGATTGTTACCATACGCGAGACGGTGTGGCGGCGCAAAACTCTCGGGGCTTTCTCAGCATTTCGGAGTTTTGGACATGGACAAGGACGAAACATGCCGCCTTGTTGGGCGCGAACCCGCTCAAGGCGGCAATTCCCATTTTCACCTTCGCCAGACCGATTGCGGGACGCCCCCTCAGGTCTTGCTGCCGGGATCCCGCACGTTCGGAAACGTGGCGATCACCTCGTTGGCGATGCGGCCGTCACGTTCCACGGCTTTGCGGATATATTCGTTCTGGATGACGTTGTGGGTCGCGGGATCGAACCGCACCGGGCCACGCGGCGCCTCAAACGAGACCGCGCGCAAGGCTTCGGCCAGCTTGTCCTTGTCTTCGGTGTTGCCGTCCCGGGCTTTCAGCGCTTCGACCATGAAGCGGGCGGCGACATAGCCGTAATCTGACTGGACCGAAGTGGTGGTGCCGTAGCGGGCCTTGTAGGCGGCGACAAAGGCCTTGTTGACCGGTGTGTCGAGTACGTCCGTGTAGTGCAGGCAGCTGACAACGCCTAAGGCCGAACGGCCTTGTGCCGGCAGGAATTCGCCCTCGACGGTGAAGCCGGAGGCCACTAGCGGAATTTCGGCCTTTAGTCCGAACTGGTCGTATTGCTTGACGAAATTGACGGCGTCACCGCCGATGAAGAAGCAATACACCGCCGCCGGCTTGGCCCTCTTGATGTCGGCCAGATAGGGGCTGAAATCCGAAGAGCCCAGCGGCGGATAAACCTCCTTGATCACCTTGCCGCCGGCGGCGGCAAATGAGCTTTTGAATTCTTCCACCGAATCGCGGCCGCCGGCGAAGTCCGATGCCGTTGCGACGATTTCTTTCGCCAGATTCTTGGCCGTCCATTCGCCGAGCGGAAAATTGGTTTGCCAGGTGGTGGTGGAGGTGCGGAAGATCAGCGGACCCTTCTTTTCCCTGGTCAAGGAGGCCAGCGCGGCACCCGAGATCACCCACAGCGTATTGGTCTGCTTGACATAGTCGACGACGGCATTGGCCACGCCGCTGCTGACCGGGCCAGTGAGGATGTCGATGCGGTCACTCTCGACCAGCTTTCTCAACTTCTGCATACCCACCTGAGGCTTGAACTCGTCATCCTCGACCAGGAATTCGATGGGCCGGCCTGCGACCTTCCGCCCCACCTCGTCGAAATAGAGTTTCATCCCATTGATTTGCGAGGCTGCTTCGTGCGGATCCACGCCGGTGACCGGCAACAGCGCGCCGATCTTAATGGGCTTCTGGGATTGGCCCCACACCGGGCGTCGGCTTAGCAAAAGTCCGCTGGCCGCACCGCCGATCAGGAAGCGGCGGCGTGTCGTGCTCTTTTTCGGTAATGTCGTCATGTCTTTCCTCCAAGTTTTATTTTTATGGTCAACGCTTCCCAGTAACTTGATGCCAAAAATCAGAATGTTCTTTTTCAGTACTCCCCGCAAGAAGGACGAGCACAGAGAAGCCTTGTCGAGCACGATAAGCCTCGTCCGACGTCAGTTGTTCTCGCGGCCCGAATGCGGGGACGGCAGCTTGTTCAAACGGCGAGATACGTCTGTTTGATCGAGTTGTTGTCCTCGATCTCGGCCGATGTGCCGGTGAAGACGATCGCTCCTTTGTTGAGAATGTGATGGCGGTCTGCCAGAGCTAGTGCGGCGCGCAGGTTCTGTTCGACCAGCAGGATGCCGAGGCCCTCCGCCTTAAGGATCCGGAGCACATCGATGATCTCCTGAACCACCATGGGGGCCAGGCCTTCGGACGGCTCGTCGAGCAGCAGCATAATGGGATTGAGCATCAGGGCGCGCGCAATCGACAACATCTGCTGCTCGCCGCCCGAAAGCTGGAAACCGAGATTCGACTTACGCTCTTCCAGATGGGGGAACAGCCGGTAGATATCGGCCAGCTGCCAGCGGCTGCCGGCCGTGACGCGCGCGGCCACGGTCAGGTTCTCCCGCACCGTCAGACTGGGAAAGATCCCCCGTTCCTGAGGCACGAAGCCAATCCCCAGGCGGGCTCGGAGATAGGCCGGCAGGCGCTCCAGCGGGCGACCGGCGAAAGCGATGTGGCCGGGGCGGGGGACAAGGTAACCCATGATGGTCAGCAAGGTCGTGGTTTTGCCGACACCATTGCGGCCGAGTAGGCAGACGATCTCGCCTTCGCTGACAGAGAATGACAGTCCATGAAGGATATGGCTGTCGCCGTAATAGGCGTTTATCCCTTCGACCTCCAGCAACATCCTTGCCGCCTCCTCCGTCAGTGGTGGCTCCCGAGATAGACCTCGCGCACGCGCTGATCGGCACGGATCTCGTCCGGCTGGCCAGTAGCCAGCACACTGCCGAGATAGAGCACGGTGATGCGGTCGGCGAGGGAGAAGACCACCTGCATGTCGTGCTCGATCAGAAGGATGGCGAACTGCCGCGGCAGTCCGGCAATCAGTTCCACCATGCGGGCGGTTTCGGCCGGCGCCATGCCCGAAGTGGGCTCATCGAGCAGCAGCAGCTCGGGTTCGCTGGCCAGCGCCATGGCGATCTCCAGTTGGCGCTGCTCGCCGTAGGAAAGGCTTCGGACTGGCCGATGGGCGGCGTCGGCCAGATGGACGAGGGCTAGAAAATGCAGGGCCGCGTCGATCAGCCAGCCGAGTTTTGCTGCCGGCGAGTAAAAATTATGCGAACCGCCACGCTTCGCCTGAACCGCCAGCCTGACGTTTTCCAGCACCGTCAGCTCGCGCAGCAAGTTGTTCTTCTGGAAGGTGCGGGCGACTCCGCGTCGACAGACCTCGTCGGGTGGTAGGCCGGTTATCTCGCGCTCTTTCAGGTAAATGTGGCCGCTGGTGGGCTTCAGTTGACCTCCAATCTGGTTCATCAGGCTGGTCTTCCCGGCGCCGTTGGGGCCGATTATTACGTGGCGTTCGCCCGCCTCCACCATCAGATTGACCCCATTGGTGACAAACAGACTGCCGAAATTCTTGAATAGTTGATCGAGGCGCAAAACCGTCATCGCCACCCCCAGGCAGGCAGTCTTCCTTGCAGGATGGATCCGTACGCGCCGCGGCGGAAAAACATGACGCAAGCGATGAACACCGCGCCGATGATCAGCATCCAATGATCCGTGTAGGTGCTGACGAGGTTCTTCATCAACAGGAAGATGGCCGCGCCCAGCACCGGTCCGGTCAGCGTCCCGGCGCCGCCTAGGACGACCATCATCAGCACGTCGCCGGAGGCCGTCCAGTAAAGGGACTCGGGCGAGATGAAGCCGTTAAAGAGAGCATAGAGCCCTCCGCTCAAGCCGCCGAAGGCGCCGGAAATGGTGAACGCAATGATCTTGTAACGGCGGGTCGGATAACCGATGGCTAGCATGCGCTGCTCGTTCTCGCGGATGCCGACGAACACTTTGCCGAGCGGAGATGCGATCAGCCGGTGCATGGCGAAGAACGCAGCCAGGAAGATGGCGAGGATAACGTAGTAGAAGAGGTGCGGGTCGGTCAGCGACCAGCCGAATAGTTTGGGCCTTGTCAGGCCCCCGATGCCGTCGGAGCCGCCGGTCATCTCGCGCCATTTGAGCGAGAGCGAATACAAGAGCTGGCTGAAGGCCATGGTCAGCATCAGGAAGGGAATGCCGTTTACCCGGGTGCAGAAAGCTCCGATCACTGCAGCCGCGAGTGCCGCCGTGGCGATGGCTGTTACCATGCCAGTCCAGCCGTCAAGGCCATAGCTGGTGCCGAGGATGACGGTGACATAGGCGCCTAGGCCGAAGAATGCGGCATGACCGAAGGACACCAGCCCGGTGTAGCCGAGCAGGAGGTCGAGGCTCATCGCCAGGATGCCGAAGATCAGTACCTCGACCACCAGATTGCTGAGATAGGGGCCGCCGTAGAGCGGCAACGCGGCGAGCAAAACCAGGATGCCCGCCCGAATTGTCCAGGTGCCAGTTGCCGACACTTCCCACTGGGCCGGCGGAGCGGTCGTCGGCATGACGCTGGCCTCGGCAGCCTTCAGGCGGCCGAATAGGCCCTGCGGCCGCACGATTAGCACCACCACCATAAGGAGATAGATGACGAACATGGCAGCGGAGGGGAAATAGGCCTTGCCTATAGTGTCGGCCACACCGACCAACAGGCTGCCGACGAAGGCGCCACGCAATGTCCCCATGCCGCCGATGACGACGACGATGAAGGCCGGAATCATGATGTCAATGTCCATGCCGGGATAGAGACCGAGCATGGGCGCCGCCGCCACGCCGGCCAGGGCGGCCAGAGCCGACCCCAGCGCGAAAATGGCGGTGAAAAGGAGGTTGACGTTAATTCCCAGGCCGATGGCCATGGCACTGTCGTCCACACCCGCCCGCACCAATGCGCCGATCCGCGTGCGTTCAAGAAACAGCCACATCAGCATGGCCACCGACCCGCCGAAGCCGATCAAGAACAGGCGGTAACTGGGGATTAGGCCATCGAGGAGGGGAACCATGCCGGCCAGCAGAGGCGGCGGATCCATGCTGCGGATATTTGCGGTCCAGATCCACTTTACCACGTCGACGAAGACGAAGGTGAACCCAAACGTCAGCAGCACTTGGTCGAGATGCCCGCGGACATAAAGGTGGCGCATGAACATGAGTTCCATGACTACGCCGAGGCCCAAGCCGATGAATGGCGCCAAGACCAAGGCCAGCCAGAAGCTACCGGTGACCTGAGCGATGGAGAGGCCGGTGAAGGCGCCCAGCATGAAAAACGAGCCGTGGGCCAGGTTGACCACGTTCATCAGCCCGAAGATCAGCGATAATCCGGCCGACAGCAGGAACAGCAGCATGCCGTAGACCAACCCGTTGAGCAGCTGGGTGATCAGAAGAGTCATGGCAGCCTTCGCGCTGGGGTTCTCGAATGGCGAGCCACGATTTTTCTCCCTAGGTCACGCTCAGATCATCCCGTCGCGCCAACGCCCTCGGGCATTTGGGCGATGAGTTCTTCGACCAGGCGGGTGTTGACGCGGCCGGCGGCAAAATCCTCGTGGCCCATCACGAAATGCAGGAAAGGCAGGGTAGTGCCGATGCCGCCCACTTCGAAGCGGGCCAACGCGTCCCGCATGCGGGCCACCGCTTCGCTGCGGTCGGCGCCGTGAACGATCAGCTTGGCGAGCAGCGAGTCGTAAAATATCGGCACGACGTAACCGGGATAGCAATGCGTATCGAGGCGAATGTAGGGGGCAACTGGCGGGTTCCAGGCCGTTATTCGTCCAGGATTGGGGCGGAATCCTTGGTGCGGAAGTTCCGCCGTGATCCGGCATTCGATGGCGTGGCCGGTAAAATTCACCTCGGCTTGCGAGAAGCTTAAGCGTTCGCCCGCTGCGATGTGAAGCTGTTCCTGGACCAGGTCTATGCCGGTGATCGTCTCGGTGACCGGATGCTCGACCTGGATGCGTGTGTTCATCTCCAGGAAGTAAAAGGTCTTAGTATCCTGGTCGACGATGAATTCGATCGTGCCCGCGCTCTCATAGGCGATTTTGCTGGCGAGCGTCACCGCCGCTTGCTGAATCTCTTCGCGCAGGGTTTCTGAGATGGCCGGAGCCGGTGCCTCTTCCACCACCTTCTGATGCCGTCGCTGCAGCGAGCAGTCGCGTTCGCCCAGCTGGACGACATTGTCGAAGCGGTCGCCCAGCACCTGCACCTCAATGTGGCGCGCATTGGGAATGAACCGTTCGAGATAAAGAGTATCGTCGCCGAAAGCCGATCTTGCCTCAGCCGATGCGGCGGCGAACATACGCTGCATGTCGCCGGGGACGGTGACCACCTTCATGCCGCGACCGCCGCCGCCGGCCGCCGCCTTCATCATCACCGGCAGGCCGATCCTTTCGGCGATCTTCGTCGCCGCTTCCCAGCTGTGGACCTTTTCCGAGCCGGGCAGAATGGGAATGCCATGGAGGCGGGCCAGGGTGCGCGCCTCCAGCTTGTTGCCCATCCGCCGGATGTGGTCGGGCTGTGGCCCGATGAAGGTGATTCCGTGAGCGGCGCAGAGTTCGGCCAGCTCCGCCGATTCGGCCAGAAAGCCGTATCCCGGGTGGAGGGCGTTCGCCCCGGTCCCCAAGGCGGCCGTTACGATAATCCTGGGATCGAGGTAGCTTTGGGTTGCAGCTGACGGGCCGATACACACCTTGCGATCAGCCATGCGGGCCGGCAGGCTGTCGCGGTCGGCCTCGGACACCGCCAGCACCGTCTCCAGGCCGAGCGCTTGACAGGCGCGGATGATACGGACGGCAATCTCACCGCGATTGGCGACCAGGACACGGGTGAAGGGCACGGCTGGTCTTTCCTCAGGCGGCGCTGCCGGCCGGCCGCACACGGAACAAGGTCTGGCCGGCCTCGACTATCTCGGCATCCTGCGCGCAGATCTGGGTGATCATGCCGGCAACCCCCGCTGGAACGGCATTGAACACCTTCATAATCTCGATGAGGCAGACTGTCGAACTCTCGCTGACCGTGGCGCCGACGGTGACGAAGGGAGGCAAGGCGGGGTCCGGCTTGCTGTAGAACAGCCCCGTCAAGGGAGCCTTGATGTCGAGGGTTCCGGCTTCGGGCGTGTCCTTCTTGCTGGGTACCGAAGCGCGCGCGCCGGACGGTGGGGTAGAAGCAGCGGTTGGGGGCGATGGCGGAGTTGCCGTCGGGGGCGACGGGGCGCGGGCGACCGCTGCCGTCGGCATCTCTGTCGGTGTGGGTACTCGCGCGGCGGTGGCGACGCCCGACGTGGGTATGGCGGTCATCTGGGCGGGCGGGGGCGTGCCCTTACTGAGCGTCAGTGTCATGTCGCCGACACCCAGCTGCAGAAAGTCGAAACCGGACCGGTCGAGAGCTTCGATTAGAAGTGTTAGCTGCCGGACTTCTTCATCGCTGAGCCCACCGTACGCATTCTTCACGGCCAATCCCTCCCGTCAAGCGGCTCTCGCAGCTGGCCGGACGACTGCCGGCTCCGGCGCGGGGCTGCTCAATTTCTCACATAATGTCCGCGTACCGAACAAATGTCCACACCCAACTCAATACTCCGGAACCGCTGGGCGTTGGGGCGACCCTATGCCGGAATGCACCAGAAGGTTGGAAATCTCACGTGCCGCCGATTTGAGCATGGGCAGAAAATTCTTCTCCATCTCGACGTGGGAGATGCGGGCGGTGGAACAGCTGACGTTCAACGCCGCCACCACGGAGCCGTCGAGATTGCTGATGGGGACGGCGATGGATCTCAAGCCCACTTCCATCTCCTGGTCGTTGACCGCGAAACCGGTTTCGCGGGTAAGGGCGATGATCGCTTTTAAGCGGTCGGCGTCGATCACTGTGAAAGGGGTCAGCTGGCGGAGTTCGGTTTCCCGGAAGTAGCGATCGAGCTTCGGCTCGGGCAACCCGGCGAGGAGGACGCGGCCCATCGAGGCGCAATAGGCCGGCAGGCGGGTACCGATGGTCAAGGCGTCGTGCAGCAGGCGCGGCGCGACGACTCTTAGGACATAGACGATCATGCCGGCGTCGAGCACGGCCAGTGAGGCCGTTTCACCAGTCTCCACCGACACCGCCTCGACGTAGGGACGAGCCAAGGCCCAGACCGGCTGCGAACTGAGATAGGAATAGCCGAGCCGTAGGACGCGCGGTGTGAGCGTGAAGCGGCCGCGTTCGTCGGAAAGATAGCCCAAGGCATCGAGGGTGATTAAGGCGCGGCGGACGGTACCGCGACTGAGCTTGGTGCGGGCGGCGATCTCGGAAAGGGTAAGCGGGTGCTGGGTTCCCGCGAAGCTTTCGATCACTGCCAAGCCACGAGCCAGAGCGCGGACGAATTCACGGCCGGAGTTGTCGTTCGCGCGCGCGAATTCGCTTGACTCGCCGTTGTCCTGTCCCATCATGTTATCCACTGCACATTCAATTGTCCGCTGTGCGGACAGTAGCAACGTCGCCGCCCAAGGTCAATCTTTTGGCCGGGTTGGCGTCCTTTAGCTGCGAGGGGTCCAGATGAGCCAGCCGTCCTTGACCACCGCCCTCTGCCACTCGATGACGGACCGCGTGATGCTGCGCGGCCACGATCTGGTCGGGCAGATCATGGGGCAGATGAGCTTCGCCGAAACCCTGTACCTCCTGATCACCGGACGGCGCCCGACGGCGGGACAGGTGCGGGTACTCGACGCCGTCCTGGTGACCTTGATGGACCACGGCATGACGCCCCAAGCCATCGCGGCCCGCCTGACCTATCTGGCCGCCCCCGAATCTTTGCAAGGGGCGATCGCAGCGGGCCTTCTCGGGGTGGGAGGGCATTTTGCCGGCACCATGGAGCAAGCCGCGGTGCTCATTCAGCGTATTGCGGCGATGGCCAGCCCGGCCGACGCCGAGGCTGCGGCAGAAGCTATCGTGACGGATCACCGCGACCGTCGGGCAAGCTTGCCGGGCTTCGGACATCCCCTGCACCGCCCGGACGATCCTCGTTCGCCGCGCCTGTTCGCCGTCGCCGCCGAGGCCGGGGTCGACGGCCGCTATGTGGCGGCCCTTCAGTTGCTCTCACGGGTAGCGGACCGTGTCTTCGGCCGCCATCTGACCATCAATGCCACCGGCGCGATCGCCGCAGTGCTGCTGGAAATTGACATCCCTGCGGCGATCATGCGCGGGATAGCGGTGGTCTCGCGGGCTGGCGGCCTCGTGGCCCAATTGAACGAGGAACGGGAAAACCACATGGCGGGCGACCTGCTGAAATTGGTCGAGACAGCGGTCTCATACAGCGGCGATTAACGGAGGCGTCAATGAACCGCCATCTGGCCGGCGTGAGGGTGCTTGAACTCGGCAGCTTCATTAGCGGGCCCTACGCCGGCCAATTGCTGGCCGAAATGGGTGCCGAAGTGATCAAGGTCGAGCGTCCGCAGGGCGGCGATCCCTTCCGCAGCTTTGACGGTGGCCAGTTTAGCCCGCAATTTTGCGCATATAACCGCGGCAAGCGAAGCATCACCATCGACATCAACACGCCGGCGGGACGGGACGTCCTGTTCAAACTGGTCGAGGGCGCCGACGTGCTGCTGGAGAACTTCCGCCCGGACGTGCTGGATCGACTGGGTGTTGGCTGGGAAGTGCTGCAGCAGAAAAACCCCCGGCTCATCTATTGCAGCATCTCCGGATTCGGTCCCGATGGACCATATGCGGATCGCCCGGCCTATGACACGGTCGCCCAGTCGATGTCGGGGTTCTTTTCGCAGCTGCTCGACCCCGAGCGGCCGCGCATCGCCGGACCGGCCATGGCCGACGCAATCAGCGGCCTCTACGCGGCTCTCGGCATTGCTGCCGCGCTGGCCGGACGGGCCAAGGATGGCCGCGGCCATCGGCTGGATGTGGCCATGGTCGAAGCGATGGCGGCTTTTGCCACCGAACCGTTCGCCGGATTTTTCGCGACGGGCCGTGCCCCTGGTCCTTACGACCGCGCCGCCGTCTCGCAATCATTCGCGTTGCGCTGCGCCGATGACCGCATGATTGGGCTTCATTTATCGTCGCCGAAAAAGTTCTGGGAGTCTCTGCTAACGGCCATCGAACGCCCCGACCTCGGCCGCGACCCGCGCTTTTCCAGCCGGGCCGGGCGGGTAAGTAATTACCCGGCGCTGTGCGACGCCTTGGGCCAAGTGTTCATTCGTGGTTCCCGCCCCGAATGGGAGCAGCGCATGCGCCAGCACGACGTGCCGCATGCGCCGATCTACAGTTTCCCCGAGGTGCTCGAAGATCAACAGATCGCCCATCTCGGGACCTTTTACGCGCCTAGTCCGGCCCGGCAGGGGGCCTCGCGAGCGGTCCACGGACCGCTATGGTGTGACCGCAAGCGGGATGAACCGGACCTACCGCCTCCGGCTCTGGGTGAGCATACCGACCAACAGTTGCGGCTCATCGGTTTGAGTGACGAGAAGATCGCCGAGCTGCGCGCGGCACAGGCGATCTGAGGGGTGATCGAGGGACGTGGCGAAGGAGACGGGCTTGAGGGACATTTCCGGTTTGCTCAGCGATGATGACATCCGCCTTATTGGGCAGCTGGCAAATTGCCTGGATCATTCCACGCTGAATTTCCTCGAGCTGGACATCCAGGGTCTGCAGGTAAGTTTGGCCAAGGCCGACTTGCACAATGCGGAGCTGGCCGTGACCGCGCCGCTCGCATCGTCACTTCCGTCCCCGAAGGAGGGGGACGCGGCGGCCGAGGGTACCATCCCCATCACTGCGCCGCTGATCGGCTTCTATCACGCCGAGGCCGAATCCGGCCCGCCCGTGACCGTCGGGGCAGCGGTCGACGAAGACGCCATCATCGGCCTAATCTCTCTGATGGATCTGCGTAAGCCTGTGCCTGCCGGGATCCGTGGCGTCATCACCGAGATCTGCGTCGAAAACGGCCAATTCGTCGAATACGGACAGACTCTTTGCCGGGTCCGTCCTGTTTAAGTCCGCACCTATGACCACGCAACGGGCCCAACCAATCGGCGCCTGACTCGGCGCTCCATCGTGAAAGGCAAGAGATGGCAAAGCCTGACAACAAGGTGATGTTTGTCGACACCACGCTCCGCGACGGGCCCCAAGCTCTGTGGTCGCTCTCGATGCGGACCAACATGATGTTGCTGATTGCCGAAACCATCGACGAGGTGGGCTACCAGGCGGTCGAGATTATGTCGTCGGCCGAATTCAAGAAATGTATTCGCGACCTCAAGGAAGACCCGTGGGAGAGGCTTCGCCTAGTCAGAGAGCGCATGAACAAGACGCCGTTAAGGTTCATCCGCGGCCGTTACATGAGCACCTTCCAAATTGAGCCAGACTCAGTTGCCCCATTATGGACAGAACGGCTGGCGGCCAACGGCATCCAGCAGATGCGGGTCTCCGATTGCTCCAACACGGTCGACCAATGGCGCAAACAGGTCACCGAAGCCAAGAAGTTCGGCATCGGCATTGTGCTGAACCTGATCTACTCTTTGTCGCCCAAGCACACCGACGAGTACTACGCGGAGAGAACGCGGCAGGCCGCCGCTTTGGGCCCAGATGGTCTGTGCCTCAAAGACCCCGGCGCGCTTATCACGCCCGAGCGTGTCAAGACCCTGGTGCCCATCGTCCTAGCCAATGCCAACGGGCTGCCCGTGGAGTTCCACACTCACTGTGTCACCGGACTGGGGCCACTCTGCTATTTCGAGGCCATCAAACTTGGCATGAAATGCGTCAACACCGCCGTTCCGCCGCTGGCCGACGGAGCCTCCAATCCGTCCATCCTCAATGTCATTGCCAATGCCCGGGCCATCGGCATTACGCCCGAGGTGAACGAAGCGCTGCTGGAAAAGATCGAGAAGCATTTCACTACCATCGCCGAGCGCGAGGGGTTTCCGATCGGTCGTCCGCTTGCTTACGACCACACCCAATACCTCCATCAGGTGCCGGGCGGGATGATTTCCAATTTCCGTTACCACCTGTCCAAAGTCGGGATGGCGGATCGTTTGCAGGCCGTGCTTGAGGAGACGGCGCGCGTGCGGGAAGATTTCGGCCACCCCATAATGGTCACCCCCTATTCGCAGTTCGTGGGGACCCAGGCGGCGTTGAACGTCATCGCCGGCGAGCGCTACAAGATCATCTCGGACGAGGTGATCCTCTATGCCCTAGGCTTCTGGGGCGAGGAAGAGAGCACCTCGATGGATCCCAATATCAGGGACCGCATCGTGAGTTCGCCGCGGGCCAAGGAACTGGCAAAGTGGGAGTTGCCGCAACCATCCTTGAATGAAGTGCGGCAGCGGTATGGTGGACCGGGGGTATCCGACGATGAGCTCCTGCTGCGGCTTTCCGCCGACAAGGAATCGGTGGACAGCTTGCGCGCCGCAGGCCCTTCCAAGCCCCTGAACGGCGAGCCGTCGGCTCTCTTGCGGCTGGTCGAACAGTTGAACCGATCGAAGGGCTGCCGGCAGATTCGGATTCAGAAGGAGGGGCTGTCGGTCACCCTCCATCGCAGCGAGGAGCGTCCATGACGACGACTGCGGTAACTCTTCCGAATGCGCCTAGGTCCCAGGCCGTCAGCGTGCATCCTTTGGTTCGTTCTGATTGATAGTAGTTGGCTCCCCGCGCTTCCTCCGCCATCGGCGACAAATTCGGGCCATCCGCGCGCGCGCGAGGACAGCGTGGATTACCTCCGATAACGGGAATTATCAGAGGCAACCGAAACATGAGGTTGCGAGAGATAGTGTCTCAGCGGCGACGACAATTCCGATTGTGTCCGAAAGATGCCCAGACACGTCGCAGGATAAGGAGGTTGAACATCGCGGCGATGATGACAATCCGATTGGATATCACTACTGTCCCGTTAAGCGAGAACGGTAGGCCGAAAATGCGTTGTGAGGCAAG
>OCZT010002212.1_pt1 | contig 20145 bp, 39 predicted proteins | sample 1539031 | NCBI WGS metagenome assembly OCZT01 (sample SAMEA3539308, study PRJEB22396) | soil metagenome | biome: tundra; feature: field; material: soil | place: USA | collected 2010-05 | depth 0.15 m | reverse complement strand
TATAGTTGCATTTTACCAACCCTTTTGCATTTTGAGGCGGTCATACGCCTTCGTAATTTCACGGAAATCCGAAACGAAGCCGGGTGCCGTATCCTTGTAATCGTTGGCCTTGAAGATGCGCATGGTTGCCGCACGATAGGCCGCAGTCAGACCCCTCGCATCCGCTGGCATCGTATCAATGAACAAGGCAGCAAGCCACGGATTGCTTGTTGGCTTGGCTTTGAATTCGGGCGGCACATAGGCCCGAGCGTCATCAAGGAAGGACGGATCGCCCGTGATGAATGCCGCCGCCGATCTGGCGAGGGCTGCCCAATCTTCGGGAGTGCCCGGCTGGACCTTATTGTATTTGGTGCCGCTGTACATAGCTTGGGCACGTTCTTTGCGCCGTTGCTCAGCCACACCGGGAGGAAGACGGGATGCCATCTTAGCGCCCAATCTTCTTCTGGGGAGGATCAGCCTGCTTCGAACCTGGCACGGCTGCGGTCAGGACCGGCAGCATTGGGCGAATGTGTTTGCAATTCCGATGGGTTGACCAACCGGGGCACGAACATCCCCAAACCTTGTCAGAAACCCGCATGGAAACGGTGTATTCGTTTCCGCTGGAACCGGCCACCTTGAACCGATACATCCAACCCTTGTATTCATCGGGAGTAAATGACAGGGCTCCTGTTTGTTTGGCAATCAGGGCGAGGGCGTTGCTCATGATGTGTTCTCCGTCTATGAAGGTATAATACCATAAAATAAAAGATTGTCAAGCAAAAAAATCTCTTGACATACAAGAAATCTATGGTAAGATGCGAATCAAGGAGATGAACGATGAAAGAGATTTTCGCGGTTTCTCATGGCCATGTTGGTTACGAACTTCCGCATATCAACACGGAAGATGGTTTTACCTATTATGAGCGGCATGAGAATTATGTTGTTTCATTCACGACGAAGTATGGCCAAGAATGGACTCATTTTCATCGGTTCCCTTTGACTGTTGATGGCAATCATGGCGCCAAGCGGCTTGCGGAGCGTGTACAGACCGTTCTAAATGATAAAGGTCTGGATTGTCTGGACGGCAATCATTGGGGCGTGCGGGAGATTTACGGCTCACAAGCCTATTCTGATAATGAGGCTGAAATCGTTTATCGTGAGAAAGAGGATTGTCTGATGGAAGAGGCTTTCGGCTGAAAGCGAACTGACCGAGAAAAGGAAACTTCATAATGTTGCGAGTATTGGATGAACCGAGTGTTGATAGCGAATTTGCTCTAAAAGGCGATTTGACGGAAAAGTTTTTCATTGGCGACGATCCAACATCATTCAAAGCATGGCGAGTCGTCGCCAAGGATTCGAATGAAACGGCCTGTGTATTTTTTGGCCCAATGTCTCGATTGGCGGCGCTTTCGTTCGTCAAACAGATGGATGATACGAAAGCAGAACGGCAAAAGGAAATTGACCACATCATGCGGATTTCGACTGACGATGTTCTCTCGGAAGACGTTCTCTCTATGTTGGAACACTACGACCTGAAACCAGAATAAGAGGATTGATGATAAAATTTCACGTGCGACGTTTTGGTGGTTCTTTCAATGGAGGATTGAAAATGGCAAACGTTGAACAACTTGAAGCCGAATTGGTTGTCCTGCGAAAGGAATTGCGGGATCATATCAATCCGCCTCTGCCAACATTGCGAGAGACTGGTATTATGTTTGCTATTCTCGCAATGTTGGTAGGTACTATGTATTTTTATGAAATTTTGCCTGGGATTGGCAAGATTGTTTTCATTGCAATAGTGACTATCGTATTTGTCGCATCTTGTATTTTGGAGAAGTGGGGCAAAGATGAAAATGAAATGGAAAGCGAATAAAAACACAGAACGTGAAGCCATTCGGCAGCACGGAAAGGTCTGGAATGGTTTGCGTAAAGAGCCATTCCGTGGTTCTATGTGTTGGCTGATTCAGAGTCCAGACGGTTCAACCGAACGCTGGATTAATCTGGAACAAGTTCTTGGATTCCAATTGTAGGAGATAAGCTGTGGAAAATCGTTTGGATATTTCGGAAGTCATTGACAAGCCAGTGATGGTTGTTGGGATTGTCGAAACTGGCCATATCAAGGGTCGATATGGCAACGAGAATTTCATCGTTGTTTGGGATGAAGCACCAACAGCTTTGCCTGGATTTGGTGAATCTCATGGCAACAAAGCGATGGTCATTTATCATGATGCGATTACACTGCTATGAGAAGCAACAAACTGGACAAAATACTACCGCCCATGTTGGCCGAACAAAATGGCAATCTATGGATGAAATTTGAAAAAGCCGAAGTATATATTCGAGTTAGCAAGCGTTGTGTTGGACAAAACGAAACAAGTGGATTGTTAGCTTATTTGTATTGTGTTCAACTCGCCAACATCATTACACCAGAGAAATATGAAAAGACTGGTATTTTTACTCGGATGGTTGCCAAGATTCAATCAATGACCGATCTTCCATTATATTTGGAGAACACCAGAAACGATTTCGCAGAGGCATTGATTGCCAGACACGGGTGGGAAATAGTCAGGAAGGACGCTCTTGGTCAATATGACTTGATTATGTATACGAAGGAGCAGGAGCAACAGTAGCAGGAGCGGCTTGTTGTTGCTGTTGTCCTTGATTTTGGACCGGTTGCTGTTGACTTTGTTGTTGTTGTGGTTGTGGGGCGTCCATAATATCCATTAATTTATCAGATACGATAGATTTTTGTTGTGGAGGCAAACCAACAAAAGCTGTCCAAGCATTCGCCAATTGAAACTTTTCAAAAGATGTTAGTGATCCTTCTTGACCAAGACGGAGTTTCCCCCATAGCACTTGTAAAATTCATTGGATTATCAATCCCTGGCAACAGTCCCATCAAACCGTTAACATCCATATATCCTGTTAACTGTTGAGTTGGTTGAGTTGTTCCTGGAGAAACTTCAAATAGCTCTTTAGTATTCATTTTATTTTATTGTGTTGACACACTAAAATTTTGCAGAGGAGAAGGATTTTCCGGTTCTGCTGTTGAACTATTTGTTGTTCCTGTTCCGCCTTCATCTCCCATTGCTGTTGCACTGCTCGTAGCGTTCGGATCAGCGTGGCCGACTGGCACACCAACGCCGCCAGCATAATCTTCATCAACTGATTCGTCTGCTTCGTTCGTAGTAGTCATACCACCATCGTCTCTACCAGGATCACCTTCCTCGGTGCTATCCGAGCGTGGTGCGTTCGGATCGTTTGCCCCTTGGTAGCCTGGCATATCTTCCATGACTTTTTCTTTTGCTTCTCTCACAATAAAAACAACATCTTTTACATCAATACCAAATGTTTTTGCAGTGCGTGTTGCTGACAATTTGACATTATGTGATTCTGATAGTTTTTTTCTAAATGTTTTTAGTATGTCTTTTTTGAAATTTGTATCTTCTGCTAATTTCACTTTATTCATAAGAGTTCGCATATCAATGGATTCAATGTTGGGGCTACCCTTTCCTGGAAAAGTTAGTTCTTCGCCAGTATCGCTGGTTCCTGTATGGTAAGCATTTTCTGGATCGGGTCCAGAAAACGTCAACGATTCACCGCTATCACTTGTACCAGTATGAGAATCAGATGGTGCATTGCCAGGAAAAGTTAATTGTTCTCCGCTATCGCTTGTGCCGCTATAATCTTCATCAACACCTTCTACAGAAGCAGTAGATTTGCGTGTACCACCAGGAGATATCGTTCCGCTATCATTGTCCATATCCTCCATTCCGCCTTGCGTGAACGTGTCGCCGCCAGATCCAAAGCGGCGGCTGGTAACTGGAGTATTACCACTATCTACGCCACCTGTTCCATCTCCATTATTATCTTCCATTAATATGTTTTTTTTGAAATTCTCAATTAATTTCACTTTATTCATAAGAGTTCGCATATCCATGTGCTTATTTTCCATTAATGATATGTTATTTATGTTATTGCGCTTTTGGGTTGACAGTATGTCCGTTTTGAGATACCACTTGATAGTTCCAACTCACTCAAGGAAAACAAATCTTGATAACTTTCCCAGAGGAAACCCCAATGCCAGAACCACCGGAGATAGTACAAGTCCAAAACGATGTTGCTTCTGTCAGAATCAATGTTGCCAGACTTATCGCAGCATCTACACCAGATGTTGTTGAAGCAGTTATTCAGTCTTTCGTAAAAACTGAAAAAGATCGTCGGGCCAAGGTATTGGTGGATGGTTTGAATAAGCATGCTGATGCTGCAACAGCGTTGGCAAAACTCAAACCAGATCACATGGTTTTCGATAATGACGGTAGTATGATTTCTCAGGGTTGGACAGCCAATCAAAAAGGCGCAAAGGATAAGGCACAGAAGGTTGTCGATAAGTTTACGACTGCTTTGAATGCTGCTATTTCCTCTGGTGAGTTCAAGCTATTGGAAGATGCTTTGAAGGGTGGCGGAAACAAAGACGCCGATGCTTCTCAATAATCTCAAAGCTGAGATTGATGCTCGCTTACTTGCAAGCAATCCAGAAATTATTGTAGATGCGTTAGACCGCATTTTACAAGAACTTTCTGGATTGCTTGACAAAAACCGTGGGATTCAGCGTCACCACCGCGGTGATACTTGTTATGTTTTTTCGAGAAATGATATAAGCAATAATAAATCAACGCTTTCGATAAGAAAGGATGCTGCGGAACGATGGGATAAAATCAAATTGTTTTTGGAAAGTTGACAACACACTTTTTCGATTGACAGATTGGAAAAACTCGATAGTATCCAACCGTCTCATGAAGGATATCCTAAAATGTCAGACAAAATTAAACCTGTTTCCCATTATGATGAACATGGTCGTTTCCATAAATACGAAAAAATTCCATGTAAAAATGAACCGTTTGCCGGAAAAAATTATACCGAACAATGGACCCTCGATGGAAAGCTACATAGAGAAGATGGTCCTGCACGGATTTGGTTTAATGGTTGGGAAGAATGGTGTCAGAATGGTGAATGGTATCGAGAAGGAGGACTCCCCACGGTGACAAATCAATTCGATGAATTATATCGAAATGGTGATAATGTAGTGGTAAATATCCTCAATAACTGAAAGGAAATACAATGCTTCGGTTTATTACTCACTATCGTTCGCTGGCGTTGCTTTTTGCGTCGGTTATTTTATCAGCAATAATCGAAACACCATCGTTTCTTGGGCATTTGATGTTGTTTGCCAACATTGGTTTGCTTCTTGGCGCAAGGCTTGTAATCCAATTTCATAAGGACGACTATAAAATAGTTCCTATTATGCTTCTGGTTTCTGTTGCGATGACAGCAATGGCAACGGATGACACCACAAGTTTCCATCTATATTCTCAATTGGTTAACTTTGGCATTCTCTTGGCCATGTGGTGGACAACCGATTGGGAAAACAAGAATCACATCGCTGAAAAAAATCGATTGGAAGAACTTGAGAACAGCGAAAAATAATGCCTACTTCTGGTCCATTATCTCTGGAACATCGTCAAAGCATTTCAAATTCATTGAAAGGCAGAAAACGAGACCCAGAGGTAATGGCTAGGATATTGGCTTTTCCTGGTCGTGGAGAAAAAATATCAGCAACTCTCAAAGGCAGGAAAAGACCACAAGAAGTCGTAGATAGAATACAAGCGACAAAAAAAGCTAAACAGTTGGCTTCTGGTATTGTTCTGAAAAAAGATTTACCAAAGCCTCCCAAACCTATGAGAATAATAGTTGTGGCGATACCGCCAAAAGCATATAAAGTAAAAAATAAAAAACCTGGAAGGCTGTTCATTATATCCACTTATGGTGGGTTTTGACAGGAGGACTTCAATGAAACTCGCCTCTAGTGCCAAAGCTGTTTACAATGCCATTACACAAGAGTTGGAATCCAATGGAATAATCGAATATAGGTTAGAAGTAAAAAAAAGCGGCCATCCACAAGTTCATTTTGTATTCAATGGAGAAAATCATATGGTAATATTTTCTGGTTCTCCAAAACATACTGGAACACAAAAATCTGTCTCTTTTGTGAGAAGGATTTTGTCTGGTCAATATCAAAGGATTCACAGAAATAATAGTTGACAAGATATTGACGGATGATGTATAAATATAGGTTCTGGGGTCGTATGTCAACGGGAGACGGTCAGATCTGCACTCTGAAAATGAGAGTTCGATTCTCTCCGACTCCACCAGCAGTTCAAATCTTTTACACTCCATACATTTTTGCTAATCTTTTTGGTCTTCCTTTTCCTTTATTCAAACTACCATAGTTTATTGTCAAAGAATGGCAGTTGGGACAAATAAGTTCAAGGTTGTCATGGTGGTTATTGGCCCAATCTCCATCTATATGATTTATAGTTAGTGGTATTTTTCCAGTTATAGAATGAATCTCTGACCATCCGCATTTTTGACATTTGCTATCGTATTTTTCAAATAACCACCTACGAATGTATGAAGATACGCCGCCTTCTCCAGATTGTCCAAATTGATTTCCGTTTAACCATTCACCAATAAAAACATTATATTGATTGTTTTTATGACATGTTGGGCTACAATAAATTTTTCCTGATCTTTTAACAGGTTCGTTGCATTCAATACAAAAACCATAAGAATGAGATTCTTTTCTAAATATTTTTATTTTGCGCCATTTATGAGCAATCATACATTTTTTATTACAAAAATATAAACCTATTTTGTTTTTTGCAATCTTGGCTGGCGGTCTATATAAATCGATATCACAGTTGGCGCATTTACAGTTGTATACAGTTCCTTTTCTTTGGCGTTTAGCAGAACAAGACAAGGAACAAAAACGTCCATTTCCTCTACTAATCTCTGCTTGTATTGTCGTAAAAGGTGTATTACATTGTTCACATAAGCGGTCGATTAATGGTTTTGATAATAATGTCATTTTGGAGCCTAATAAGATTGAAATAATCTTCAATCTTATTTATCTTTTCGAATCAGTGTTTTTGCTCGTTAGTCTCCATAGTTTGATATTTGAGAACTATTTTGTGTTTGACAAGTTTCCGATAGCTGATATAGTGATCATACAAGAAAGGAAATATTCCAATGACGACGAACACCAATCCAGAGTTCATCACGAAAGAAGACTATCTTTCCAAGCGTGCGTTTTGGAAAAGGGATTATATGAATTTGTCTACGCACATCTCTATGATGAAGCGTCTTACTATTGAAGCTTCATCGGGTGGTTATTCAGCCGCACGCAGACTTCAATCTGCCAGAGCATTGATGAGTAATGATGCTTATGGGAAGATGGTTTATTTGGAAAATTTGAAAGACCGTGCGAGATTTTCTGTAGATTCTCTTCGTCCTAAAAACACTTATTAATAAATAACATATGGCATGGGCAACAAATCACATAGCAAGTTTGGCTTCTGGTGAATCTGTAAAGTTTCGACCGCATGGAAATTCCATGTCTGGTAAGATTGAAAGTGGCCAACTTGTTACTGTTGAACCAGTAACTGATCTTGAAACGTTAAAAGTTGATGATATTGTTTTATGTAAAGTGAATGGATTTCAATACCTTCACATTATAGACTCGATAGCTGATGGTAGATTTATGATAAAAAACAACAAAGGCCATCAAAACGGATGGACAAAAGCTATCTATGGTCGTTTAATATCTGTTGAAGACTGAAAAGGAAACACAATGTCGGCAGTTTCTCGTAATGTAAACAACATCAAATCTGGTGATATTCTTTATCCTCGCCGCAGTGTCAATGAATATTGGAAAGTAAAAAGTGTTATTTTCCCAGCGGAGCACAGAACCACGACTTTACAGAGGGGACAGGAGAAACCGAATGATAAAATTACGATAAAATTTGATTTAATTTTTATTCAAGATGCGGTAGTTCTCCGTTCCTCAATAGTAAATTTCTACAAAGACGATTCTCTAATGATTGAAATTGATTTTCCTATATGAATATGCTTGTAAATCTCGCCAAAGCAGCGGGCAGAGATTACATTACGCCAGAAGATATCGATGAAGCCATGCAAGGATTAGGCTTGGATATCGAAATGGATTTCCTAGAAATACTTGCAGGACAAGTCGAAATCAGTATAGAAGATACTGATGGTTGTGCTTTCGTTTTGTGGTCGAAATTGAAAGAGAAATACGATGACAAGAAAGTTTTCTCTGCCGACTGATTGGACTGATAAAGACCCAATCATTATCGAAATGTGTAAAGCTGATCCCCAAAAACTTTTGAAGGATATTGCTGCCGCTGTTGGGCTTTCTCGGGAAGCAGTAAGAAACAGAGCAAAAAATGTCTTAAATTGCTATGAGATAAGAAGTCCAATACTAAACAGGTGATGCAATGGCAAGATATATCGTAATGAGACATCATTTTGGTATAACCATTAGAAATCCATTCAATAAAAGCGGAAGTGGATTTGTTAAAAATTTGATGAATCCGCATTGGCTTGTTGCACCACACAAAGTTTTAGAATTGCAGATTTATGGAGAACCTAAATTTTTCACATTGCTCACGTTGGTATTTGAAATTATTGAGAAAGATCATGCTGGATGGAGTTTTGAAATGGGATTGCTTGGCGGCATGTTTGCTTTATCATATTATGACACCAGACATTGGGATCATGAAAATAATTGTTGGGAAAAATACGACAAAGAGGAAAATTCGCTATAAATAATATATAAATAGGGTATGTTCAAAATTGGCGATAAAGTTACAGTAAAAAGAAACATGAATATAGGTGCTTTGATTACACTAAATCAGGCTTCTATCTTTGAAAACAAGGTTTATAAAATCTTGAAAATAGAGTTGGTTTACAACAACTACTATGGCGGCTCTAATCAACTATTGAAATTTAATCATTTCAGTAATGGATTGTCAGCAGAATATTTTGAAATAGTTAGAGCATCTGTTGGGTTTGTGATTGATTAGATATACGGATGATTTTTTGTATAAGATGCCCACCAAATAAAATCAACCACTATCAAACAACATTACCTATCATTGCAGTGAAAAGAAAAAACAACATAATAAGAGAGAGAGCATCATACCATTTGTTTAGACTTATCATAATTTCAAGCATTGTGTTTTTCTTTCATAAAAACATTCTCTAAATTGTAACGACTGTATTCAAAGTCAGGATCATAACCAGACCCATCCCATCGATAATAAATCGTTTCCAACCAAACCAAATCTCCGTTCAATAAATAAGTTGGAAACCATGCGAAACATGCCTTCCATTCTTTTGAATATGGCAGTCGGCCTTTTGAAAGCGTCATTTCAGCTTCTTCCACTAAATAAGGTTGCAAAACACTATAATACCATTTCATGGATAGAGCAAGCTGTTTTTAGAGTTTACCAAAATTATTGAACCCGACATAATCATTGACATTATCCATTAATCTGATTATATAGTTGTCCACTATAAGAGAGTTTCATGAAAACCTTTCATTCCAAACCACACTTTCAAACTATTATTGATCAACAAAGATTGGCTTATTATCGTTTAACAAAAGAAGGTTCAACACGTTCCATTATAGAACGTAACAATTTTGAACGCCAAATCAATCCAGTTCCAGCAGAAGATGTTGAATTACCAAGAGCGCCGATGGTTCGCCTGAAAGAAAAACACGATGATTATTCTTTTGGTCGTTGGATTGTTTTAGCTGAAATATCACAGACACCAGGAAAACTTATTTTGATAAGTGTTGTAGACGGCACGATTGAAACAAGATATACTACCGATCAGCTTGAATTGGTTCCGCCAACCGAATTGACGTAAAGGCGAAGTGATGGTTATTCAGAATGATGCGGAACATACCGTCGCTTTGGCTCGAATTACAGAACTTTGGGATAACGATAGCTGTGACGAAGTTGGAACACCAGAGCAAATAGAATTTGATGCCTTGGTAGACGCCATATGTGAATATGAAAACGCACATGAATTGTTCGCCAGGCTGCGCCGAATTGTCCGTCGCTTGGCCTATGCCTTGGGACGAAAAACCGAGTTGACATAAAAACAATATATGATATTATGTGAGGATGGAAAGCGAACCTCATATTTTTATGAAAAACCTGTCTGAGTCGTTTTTAGACATTAGATTCAATGTCAAAAACAATTTGATTGATTATTTTATAAGATGCTTCGCAACAAGAACAATGTTCAGAATTTTGGGTATTACTCCAAAAAGATTTCCATTATATACGTTAGCAGAAGATTTTTACGATTTTTCTACAAAACTTTCTACTATACCAAGCAATCTTGGCGATTTATTGATATTGCCAAATAGACCACATTATAAATTTCCAAATAGTGATGAATGGATACATTGGCTCAATGAAAACGTTCCAGATGGAATGTTATTAGAAGATTTTGAAAGCTTCGTTTATCATGCTGATGTTTTTGGAACTAGATGGTTAGAAAGATATATGAAAGAAATGCGTATATTTTATGGAATACGAATCGTCTGTAATATATTAGTGGCAATAATCCAATTGTTGATAATCTATTGCATGTATTCAATGATAAACGCCAATGATCTAATGAAAGCGGCGTCGATAGGAGCAATCACTGTATTCTCTTTGATTGTGTGTGCTTATGTTTCGAAAGAATCAAAATGAAGCTTGCTGAATTTAGATGTTTATTATGTAGTTTTGAATGGAAGTGCCAACCACAGTCAGTTGTGTGTCCGAAATGCGAACATGTCTACGTTCTGTGGACAAACTTTGCTTCGGATTTTGATACTAAAAACAAAACGAAAAAAAGTAAGGTGTAAAATGGAAAAGTTTTTTGTTTCTTATACAACTGAAAACGAACCACATGGTAGTTTTGGATGCATGGCTGAAGATGATGATCATGCGGAGGAACAATGCCGAAATGCTTATCCAAACTGCACTATCAAGGATGTAACTGCATTGTCTGATACGCCTTATGATGAAGAAATCGAAATCATGAAAAGAAAAAATAGTTTTTATGTTGCACTATGATTTAGTTTGGTCTATATATAATCTTGTTGAATGCTTCCAGCAAACATCAAAATTTGTTTTATGTAACAAACCAAGATGCATTCAGTTTTAGAGTAGATTCCGCAAACTAAAGGATAATTTGCCCGAGCAATCGGACAATATTCGGTTCAAACCCGAAAAGCCTCTATCGCAAGGTAGAGGTTATTCTACTCTGTGAATATCTGGAATCGGTTCTGCACAAAAAAAGTCGATTCTGTAGATAAGGAAAAGAAGATGGTATCGTTTAAAACTGCTGCTAAAAAGACGCCAGCAATGTCTCGTACGGCGAATGGAATGGTAACGTTCCAATCGACTGGCAACGCATTACTAGATTTTTTCTCTTCGGTTGGAAGTTCGAGGGGGAAAAATATCACGCCTCAATTCAATGCGGCCTATGAAATGGACCGTGAGAAGGCGTTGAAGATTCTCTTGTGGGCACGAGATATCCGTGGTGGAGCGGGTGAGCGTCAGGTCGTGCGTGATCTTCTTGTGAATCTTGAAGAGACACATCCAGAAGATGCCGAAATGCTGATTCCGCTTGTGCCATTCTTTGGTCGTTGGGATGACCTTTTGGTATTCAAGACAAAAGAAATGCGCCAAAAAGCTTATTCCGTTATGGCGGAAGCTTTGGTGCAAGGCGAAGAAGCGTTAAAGATGATGAAAAAACTTCCAGAAATGTCGGAAATGGAAGCACAAAAAATATTAAATAGCTTGACATAACAAAATATACGCTTATAAAGAAAACATACGGAAAAAGAGTGTGCTTAATCCCTAGTGCAACAGCTTTTCGTATGGAGTAAACGACATGCGTAAATCTATGTTTCCCGAAGCCCTTGATCCATTTATCGATGATTTTTTGAATAAATGGGGTGCGCTTCAACCAGCAATAATACAAATTGAAGATGCTAAAAAACTGTTTGAAATACTCAAAGCAAATTGCGCTGCTCCATTGTTTATTATTAAACACAAAGCACAGCGCACACGCTCTTGGGAGGAATTGAAAGCTGAGTTCAACTCCTTTAAAGGAACAACAGAAGAAGCTAAATTGATCAATTATCTTTGTGATGGTCGTTTGGTCAACGACAGACTTATCCAAGCAGCAAACGAAATGAGTAGCGTTCTTATTGTTTGTTCTTCTATGTATTCAAAGCTTGATGATCCAACCGTAGAAGAAGTGTTGGAACGAATCAATTCACTCGGAACCGTCGAGGCCATCCATAACCAATATATTGCGGATGAAAAAGCCAAAGGTGCTCGTTTACTTGCTGAAAAACAAGCACGCATTCGTCTTGAAAAAGAGGAAAAAGCTGCGGCAAGAGGTATGACCTACGAGCAATACCTCAAAATTGAAAAAGAAGAAGCCATTGCTGCTAAGCGTGATGTCAACAAGCCAAAGCGTGATAAGCTTTTGCAAGATTTGTTAGAAAAAGGCGAAGTCATGATGGTAAAAATGGATGTTCCTGATGAAACCGTTTTTGTCATGATTAACGGTTCGCTTGTTAAGTTGAAGCATGATAATGGTTTGACCATGCTTGACGCAGTAGCTTAACATGAAGAGATGGAGGACGGCGGATATCCGCCGTCCTCCATCTATTTAAAATAATGTCAAGTGTATTATCAAGTTCATTTGAAAAAATCGTAGAAATATCTAACAGTCTTCCAAAATTTTCCCGCCATACAAACAGACCAATAGATGATGAAGAAATCACATTAGCATATTATCATCGATGCCGTGGTAAAACTTTGGATGAAGTAGCGACACTATTAAATCGTGGTCGCACACGGTTGGCTAAAAAAATACAAGAAAAATATGGCAAAGAAAAAATCAACGAAAGAAGAACACAAGAAGTAAGAGAAAGATATAGTTTTACACGGAATGGTGATAGAACACGATACGAATGGAAAAATATAAAAACGGGAGAAATACTTACCAAAACATGTTTCCAAATGGGAGAATTGATTGGCGAATGTGAATATTTTTCTCGTATTGTTTCTGGCGCTGTATCGCATTATAAATGCTGGAAGTTAAATGATGAAAAACCCGTCCTTCACCAACAAGGAATTGTTTTTAGACTTTCGCATCCAAAATTTGGAACCATTGAAGGAACGCAAAAAGAATTAATTGAAAAAGCCAAATATTTTACTGTCTTATCTCCCGCTGGTGTATGCGGTGTTGTTAATAAAAAAGCACCACAGACAAAAGGATACGTTCTTGAAGCAGTGTATGAAAATGAAAAATGGGTAAACACTCAATATGTCAAGCCAGAAAAAACACCATATAAACATTCGCAAGAAACAAAAGACAAAATAGCCAAAAAAGCTATCGGACGAATGGTTTCCGTTGCTACCAGAGAAACAATGTCGGCATCTCATCTTGGTAAAAAGATGCCAGAGGGCACAGGAAATAAAATATCTTTAAAGTTAAAAGGAAAACCAAAAAGCGAAGAGCATAAACAAAAACTGAGAAAGCCCAAATCAGATATTACTAAACAAAAATTGAGAGATGCTTGGGCTAAACGCAAAAGTAAGAAATCGCAATAATCAGTAGCATGGAGATGTTTATTTATGTTAAATGAAAATATAGAAACACTAATAACAATTTGTGCTACTCTAAATAATATTGAAAAATATAGAAGACCGTGCAAATGGTATACAGAAGAAGAACTGGAATATGCTTATAATTTAATCCAACAAGGATATATGTTGGATGAAATAGCAATCCATCTAAATCGTCCAAAAAGCAGTCTTTCAACAAAATTGTCAAAACGTTATGGCGATGAATATTCTGGTCATGGGCAGCAACGATTTTTAGATAGATTATCGGCACGACCAGCCCATTCTATTGAAACAAAAGAAAAAATTGCAAAAACACTCACTGGCAAGATGGTTGGCAATAAAAATCCATTTTTTGGTAAAACACATTCGCCGGAAACTATTGCAAAAATAAAGGATGGTATTGCTAAATCTTCTCATCTGTATTTAGAAGACAGAAAACAAAGGGGAGAAGCTCAACGTGGCAGAAAACAATCTATCGAACAAGTTCAGAAAAAATCAGAAAGTATGATGGGACATGAAGTTTCAGAACAAACTCGCAATAAAATAGGCGCTGCTCATAAGGGAAAAAAGCTTAGTTCTGAAAGAAAATCGTCTATGCGGTTGACGGCTGCTAATAGAAAAGCTATTATTACACCACATGGCAAATTTGTTTCTATTTCTCTTGCGGCTGAACATATTGGAGTAATAAGAAAAACAATAAGCCGGTGGCTTGAATCTGGCAAAGAAGGATATAAATATGACGTTTGTGGAATATAATATTACAAACACGATTGAGATTGCCACTATAAGTGGTGTTTTTGATGAGGAATATCATTTATATCTCATTACATGTGAAGATACTAAAATATATGATAATGAAAGAGTTTTATTGGCCAAGGGGAAATATATTCGTTCAAAAACCACAAGAGAATGGCTTATTGATTCTCCGTTAGAACGCTGTAAACAAGAAATAAGATGGCCACATAAAGTAGAAATAGAAATCAACGCTGGTGAAGATATTTCTCAAATACTTACCGATATTCACGATTTAACATCTGGCAGATGGTCTATTACTTGTGAAGGGTTCTATTTAGACGACAGCGGATATGGAATAATTGAAAAATATAAATTGACATTAAACTTCGAGAACGATGTTGCTGCGGCTCATATTAGATTGAGGCAATGATTTCAGTATTAAATTGATTTTATTTTCAATCCATTCATCTGATTTCTGAAACCAATTTTTGTCAAGTTTTAAATTGTATTCATTTCTTAATCGCATAAGATGTTTAACAATATCACGATTTAACAGTTTGTGTCTGGTTAGCTGTTTATTGGTGTATTTTGTTATATCTGGATTACTATGATAATAGTATGGCAAAATTTTAAATTCTGTTATTTTGTTTTCAATCCATATATCGTCTTTATATTGCCACCCCTTTGGAAGGGCGGCTTTTTTATATCTTTTTAGTTTAGCTAAAGTTTTCGCTATTGGTCTGTCTCTCAATGCTTTTTGAGTTATTTTGGATTGAATATTTCCATCTTTATTTGCGGCACATTTATTACCATATAAAAGAAAATTGGTTTCATTTCTTTTGTTTATTGATTCGTATTGAGAAAAAACTGCTCCAAGCGAACCATATTTTGATATACGACTATTTTTGGATTTTTTCTTATTTTCTGGTGCAAGCATAGCTAAAGTAACGCCATATTTTGTCATACTGGTATTTTTTGCTTTTTCTCTGACTTCTTTTGTTAGCATTTGTGAACAATCGCCGCCTCCGTTTATACCATTTTCTGGTATCAAGTTTGCCCAATTTATTTTATCTTGTCCAACACCAAATGATTTTGAAAGATATAAAGCATCGGTTTTTAGTTTGATTATATCAGTATACGGTTCACTTATCCATAAAGTGATAACATATTGTTTGCCGTGTTTTTTACAATGTCTAAGCCAATATTTACCAGACCCGATATATTTGTGTGGGTTTTTAATAGTTTTGCCAAAATATTTTAATTTTGTTATGGAATGTTCTTTAATATAAAGATAGGTTGGTTTGAATTCGCTCATACACTATTTATCTCTTGACATAATATTTTATGATTGATATTATACACAAAATTCAAAGGATTATCAATATGAATGCCAGACAGCAATTGGAACAAGTTCTTCGTTTAAAAATATTAGAAGCAGGAAACTGTGCAAAATGGAGCGATCGTAAGGGCAAGATTGCGCTTGAATTGGAAGCGTTTCTTGGTCTTCAACCACAAGCTTCTGGTTTTCATTATACCGAAGGAAAAGCCTTTCCTGGCAAAGCATATCGTCAATTGCTTACCACATTATCGAATAATGAATATTATTCTATAGTGGAAGAAAAAATGTGTGCGAAAAAGTGGGATGATATTGTTTTCGATCATGTTCCATCTTTGGCTTCTGCTCGTTATCAGAAGGCATTCAACAAGCGTTGTGCAGAGCGTTACAAGCTTTACAAGGAAGGTCTCGTAAAGGGAACGTCTAAGATCAATGCGGCTGGTGTATATCCGTATGATGTGATCAAGTCGATTGAACATGGCGACAAAGATGTTGCCAAAGCGCAATGGGAAGCATTGCCAAACTTCCTTGGCGATGAGCAAATCCTTGCTGTTGTTGACGTTTCTGGTTCAATGGGATGCCCGGCGGGCGGATATGGTTCTAAGTCTGTTGTAAGATGTATCGACGTAGCAACTTCGCTTGGTCTTTACGTCGCAGACAAAGCACGTGGCCCGTTCAAGGATTGTTTCTTGACGTTCTCTGGTGACTCAAAGATTGAGGTTCTAAAGGGCGATATCGTTGCGAAGCATGCTCAAATGTGCCAGTCGCATTGGAACATGAATACCAACGTTGAAAGTGCTTTTGACGAAATTTTGAGAGTTGGTAAAACTCACAAGGTTGCGGACGAAGATATGCCAAGAATTCTCTTGATCTTGTCTGACATGGAATTCGACCAATGCGTATCTCGTGGCCGTGATGCCAGAGCGATGGATGTTGTAAAACATAAGTATGAGGATGCTGGTTATACGCTTCCGCGTATTGTGTTTTGGAATATCAATGCACGTAGCGGAAATTCACCAGTAACTTGTAAAGAGGATGGAACAGCATTGATTTCTGGTTTTTCGCCAGCAATCATGAAAGCTGTTTTGAAAGTATCTGTTGATTCGTTTACACCAGAAAACGTGATGTTGGAGACAATCAATAATCCAAGATATGATGTGATAGATAAACCAGGAGACTCCAAGCCGTGGCCGAGAGGAAACAAAGCTGAAAAATCAAAGTTTGATCCAAACGGTGGATTTGGAGTTATGGGGCCAGATCATCCAGCTAAGGTTGAAGGACACAATTGGAGTGCGTAACTAAAAGGGGCCGAAAGGCTCCTTTTTCCTATCTTTGTCTGTATATTCTATATATTTCGTTCGGATTTTTAAAAGTATGAACAAGGTTTAGATTTTCAGTATCAAAAATAATCCATGAAACTGGCATTATTTTAAAATTTTGTGAATTGTATTTGATACCTTCTTGTTCGTTGCGATACTTTATATAAGTTATGCCTTTTTCTTTTAAGAATCCCTTCATCAGCAAGCCAGCTTGTTCATTGTCATCTAATAAGTTGATTCTATCGTATACAGATTTATTGAGGATTTTTTGTTTAATTAAATGTTTCGCTAAATCAAGTATTGATGCTTTTTCGCCATCCCCATATATGTCTGGTGTTTCTATCATTTTTCCGCTTGGTTCGTATTCAAATGCGAATATTTTATGTTCAACATATCTCTCGTTGTTTAACTCATGTTTCTTTTGTTGCGCAGATCGCATAGGAGATAGACGAATACGATCTGTCGCGCTTTTTAGAGTCCCAAAATGCGATCCTGGTTTAATATGTCTTGGGTCAAAATCGTGTTCTGTGCCATGATAAAGCAAGTTTATCCATAGGGACTCAAATAAATCTAAAAGTATCATATTTTTGTTCCTGATTTCATATGAACGGATCGGTTATGACTAAGATATCGCCACGCAGCATGAAGTTTTGTGGCGTGAAATCTATGTTTGACATCAAATTCATGTTTGCTTCTTTGAAGGCGCCAAACAATAAATCACAAGCTTGAAACCAAGCATCGTCTGGTTTGTCTATTTTGTTCCATACCAACTCTGGATATGCAATGAAATCATTTACTCCAACTCCGATTTTGTTCTTGAACCATCTTTTTGGTGTAAATGTCGGCATCATATCCGATGTTCTATTAAGGTAATCTACGCCGTGTTTAGAGGCCGACAGCATTAAGGCGCATATTTCAGGAAAATAGTTGTTGTAAAAATCCGAAATCTCATCCAGTTTTTCCATCATGACGTAACTAAATTTAGTTCCTGGTAGTTCTCTTATAGTTTTATGAAATATAGGAAAATGAGGATTTGGATGATCCTTAACCAAATCAACAAAATGTTTATATTTGCTGGTGCTTACGAACATCTTCAACACAACGTTCTTATTCGGATGATCCGCAACAGCCGCATCAACACCTTTACCTAAAACATTCCAGCCATGCTTTTGAAAGATATCTCTCAGAGGATTCCCATAAAGTCCAAATTGTGGCTTCTCGGCTCCTTTTATATCTTTGGTTATTTGTAATTCAGATAGTTTCATTCTGCTGTTGCCGCCGCAAAAGGATCGATTATTACTAAAGTATTTCCTCTAAGCATGAAATTTTTAGGATTTCCAAGATCGAGATGTCTCAAACCTATAAGTTTGGCAACATGAGAAATCATTTTACATGCTTTGAACCAAGCATCATCTGGTTTTTGTCCTAATTCATTCCATACTCTTGGATTATAAGGATTGTCTCTATGTTCTTCTTGAACGTCATAGATATAATCTAAAACATATGCTCCAAATTTACCTTGAATACCTTTACCAAGAAATGATTCCGATTCAGTATCTAATACATATAGTTCTGGAATATAGTTATCGACTAAAAAATCTGGATTTGTTGCTTCGAGCTTTTCCATCAATATATAACTGAATATTGTGTTTGGTATATCTCTTACATATTTGAGAAATTTAGGAAAATGAGGATTTGGATTATCTTTTACAATATTGACAAACTCTTTATATAGACTATCTTTGACAAATATTTTTGCAACCATGTCTTTCGTTGGATGTTGACCAACAGCACCTTCCAATCCATGTCCCAATAATGGCCAATTGTGTTTTGTAAAAACATCTTTCACCTGAGCACCCGGTTGAAATCCTTCACCAGGAACAGGCTCCTTGGCAGCAATCAAATCTTTGGTGAGTTGTAGTTCGTGTAATCTCATGGTTATTATTTATTGAGAAAATATTTTCTCTTCCCTTTGAGGCGTGCGGGGTAGTTTTTATAGTTCTTGTCGTCGTCTTTTATTTCCAAAGTCCAACCAAGTTCAGTTGAAAGTTTTTTTGACAGAACATCATAAAGTTTTTTTCTGCTTGGTTCAAACGCTTCAAATTGGAATCCGTCTGGCTTTTTAGTTCTGATAAAATGTTGTAGACATTCGTTTATAGCCGCAAATACTTTCATCGCATTGCCGCTACCAGTAATACCAGATGATAAACTTCCTCCTACATTAGAAGTAAACTCTATGTCCCAAACACTTTTGCTACTTTGAATTTCCGGCACATTGTGGCCGACTTTTATAAAAACTAAATGGATTTTTTCTTTATCAGTTACGTCTATAATATATTCTATATAAGTAGAATATGATTTATAATCGTCCGCTAAATCCCAATACAAACCAGATGATGATTTGAAAAGCTCTAAAAGTTTCATAAGCTTATTTATTATAAGTAAGAATAACACAATCACATATAAAGATGCTCATCATATATTAAATGTATAAATATACATATATTTAATGGGAAGCGCACAAATGAGAAAAAAATACAAATATCATTATCTCTATAAAGTAGAAAGACTAGATACAAAAGAATATTACATTGGTATAAGATCGTGTGACGTAGACCCTATAGACGATAACTATTGGGGTTCTGGTATACGAATTACAGCTACAATAAAAAAACATGGTAAAGATAAATTTATAAGAATAATACTTGCGGTATTTGATACACGAAAGGAGGTCTCTTTAGCCGAAAGTAATATGGTTACAGAGGAAATGCTTACAGATATATTATGTTTAAATCTTAAAACCGGAGGAGAATATGAAACGGGAGTGGCTTATTCTGATAGTGTGAAAGACAAAATATCTGTTTCTCTTAAAAGTTTCTACACAAATCCAGACAACAGATTAAAACAATCCAATAAGATCAAACAGGCATTTATTGATGATCCAACCTATAAAAAAAGATTAAGTGAAGCGAGGCGACGTGTTCTTAAAGACCCTAAACATAGAGCAAAAGTATTGGAAATTGTAAGAAGATCGTTCTTAGAAACCGACAGAAGTCAAAAAATCAAAGACGCTCTAAACAAACCAGATGTTAAAATTAAAAGAAGCAATAGCATGAAACTATATTGTAACACACCAAATGGTAAAAAATCTTGTTCAATGGCCACAAAAGATAGAATTTAGATCGGAAGAGCACACGTCTGA
>OCZT010002211.1_pt1 | contig 20145 bp, 10 predicted proteins | sample 1539031 | NCBI WGS metagenome assembly OCZT01 (sample SAMEA3539308, study PRJEB22396) | soil metagenome | biome: tundra; feature: field; material: soil | place: USA | collected 2010-05 | depth 0.15 m | reverse complement strand
CATTCCTGTGCATCGTGTTGCTCAGTATGCTGGCGTCGGCCTCCGCTCAGCCCCTCCGCATCAGCGTCTTCGCTGCGGCCGGGGAAGTAAATAAATACATGCTGACGCCCGAGGGCCGGGAGAAGGCGGCTGCAATTTTCAATAGCTTTAAGGTCAGCAAGATCTTTCTTGAGGGTCGGAGAGGCGATCAATACGTACCCCCAGCCGTCCTTCGCGAGATTCGGGACGATTTCCGAAAGCGAGGCTTTCTGGTATCTGGCGGGATCATGTACTCCGCAGGTAAGAACTGGGCCGTCAAAACCTCGGCGCGGGGGGGATGGCTAAACTTCCAGGCGGAAAAGACTCAGCGCGACGTCGCTCAGTACTTCACCGAGAACGCAGCGGTGTTCGACGAACTGCTGGTCGACGACATGTTTGGCACCGACGACGCCTCGCCTGAATCGGATCGGGCCCGCGGCAGTCGTTCCTGGTCCGAGTACCGCCGGGACTTGCTGGCCACTGTGATCGAACCGCTCATGTTGAAGTCGGCCCGGGCGGTAAATCCTTCCGTGCGGCTGATCATCAAGTATCCGCAATGGTATGACTGGTTTCACATGATGGGTTACGACCCGCCGCGCATGTCGGGCCTCTCCGATCAGACCTGGGTGGGCACCGAGACTCGAAACCCCCTCACGGAGCGCTCCGGATACGTACAGCCGACCGAGGGATACATCAACTATCGCTGGTTTTCGTCCATCGCGGGCAAGAAGGTGGCTGGGGCCTGGTTCGATCACGGCGATTGCACAGCGCAGAACTACGTAGACCAGGCGTATCAGAGCGTGCTGGCAGGGTCCCCGGAGCTCACCGTGTGGTCAATCGAAACGATGATGGAAGGTAGTCATCCGGGCGATCCGCTGCTCCAGAAGGCGCTGCCCGAACTGTTTGAACTGGCCGACAAAGTGCATGGGCGTTCGATCCGCGGCATCAGCTATTACAAGCCGGCGGGGAGTGACGGCGACGGTAACCTCTACCTGATGGATTACCTGGCCATGATCGGATTGCCCATTGTGCCGGAGGCGAGCTATCCGGCGGCCTCCCGCATCGCGATCCTGGGCGCCCAGGCGGCTTCCGACCCAGAGGTGCTCGCCCACATGAAACAGCATCTCAGCCGAGGTGCAACCCTGGTGTTGACACCGGACCTGTTGCACCGATTGGGGAAAGCCGCAACGGAAATGGCTGGTGTGCATGTGCTGGGGCAGACGCGGATTGGAACCGCGGACGGGGTCGAGATCAAGGGACAGCAGGTGAGTCTGACGACGCCGCTGGAAATGGACCTGGGCTTGGAAGCCCCAGCCGGTGAAGTGCTCATTTCGGCATCATCCGGCGACAATCGCGTTCCGTTGCTCACCTCTCATAAGGTCGGTAGCGGTCGCATACTCGTACTGAACGTGAGGACATTTTCTTGGGGAGACGGCAGGGGAACCTGGCTGTTGGCTCCGAAGGAGTTGGGGCTCCAGGAGATACCGCAAGCGCTGGCGGATGCATTGCGCCGGGAGCTGTTGGCCCCGCTTGACATTCAGCTCAGCTCGCCCACCAAAGTCAGCTTTTATGTTTGGGGAGACGCTAGTGTCTTCTATAACTTCCGCGATGAGACGGTAGAATTGGTGCTCAACCAGAAACCGGTCACCCTGGGCCCACATCGCGCCCTCTGGCGTTGAGTCGATGGTTGGGCCGTATGCCGGCTACCTTTTGCCGGCTTGGGCTGATCAAGCTGCGCCCATAGTGTACAATTAGCCCTTTGAGTGCAACATAAAGGAAGGACTGTATTCATGCGACGAAGTCTGAAGCGTCTGTCTTTGCCCTTGCTGGTTTCTCTCGCCGCGCTTAACGCGGGATGGGGCCAGACACCGGCTTCGGTGGCCCCGAATCTGGCGAAGCAGCCGACCCTGTACGTAGTGCCCTACGCTCACCTGGATACGGAGTGGCGATGGGAATACCCGCGGACCATCAACGAGTACATCCTGAATACCATGCGGGATAATTTTCCGCTGTTCGAGAAGTATCCACATTACATTTTCAATTTCAGCGGGGCCAATCGGTATCGGATGATGAAGGAATACTACCCGGCCGATTACGCGAAGGTCAAGCAATACGTGGCTGCGGGTCGATGGTTCCCTTCCGGTTCCAGCATGGAAGAGAACGACGTCAACGGGCCCTCCGCCGAATCGATCATCCGGCAGGTGCTCTACGGCAAGCAGTATTTCCGCCGCGAGTTTGGCAAGACCAGCGCGGAATACATGTTGCCCGACTGTTTCGGCTTCCCCGCCTCGCTGCCCAGTATCCTCTCCCATGCCGGCCTCAAGGGGTTCTCCACTCAGAAGCTGTCGTGGCGTTCGGGAGCGCGTATTGGCGGCCCGGGGTCGCCGCAGGATACTCCAGTCGGCATCCCGTTCAATGTGGGCTTTTGGGAGGGTCTCGACGGCAATGGTGTGATTGCCGGACTGAATGCCACGAATTATAACGGCGATGTAACAGAGGATATTACCAAAAGTCCGGCTCCACCTGCCGCCGGCGCGACGAATGCGCCGACGGATTGGCCCGAGCGGGCTCGGAAGAACGGCGAGAATAGCGGAGTGTTCGTCGATTTCCGCTATTACGGCACCGGCGACGTTGGCGGCGCCCCCCGCGAAAGCTCCGTGAGGCTGATGGAGGCAATCCTGACAAAGAGCCTTACAGTGATCCCGCCGCCACGGCGGCCTCGTGGGGACCAGCCAAGCCAGGCTCCGCCCGCGTCCGGTCCGGAAGTCAAAGTGGGTGAAGGTCCGCTGCACGTGCTCCAGACCAGCGCGGAGCAGATGTTCCTCGATATCAAGCCTGAACAGGCAGCTCGCCTGCCGCGCTACCGGGGCGATCTGGAACTGATCGAGCATTCCGCCGGGTCCCTCACTTCCGAGGCCTACGTGAAGCGCTGGAACCGCAAGAACGAACTGCTCGCCGATGCCGCCGAACGGGCCTCCGTAGCCGCCGAATGGCTGGGCGGACGGCCCTATCCGCTCGAGCGGATGGACAACGCCTGGACGCTCGTTATGGGATCCCAATTCCACGACATCGTTCCGGGCACCTCGACCCCCAAGGCGTACGAGTTTGCTTGGAACGACCAACTGCTGTCGATGAACCAGTTCGCCGCCGTGCTGGCGAGCGCCACCGACGGGGTTGCGTCCGCGCTGAACACCCAGACCCAGGGCACGGCTCTGGTCGTCTACAATCCTTTGAGCATCCCGCGGGAAGATGTGGTCGAAGCTGCGGTCTCCTTTCCCAACGGCGCGCCGAAGGCCGTTCGCGTCTTCGGGCCGGATGGTAAGGAAGTGGCCGCGCAACTGGCCGGCGGCAAGGTGCTGTTCCTGGCCAAAGTGCCGTCGGTTGGCTACGCTGTCTACGATGTGCGGTCCGCCCAGGCGCCCGCGCCTTCGACGCTCAAAGTGACCCCATCGTCTCTCGAAAATGCCCGCTATGTCGTCAAGGTGGACCAGAACGGCGACCCGAGCAGCATCTTCGATAAGATTCTCAACAAAGAACTCCTATCCGCTCCAGCGCGTCTGGCCATCAAGACGGACAAGCCGGTGGACTGGCCCGCTTGGAACATGGATTGGGAGGATCAGAAACTGCCGCCACGCAGCTACGTCGCAGGACCAGCCAAGATCCGGATTGTGGAGAACGGTCCGGCGCGCGTCGCGCTCGAGGTCGCGCGCGAAACGGAAGGCTCCCGGTTCGCGCAAACCATCCGTTTGTCGGCCGGGGATGCCGGCAATCGCGTGGAGTTCGGCAATGTAATCGACTGGAAGACCAGTGGGGCCAACCTCAAGGCCACCTTCCCGCTGACGGCGTCGAATCCCGTGGCCACCTACAACTTGGACATCGGCGCCATCGAGCGGGGCAACGACGACGATCACAAGTTCGAAGTCGTTTCCCACCAGTGGTTCGATCTCACCGACAAGGCGGGAGCTTTCGGCGTGACAGTGCTTTCCGACTGCAAGAACGCTTCCGACAAGCCCGACGACAACACCCTGAACCTGACCCTTCTCCGGACACCCGGCATCGGGACCGGCAACGGTCGAGACTACGCCGACCAATCCACGCAGGATTGGGGCCACCATGAGTTCGTCTACGGCTTGGCCGCGCACGCCGGCGGCTGGCGCCAGGCGCAGACCGATTGGCAGGCGCAGCGTCTCAACCAGCCCCTCATCGCCTTCGAGACTCCGAAACATTCGGGAAGTCTGGGCCAGAGCTTCTCTCTGCTGCGTGTCAGCAACAGCCGGATGCGCGTGCTGGCTCTCAAGAAAGCCGAGCAGGGCGATGAAGTCATCGTCCGGCTGGTGGAACTTGACGGCAAACCGGCCGAGAAGGTGCGCATCGGTTTCGCCGCACCAATCACTGCCGCGCGCGAGGTCAACGGCGCCGAAGAGCCCGTGGGTCCAGCCACCGTCGCCAGTGGCGAATTGGTGACGTCGTTCACTGCGTTCCAGCCCCGCACGTTTGCGCTGAAGCTCGGCGCGGCACCAGCGAAGGCTCCTGCGGTGCAGTCGCAGCCTGTCACGCTGGCCTACGATCTTGCCATCGCGAGCGGCGATGGGTCTAAATCAGCGGGCGGCTTCGATTCCGCCGGCCGCGCCATTCCGGCCGAGATGCTGCCGCTTCAGCTAACCTTCAGCGGTGTCCGCTTCAACCTCGCTCCTCCGCAAGGACCCGATGCGGTGGTGGCGCGCGGTCAGACCATTTCGCTGCCGGCTGCAAAATTCAACCGGGTTTACCTGCTCGCGGCCTCGGCGGATGGCGACCAGAAAGCCACATTCCGCCTCGGCGACAAATCCGTCGACTTGACCGTCCAGAATTGGGGCGGCTATGTAGGCCAGTGGGATAACCGAATCTGGAAGAGCAGGGAAGTGCCTGGCCGTGAGACACCAGGCTCAGGCAGGATTATGCGGACTGACCCTTATGGCGAAATGGTGGGCCTGACGCCGGGCTATATTAAGCCTGCGCCCGTGGCTTGGTTCGCCTCGCATCGTCACACGGCGGATGGCGCCAATGAGGCCTACGCCTATTCCTATTTGTTCGCTTACGGAATTGATGCGCCACCGAATGCCAAGACGCTGACGCTGCCGAACAACGACAAGATCCGCATTCTGGCTGTCTCGGTAGCGGATGAGGGCCCGGTGGTGCATGCGGCTCAAGTGTTAACCGACGCGCTGGGGAAGTGAGGCCACCGGGCTGCCGCGCTGAAACCGCGATCTGAGGTCGTCCAGTCCAAGAACTCAAACCCGGGTCAGCCGCCGGCCGAGGCATGGAACGGGAGCAGTACTCGCCACATGACTGGTTTTCATTGATTTCCTGAAAAAAGGGAATATCTTGTGAATAGAAGAGATTTTGTAAAACATGTATCAATTGCCGGGGCGGCGATTGCATTGCCAGGCCCGGTATCGGGCAGTCAGTCTCCGGCCACCCGCCTTCGGCCGGTTGATTATGTAAATCCGCTCATCGGCACCGCCCCTATCACGGACAAGGAGACTATCGGGAATAATCCGTCCCCGGGCGAGCAACTGTATACCGGGACCGTGAACCCAGGCGCCTTGGTCCCGGACCCGAACGGTAACCTGGAGCTCGGCCCGGTGAGCCGTTATGACGGGTCTGGTGGTCACATGATGGGTTCAGGATACCGCTATGAAGACGGTTCCATCATGGGTTTTACTCATTTTAACGCAGAATACAGCAGGAATAATTTCCTGCTCTTCATGCCCACGGTCGGCCCGATCAAGACCGTTGCCGGCAGCCGCCCTGGCGCCAGCGGAAATCCTATTGATGGTTACCGCTCAGCAAAAGACGATTCGAAAGAGAAAGCATCGGCAGGCTATTACGCCGTCTTCCTCACCACCTACGGCATAAAAGTCGAACTGGCCGCCACGAGGAATTGCGGCTTTCACCGCTACACCTTTCCCGCTTCGCGACAGGCTAACGTCCTCATCGACCTGGCTAACTGCCGGCCGGCCGCTACCGACGCATCGGTGACGATAATTGATAACCGCACCATCGAAGGGTATCAGGTGACGGGGAGAAGTACTATCTATTTTTGCGCGGTATTCAACAAAGACTTCGCGTCGTCGGGAACATGGAATGGCGGTGTAGTATCGCCGGGATCGTCTTCGGCGAAGGGTATTCCGCTTGGCGCCTACGCCACCTTCAATACGGCGGCGGGGGAGACCGTACTGATCAAGGTCGGCACCTCAACCACAAGCCAGGCCGATGCCGCAACTAACCTGGCGCAGGAAATACCCGGCATGGACTTTGACGTGGTCCACAAGCAAGCCGAGACACTCTGGAGCAATGTCCTGGCCCGGTTCGTCGTTGAAGGCGGCACGGAATCGGATCGGATTAACTTCTACTCTTCGTTGTATCGTTTGACGGCAGGCCCCAACTATGGGGGCGGCTGGATGGATTTCTGCGCTCCCTGGACGGCGCGGGCCTTTATGCGCGGCACGGATTGGTTTGCCAAGAGGACCGCGAACATGAGCGGAGCTTGGGGAGGCGGCGGATATTGGGGCGTCGGAACGGGTTGGGCGCCACTGGGAATGTACAACCGGGGCTTCCGCAGTTTCAACCTTAGTGATCTCTATACAAGATTGCGCGAACAAGCCATGAGTGGCGGGAACGGAGGAGCGCAATACCGGGAATATGGATTTGTGCCACCGGGAACCCCCGGGGTTCCCGCTTACATGAACCAATCGCTTGGGCTTGCGTACGATGATTATGTGGTTGCCCAGTATGCCAAGATATTGGGAAAAACGGACGATTATGACTACTTTCTTGCGCGTTCAAAGAACTATAAGAAAGTTTACAATGAGTCCGTCGGGTTCTTTATGCCCCGCAATGCGGATGGCACGTGGAAACTGCTGGATCCGTACGATATGCACGCAGAAGACGTTTATCGGGAGGGTAATGCCTGGAATTACTTGTTCTACATAATGGGAGATATACCCGGGCTTATCGAATTGCTCGGTGGTCCTAAGGGTTTTGCCGCCAGATTAGACGCTATGTTTACGACGCCATTTCCACCGAACGCCCAGAACTTGCGTGATTGTAGCGGGATGATCGGCTTGTATGTTCATGGGAATGAGCAGTATCGTCACATTCCATTTTTGTACAACTATGTCGGACAGCCATGGAAGACCCAGGCGATCGTTCGAAAGATCCAGAAGTTTCTCTATAGGCCCGTTCCTGCGGGGATGTGCGGCATGGATGACCATGGCATGTTGACGGGCTGGTTTGTATCAAGCGCGATGGGGTTCTACCATGTGGACTCCACAACGGGAGACTGCGACATCTGCAGCCCGCTTTTTCCAAGGGTGACCATTAATTTGGATGGACCTGCTCCCAGTACATTTGTCGTCGAGGCCCACAACGTATCGGACACGAACGTGTACATCCAGTCGGCGAAGCTGAATGGAAAACTTCTTAACGTGCCAAAATTCCACCATTCCGATATTATCGCCGGCGGAAGCCTCGTTTTTGAGATGGGACCAGCGCCTAACTATAACTGGGGAACCGGGAAGCTACTTTAGAAGCGTGGTTAGCCGAATAGGGCGGCTACGCGATCGGAAGGCCACATTCCGCCTCGGCGACAAATCCGTCGACTTGCCGGAGATTCACGAAAAGTCGCAGGAGCGGGGCGTGCAGTACGCCGTCCGCATCCCGGCTAATGACAGTCTGGCGCGCGACATTGCGGAACTGCTGACTCGGCCGGTGGGGAGGTCTTACAGGAGGTATACATGGCGGACGGCGGGAAGCGGTTGGAGCGGATGCGTGCGACGCTCCGCCGCGAAGCTTCGGTCCTCGAGGAACTCGCCGCGGACCTGGATGAGACTACGGGAGCCGCGGTGGATGTGCTGCTGGAGACCCGGGGCCACGTTCTGGTAGGCGGGGCGGGTACGTCGAGCGCCATCGCTTGTCGGTTCGCCCACTTGCTTTCCTGCTGTGGGGTGCCGGCCCTCTTCCTGGATCCGGCCCAGGCGGTGCATGGAGGCGCCGGTGCCGTGAGGCATGGAGACACAGTGGTGCTCGTCTCCAGGCAGGGGCAAAGTTCCGAAGTGAACACCTTTGCGGCGATCGCCAGACAACTCGGCGCATCTGTGATCGCTATGACTGCCGAGCCGGAATCGGAACTGGGAAAACTGGCGGATGCGATCATACGAGTTCGAATCCGGGCCGGCAGCGACCCGTTCGATATGATTGCCACGTCGAGTTCCCTGGCCAACGGGGCGGCCGGGGATGCCATTTGCGAGACCGTTCTTTTCGAGCGAAAGTACACCAGGGAGTCGTTCGCGGCTACGCATCCGGCCGGAGGGGTCGGTGAACGCATTCGGCGAGAGCGATTAGCTGTCGCAGAGGACTCTCATGCGAATCGCTGAGTTATTTGATCTGCGTAAGTTCAGGATAGTGCAGGGCCCAATCGAAGATCCCGGCCCGGGCGAAGTTCAGGTCCGCGTGGAAGCCGTGGGGATCTGCGGATCGGACCTGCACGACTTCTCTGAAGGCGGGATCGGGGGGAGGCTGTGCACCTATCCCATGATAATAGGGCACGAGCCAACAGGAGAGGTGGTAAAGACAGGACCCGGCGTGACGGGCTGTGCGCCGGGCGATCGAGCTGCGATCGAGCCTGCAGTTTACTGTTACCGCTGCGAGTTCTGCCTATCCGGCTGTTACAATCTTTGCGCCAACATGCGGTTCTACAGTTCGCCGGGCGAACCTGGGTTTTTCCGTGAGTACGTGAACGTGCCCCTGGAGAGTGTTCTTCGCCTTCCGGATCAAATCGGCTTCGCCGAAGGCACCCTATTTGAGCCCTTGGCGGTGGTGCTGGAGTCGATGAAGTTTGTCCCCCTCAATCCGTTAGGGACGGCGGCCGTGTTCGGCGCGGGTCCCATCGGCCTCATGACAATTGTCATGCTGAGGATGCGCCGCGCGGGCAGGATCTGGGCCGTCGAACCTGTGGCGCACCGCCGCGAAATGGCCAAGGCTGCGGGCGCGGACGTCCTCCTCGACCCTCGCGAAGTGGACCCGGCCCGCCAGATCCTGACCGACACGGGCAACCGGGGCGTGGACGTTGCGATCGATTGCGCCGCTAGCGAGCACTCCACAAACCTGTGCATGGATGGGCTGCGGAGCGGAGGGCGGCTGGTGATCACCGGCATTCCAGCCAGGCTCGAAGTGCCCCTTAACCTGCATACGGCGCGCCGGAAAGGGCTCGCAATTTACAATACCAGACGTTCGAACCACACGTCTCACGAGGCGTTGGAACTCCTGGCCCGGCATCCAGCCTTGTTCCATCCCATTGTTACGCACACGTTACCCCTGGATCGGATTCAGCGTGCGTTTGAGATGTTGGAGCAATACTCGGATGGCGCTGGAAAGGTGGTAATTCGGCCGCAGGCGTAACAGGGAGGATTCGATGGCTGTTGTCGCCGGAATAGATTTCGGAACCTTGAGTGTTCGCGTGTCGATTGTCGACAGCGACCGGGGTCGCCTCGGGTCCGGTGTGACCGGCTATCCGCTCCACCGCAAGGCAGAGGATCCGAATCACGCATCGCAAAGCCACCTTGACCAAATGCGCGGGCTGGTCGAGGCAATGAAAACGGTCCTGAGTGCTAGCGGGGTAAGCGGAGGCCGGGTCCAGGCCATCGCTATCGCGACAACGGGTTCAACAGTACTGCCGATCTCAAAGGACTTCGAGCCGCTGGACGACTATTACATGTGGTGTGACCACCGGGCCTGGCGGGAAGCGGAACTGATCACTGAGACAGCGCACCGATTGAAGCTCGAAGCTATTCAGTGGTGTGGTGGCGTGTACTCTTCGGAATGGGGTTTTGCAAAGCTGCTGCACTGGTTGCGAAACAACCCCGAGAAGCGCCGGCATCTGGCCGCCGTGATCGAGAACTGCGACATGGTTACAGCCGTGCTATGTGGAGTCAAGGACCTCGGACAGGTACCACGATCATTAGGCGCTCTGGGCCACAAATGGATGTGGAACGAAGCCCTGGGTGGACTGCCTTCACGGGATTTCCTTGCCGCAGTTGACCCGCTATTGAGCGACGCGCATGAACAACTGAAAGGCTGCTACACCACAAACAGCCAGACTGCGGGCCGGCTATCGGCGGAATGGGCAGCCAAACTCGGCTTGCGCGCCGGTATTCCAATTGCGGTAGGAGGCCTCGACGGCCATTGGGACAGCATCGGCGCCGGTGTGCGGGAAGGCGATGTCGTCTGCGTGATCGGGACCTCGACCCCCATCATGGCAATCGCCAAGGGAACCAAGCCAATCCCAGGCATGTGTGCCATATCGTATGGCTCCCCTCACCCCACCTTTGTCGGCATTGAGGCCGGCCTGAGTGCGAGCGGCGACCTATGGGAAGCGATTGCGAAGAGGGCCGGCACGAACGTGGCGGAATTGTCCCGGGGTTTGGAAACGTATCGGGCCGGGCAGACCGGCCTGTTGCGGCTCACCTGGGATAACGGCGACCGCACGATCCTCGTGAACCCCGAACTGGGAGGTGTCACCCTCGGCTGGAGGCTTACGCACACAGCCCAGGATGAGTTGTTTGCCGCATTTGAAGGCGCCGCATTCCACACCCGGATCATTCTGGAGCGCATGGGAGAGTACGGCGTCCCAATTCGGCGAATCATTCACGCCGGAGGTGTTCCTCGGAAAAACGAGGTTGTCAATCGCGTCTGCGCCAACGTTCTGAACAAGCCGGTTCTGGTGCCGCAGGACGACACGACCGGTCTTGGCGCGGCGATTTTCGCGTTCCTGGCAGCAGGTACTTTCCAAACCGTGGAGCAAGCGCAGGACGCTCTGTGCCCGGCATACCGCGTTGTGGAATCGGATCCGGGAGCCGCGGCTATCTACGAGCGCCTCTATCCGCTCTACACGCAGCTGTATTTCGGGCTGGGCAGCCGGGACGCCGCAGCCCTGTCCGCCGGAGGGATCTTGCCGGCTCTGCGGCTCATTGCGCGGACGCATTGAGCGATCCGGACGTGCTGCTGAAGGTAGATCACCGGATCGCAACCGATCTGAGGGAACTCTGCGGCAGTCTGTGCCACCCTCTCGCCCAAAAACTCGCCCGCAGCGTGCAGCGCGGCGGCTGGCATAGAAGGCCCATCCGCCGGTGCTTCGTCGCCACCCTGTTCACCAACGCCCGCCGGCAATGCGGCCTACTTCTTCGCGGAGGCCCCCTCCGCTTCGGCGGCGGCCACCAGGGCGTCTAAAGCGGAAACCTGGGTCGCGGCGGTCTTCAACTCGGAAGACCCGGACCAGACCACCCCGAACTTGCCATCGGCGTCACGATTCTTCCAAATGCTCTCGGCGTTCCTCCGCAAAAAAGCGCGGAACCCCGGCACGGGAGCCGCCGCGTTCAACACGGCCAGATTGCGCGCGAAAACGCCTTTGAACGTCGGTGCATCGTTCCCGCAGCGGGCCGGCTCGCAGGGATCATGGAGCACGCCATCCAGGTCCGTCAGCCGCGCTATCGCCGACAATGCGATGGACTGCGCGACCTCCAGGGGCTTCGGATCGCCAGACTGTTTGGACAGCACCGTCAGACCGCCTAGAATCACGCCCTGATTGTAGGTCCACGTGGTTCGGTGGTTATTTTGGCACGAGGCATCCAACCCGTCGTTCACCAGGTTCTCCGAATTGATCATGCCGGATGCCGCAAACCACTTCCATTCCCGTTGCGCCCAGTCCAGGTATGTGGCCCGCTTCTGTGCGTCTGGCGTGAGACTCGCCAGCTTTGCGGCCACCGAAAGGAATAGCTCGTTAGCGATGGCATTCTTGTACTGCTTGGGCTTTTTCCACCAGATGCCACCTCCGCAGACAGTATCATCCCACCCCCCCGACATATCGGTAAAGATGGTTTCCGCCATGGCGAGATAGCGTGGATCGTGCGTGAGCTCGTAAGCGCCTGCCCAGCCTAACGCCCACCAACCTTCGTCATCGTAGTACTCGTTTAGGAAATTTGGGAACTTGCCGTTCGAATTGCGGTCGAACGTATTGGCCATGACGGCACGGAAATCCGGGGTGTCGCTCACCTTGGAGTAATCATCCAGCATGGTCAGCGCGTTGGCTCCGTTCCACCAACCCGTCGTTTTCCATAAACCCGTTTCCTCTACGTACCACGTTTGGAGGGTCTTCAATCCGGCCGCCGAATCGGCGACAAACTCCGCCGCCCGCTTAGCATCGGGTGGGGTAGGCTGCGCCCAGCCGGCGCAGGGTAGGAGGAGAAGTCCAAACAGGAGCACTCTTGGCATAAGGCGATTCATAGATGGCACTCTAAATAGTCATAACCCACTCACGAACAAAACCGTCGGCGAGGCACCCCTGGCAAATAATCCGCCAGGGAGGCGCCCCACCAACCCAGTGAACCCAAAACCTGGTTTCTCAGACAAGCGGCGCGTGCCGCGTGCTGGCTAGAAATCCACTCTCAGAGCAAGCTGTACGATACGGGGCCCGCGATCTGAAGTAGCTTGACCGAACAGCGAGTTCGTCTGCGCCCCGGTGGTCGTATTGAATACGGCCGACGCATTAATACCCGACCATTGAGGGTGATTAAAGGCATTGTACAACTCGCCACGGAGGTCTACCTTGACCCTTTCGTGTAAGGAAAACTTCTTGAATGCGGACAGATCCCACTGGTTCTGCCCAGGTCCGCGATACGGGTACCGGCTGGCGCTTCCAATATAGCCCAGCGGGGGAAGCGAGAACGCGCTCGTATTAAACCACTCGGCTCCGTTTCGGGTACCGCGCGGGAGGTTCGGGTTGCTAGAGACATTGATTCTCTGTCCATCGCCGCCCCCGATTAGATCGACACCGGTGTTGGTGGAAAAGCTCACGCCCGAGGGAGCGCCACTGGCGAAGGTCAATGTCCCCGACAAATTCCAACCTCCCAGGGTGGCCTTGGCAAACGGATTCTTCAGGTGCTGTAGGGCTTGAATCTCGTACAGCCACGCGATATTCGCGATGTAGGTGCGGTCGAAACTCGACAAGTCGTAGGAAAGCAGCTTTCGGCTCGCATAAACGGGCAGCCCCGAGGTGTCGGATGAGCTGTAATCCATGGATTTGGACCAGGTGAAATTCGTCTTGAATTCCAGCCCGTGTGAAAATCTCCGGTTGGCCTGCGCCTGTAGCGAATAATAGCTCGAGTTGCCAACAGGCTCTCCGTAATTGATAGTCCCCAAGCCAACGTACGGGACAAGGAAACTATCCGGAAGCGGCTTGCCGGGGCTCGTTACATCCTGGCTGCTGGCGAGGAACCGCTTCCCGTAGGGAAGCGTGTTCAGGCTCTGGCTCTGTAGAAGGTGACGGCCCAAATTGCCGACAAACGCTACATCGACGACGGTTGCAAAGCCGACCTGCCGCTGAACGCCGGTACTGAAACTATACATTTGCGCTAACTGGGTCCAGTCTGCCCCCTGCACACTGGAGGGGAAGAGGGAACCGCTGGCGGCCATGAACATGGTCAGGGTTCCATAGTAGGTCACAGGTTTATAAGCGAACGGTGGCTGATTTTGCTCGGCGGTATTGATTTCGGTCTGAGGCAAAACGGAGATGCCGAAGCCGCCCCGGACCGCGGTTTTCCCATCGCCAAACGGGTCCCACGCAAAGCCAAATCTGGGCCCCGGAGTGACACGCTGCACGTTTGTCATGCCCTGTGGAACTCCGGGCGCACCGGCTATTTGCAGTCCATCTAAGGGACTGCCCACTCCGGGCACAAGCGCGCCGATCAAAACCGCGGGGGACTGCGCCCCGGTAATCGGATTGACCGCAACCCGCACCCCCGCCGCGTTCAGGCCAGGCCGGTAGAGCAAGGATACGTTGGCTGGATTCCACGAACTGGGGTTGAAGGCGGACTGTATCTCGGAACGCTGGAACCAGGGACGCCACGTTGTAAAGCGGATTCCCGCTTCCAGAGTCAGTCTCGGGGCAACCTTCCACGAATCCTGCACAAACTCTTCGAATGAGCCGGAGCGGAAGTCCGCGCCGGGTCTGGCCGTACTTTCCTGGTACGTGTCGTAAACTCCCTGGATGGCGTTTCCATAACCGTAGTTGGTATCGAGCGGGTTGTTCACGTCCTTTCCGAACGAGAAACTACCCGAATATTGACCACTCTGATTACCTTTCCATGCCCGGCTACGCGCAATCGTGCCCCCGGCCTTAAAGGTGTGCCTGCCCCAGACCTTTGTGATGGTGTCGATGGCCGTGAAAATGGTAGTCGCACCGCGGATCGGGTTACGGGAATCGTAGGAAAATCCAGCCGCGCTCGGAACATCCGAAAAACTCATGATCGGCAGGTAATCATAGGGGTTTTGGGCTGGATACCATTGCCCTAGGCCATCGAGGCCATGGGTACTACGCTGGGCCTTGGCCAAATCCGCATTGGTGAGCCAGCCACCAGGTTCATCCCAGTGATTCATACCAAGAGTCAGTTCGTTAATCAATGTGGGCCTGATGGTGTACAAAAGGTTGATTCCCGGGGTTTCAATGCGCTGATCGTAATAACCCTTCATCAAACCCCACGTCGGCCCGTCCGCCACGGCAGGCGAATAGCCTTCATTGTGACTTTTGATTTGCGTGTTGCGCCCGTACATCCGGAGCTTATCGGTAAACTGAAAGTCCATTCTGTACGTATACTGGTTGGCACGGTTTAAAGGACTATCCTGGAACAGGTAATTGTAGTTCCCCCCGCTGACGGCCCGGTTGTTATAGTTAGGCAACGGGAAGAAGTTCAGGAGTTTCGATCCGAACGGGCTAATCTGGCTCGAAGGAACGACGTTGCCCGGATACGGGGTTTTGGTGCCGGGCGCGTAGACCGGAATCAAAACTCCCCCGACGGTAAGACTTTGGGAGAAATCGCCGATGCGCTCCAAAGCCGTGGGCATCGTCACCTGTTGCAGGGAACCAGGGTTACCGTTGTACAGGTACTGATCGTTAGCGAAGAAGAATATCCTGTTCTTGAACCTTCCCGGAATGGGGACCGGCCCGCCGACGCTGGCCCCGCCAATCACATACCGGTAACGCGGTCTCACAACTTTGTTCCTATTGTTGAAAAAGGAGTTCGCGTTGAGATCCTCATTGCGGAGATAAGAATATACATCGCCGTGAAACTGGTTGGTGCCGGCTCTGGTCGTCAAATTGACGTTCCCTCCGGCGCTGCCGCCGTATTCAGCCTGGTAGTTCGAGGTCTTCACGTTGATCTCGGATAACGTATCGATCGCCGAAGCTCCGTAAAGCTGGCCCTGGCTGGATGGGTCGGTGGCATTGACTCCGTCTATGGTCGGAAGCGAGACGCTGGCGCGCGCACCGTTCAAGGCTGAGTAAGCCTGCCCGCTGTTGCCGGCCGGCGAAGTGGGGTCGACGCCACCGGCGACGCCCGGAAGACTCCTCATCAACCCTGCAAAATTCAGTCCGCGGGCGAGGAGGGCTGAGATTTCGTGTTTGTCCAAGTCGCCCGAACGCTCGGCACTGCTTGTTTGAACGGGAGTGACCTCGGCGCTCACACTCACCGATTCGCTCGCCGTGCCGACAACGAGGGCGAGCGACCCGACCGACCTTCGCTCACCGGCCGTGACGACGATGTCCTTCTTTTCGAGCCGCGCGAAACCGGCGACCTGCACGGAAATGGTGTAGGTACCCGGCGCCCGGACGGCCAGGAACGCGAAGTTTCCACTGGTGTCGGATTGCACCGTCGCGGTGGCAAGCGCGGTGTCCTGGTCGGTCAGGGTCAAACTCGCCCCGGGCACGGCAGCCCCAGAGGGGTCGATCAGAACGCCGGAGATATTGGCGCCCAACTGGGCGGCCGCCGGCGTCGCTAAAACGGTTAGTAAAACAGCCAACAGGAGCAAGAAGGAAACGATCCGATTTGGCTGGTTTGGAATCGACTGGGCGCACTTGGCCCAAGAATCGACGACATGCGGGAAAGTTCCTGGCGAACACGTAGCCAGGTCAATTTGACGGCGCATCGTTCACTAGCCTCCAATGCGAGAGTTTCTGATCCGAGTCTACACCACCGGGATGCCTTAAACAATAAATCAAAGCAGCCATCCCCCAGGGGACCAAAAGAGTCCCGAGCTTCGGCAGATTGTCCGACGTCGTGATCTCCGAGACAAGAACGTTCAAGTATGGTAAATTCGATTCGGAAGTCCAAAATTCAAGATCCGGGCTTGGGCCTTGACCCCGAGAGAGGACGACGGATCTCCATGGAGAATCCTGCCCGACGCACAGTGGCTATTTCCGGGGCAAGCAAGGGAATTGGGCGTGCCCTTCCGATTGGTTTCTCTCGGCACGGATGGCGCGTCGCTCTCGTTGGAATGTGCTTGGAAAAAAATGGACTTTGTACGAGACTGTCAATGAGGTAGCTAAATTATGAAAAAGATCAATCTTGCTTTCGGTGTGGTTGTGATTATTGCTCTGTGTTCAGTCAGCTCGTATTCCCAGGAGAAACCTTCGGCCGCAGCCTACGATTTGTCAAAGGACAAAGTGGCGTATATTGTCACCGATGCGCATTTAGACTCCCAATGGCTTTACGACATGGAACAGACGATAAAGGAATTTATCCCCAACACCTTGCGGCAAAATTTCGCCCTTTTTGATAAATATCCAGGGTATGTCTTTAATTTTGAAGGGGCCTATCGCTACTATCTGGCGAAAACAAATTATCCCGCAGAATATGCCCGATTAAAGAACTATATCGAAAAAGGGAACTGGGCGGTTGCCGGTGGAATGGTCGAAATGGCCGACGTCAACATTCCATCCGCAGAGTCGCTCATGCGCCAATTTCTTTACGGCAACGGGTATTTTATGGATGAATTCAATAAAAAATCGATCCATATCATGCTGCCCGATAATTTCGGCTTCACCTGGGCGCTTCCCACGATCGCAAGCCATATGGGGATGAAAGGATTTTCAGGGTATCGGGCCGCTAACACCTACCCATCCATCTCCGCCCCTATTTGCCGATGGGTCGGCCCCGATGGCGGCTACCTGATCGCCGTTCGCAAACCAGGAGAGTATAACACGGTAAGAAGAAACCCATGGACACCGATTTCCACGGCGGATGGTGACGCGACATTCGCCGGCACCAAAGGGGCTTTTTGGGCCACCTGGAACTATTTTGGCGTGGGTGACCGGGGCGGCGCCCCGAGTGACGAGCATGTCGGCGAACTCATGGCGCGCATCCAAGAAAATACCACGCAGACCATCAAGGTCGTCCACAAATCGTCCGACCAGTTCTTTCTCGACCTCACACAGTCCCAGATCGACGCCCTTCCGGTACATAACAACGAATTCCACCTTCCCTGGGCTGGGTGCTGGACCTCAAACGGGCTGATGAAATTGAAAAACAGAAAGAACGAACAGCGGGCGCTGGCCGCGGAGCACGCCGCGGTCATTGCCAACGCTTATTCCAATTCCGCCTATCCATCCCAGACGCTATGGGATGCCTGGTTTCGCCTTCTTGAACGCCAGTTTCACGATGACATCAGCGGCACCTCCATCGCCGCGGCAGACGCCTATTCATACCGTGATTTGGATCATTCCTATACTGAATTTACCCAGGTGCTGACTGACGCGACCAACAGTGTCTCGTCCGCGCTCGATACACGGGTCTCGGAATCCGACAGGATCCCGCTCGTTGTTTTCAACCAACTTTCAACCGACCGCGATGATATTGTTGAGACAACGGTTACCTTTAGAACCACCGTCCCTGCGGGTATAAAGGTGTTCGATCAGGCGGGGCGCGAAGTGCCGGCACAGATTGTAAGCGCGACCGGAAAAACTGCCGTCATCGCCTTTGTGGCCCATGTTCCCTCGGTAAGCTACGCGGTGTATCAAGCAAAGCCCACGGCAACCACTAACCCGAAAAATCCCAAGCTTACCATCGATGCCGCGACCGGGATTTTGGAAAACGATTATTATCAAGTCACGGTCGATCAGAACGGCGATATTTCGGGGATTCTTGACAAGACGACCCATCAGCAGTTGCTTTCCGCACCCTCCCGATTGGAAGGGCGCGCGACGAATAACGATGCCTATAACATATCAAGGAGCGTCATGCAGTCTGCGCCGATATGGTATGTTGACGACTCGGTCGTGAAAACTGTCGCGGAAAACGGACCGGCGAGGGTATCGCTCAAGATCGAGAGAACCAAGGACGGCTCGACGTACACCCAGTATGTCCGGCTTGCGGCAGACAAAGCGGGAACACGCGTCGACGTTGACAACACCGTGGACTGGAAATCGGTGAAGACCCTGCTTTCCGTTTCATTCCCCATGACCAGCTCCAATCCCAATGCGACCTATGACCTGGGAATCGGGACCATTCAACGGCAGAACATGAGTGCCGACCCTAATCGCTACGATCATGTCGCCCAACAGTGGGCCGACATCACAAACCAGGATAATAGCCATGGCCTGTCCATTCTCAACGATTGCAAATATGGCTGGCACAAACCTGGCGATTCAAATTTGTATCTGGAACTGATCAACGGCGGACAGGGCGGATGGGGCAAATATGAGGGCGACCATTATATCCACCATTTTCAATACGCGTTTTACGGCCACGCCGGCGATTGGACGAACGGCACGGTCTTAGAGGCTGCCCGTTTGAACCAGCCGATTCTGGCCTTTCCTGCAACGGCCCACGGCGGAACCGCCGGCAAAGTGATCTCTTTTTTAAAGACAAGTTCCCCGCAAGTTGTCGTGATGGCACTGAAAAAAGCGGAAAAGGGCAACGCGTATGTTGTTCGTGTGCGTGAAGCATCGGGGAAAGCGATCAAGGGAGCCAAAATCACCTTGGCTTCAAAGATTCTTTCCGCGAACGAAGTGATGGGATCCGAAGAGCCCAAACCCAATGGGCGCGTTACGGTTTCAGGAACAGATCTGGTGTTTGATATGACGCCATATCAGCCCAAGACGTTTTCGTTTACGCTGAGGTCCACCGCGAAAAATCCGCAGCGATAGAAACCTTTCAGAAATGGAGGACGATTACACATGTCAATACTGATGGATAATCGATCCACGACATCGAAGCCGAAGAGCCGAGGACGGCTTCAACAAACGGATTCTTCATCGAACAGTATTAACCTGTGAGGGTGACTGAAACCGAAACCGATCCTCTGCCGCACGATCACCAGGAGGTCGAGATGCAATCAGTCTATCGCTGCGTAGCAGGAATCGATGTACACAAGAAGATGCTGGCGGTTGTGGTTCGGCGGAGGAGAACGGACAGGTCGAATACGAGAAACGGAAGTTCGGCACAACCCGGAGTGAGATCGAGCATTTGGCGGCTTGGCTGCAGAAGCAGCGGGTGGAGGAAGTCGTGATGGAATCGACGGCTCAGTATTGGCGGCCGGTCTGGTACGGACTGGAGGCGCATTTTTGGCTGCACCTGTGCCATCCGCTGAAGGTGCGGGCGCCACGGGGCCGCACCCTCCGTGCCAACATTGATGAGACAGTTCTCCTGGTCGTAATTACTGAGCAGGGCGAGAACAGGAATCAATGTGAAGAACAACGGAATCTCTTCGGCTTCCCCCACGGTTTTGCCCGCTGCGGAACGTAGGGAGGCCGAGCGCGTGTCAAGCACTTTGAGACACCAGGCATAAGAATTTACTGACTTCCTTCGTCTGTCTGTTGGCCGGGTGGCACCGGCCTGTTGATCCAAACCTCCGATGGTAGTGGCAGTGGTTTTGGCGGCCGCCGAACGAAACGGTCCGGGTGCGCTTGGTAAGCGGCGTCGAGCACCACCTGGCGGTGGGCCAGGACAGTCTGGGTCTCCCCAAAGTGAACCATGGCCGGGGTCAGCAAGCCGATGCCGGAGTGGCGATGCTCTTGGTTGTACCACTGGAAAAACTGCTGACAGAAGGCGCGGCTGTCTTGGATGCAGCCGAAGCGATCCGGGAACTCCGGGCGGTACTTCATGGTGCGGAACTGGCTTTCCGAATACGGGTTGTCGTCGGAAACATAAGGTCGGCTGTGGGTCTTGGTGACGCCCAGGTCGGCCATCAGAAAGGCGACCGGCTTGGAAGTCATGACCTTGCCGCGGTCGGCATGGATGGTGAGTTGCCCGGCGGGAA
>OCZT010002210.1_pt1 | contig 20148 bp, 20 predicted proteins | sample 1539031 | NCBI WGS metagenome assembly OCZT01 (sample SAMEA3539308, study PRJEB22396) | soil metagenome | biome: tundra; feature: field; material: soil | place: USA | collected 2010-05 | depth 0.15 m | reverse complement strand
CGGAATTCCAGCGCACTGGCACCTATCACATCCTGGTCGTATCCGGCATCAACGTGGGCATTCTCGCCTTCGCGGTTTTCTGGGCGTTGCGCAAGCTGCCCTTTGGCGAGACGTGGGCCACCATCCTTACCATCCTGCTGTCGTGGGGATACGCCTTCCTTGCCGATCTTGGCTCGCCTATCGTGCGGGCCACCATCACGCTCGGGATTTACCTGGTCACACGTCTGCTGTTTCGCGACCGCGCCGCGCTTAACGGACTCGGCATCGCGGCGCTGGGCATTCTACTGGTGAATCCGCGAACCCTGTTCGAAGCCAGCTTTCAGCTCACGTTTCTCTCCGTGATCGCGGTTGCCGGTATCGCGGTGCCGGTATTGCGGCAAACTGTGTACCCATTTCGCAAGGCGCTTAGCAACCTCGATTCCCCCGCCTTCGATTTCGCGCTTCCGACGCGAGCTGCACAATTTCGTTTCGACCTGCGCCTGATTCGCGATCAGATCGAGAACATCTGTAACCGCTGGATAGCGAACTTCATAGTTGTCGGCTTCACTCGGTTTACCATTGGCGCGGCTGAACTGCTGTTCACGTCTACCGTTATCCAGATCGCGCTCGCGCTGCCAATGGCATGGTACTTCCACCGCGCCACTACCATGGCGTTGCCCGCCAACGCGCTGGTGATCCCGATTGCGGGGATTCTGTTACCCGCCGCCGTGGTCACGGTTGCCGCTTCCTACATGGCTCATTGGCTGGCATGGCTACCCGCACTTATCACCCGGTATGCCCTGGATTCGCTGACCGGCACCATTCGTGTGATCGGCCATCTGCGCGTCTCCGAGGTTCGCGTGCCTAACCCGGCGCTACTGGTGTGCTGTGCCGCTGCGGCCGCGTTCGGGCTGGCCCTGCTGCTGGCCCGCCGACGGATGACTTGGGCCGCTGTTGGGCTGGCGGGATTGCTGGCTGCGGCGGTTTGGATTGTGGCGTTCCCCCCCAAGCCGCAATGGCAGCCCGGAGTTTTCGAGGTCACGGCCATTGATGTAGGTCAGGGTGATTCGCTGCTGCTGATCACTCCCGAGGGCAAGACCCTGCTGGTGGACGCTGGTGGCACCCCCGGCAACGCACGATCTGATTTTGATGTTGGCGAGGAGGTAGTGTCGCCGTATCTCTGGTCACGCGGCATTCGCCGGCTTGACGCGGTTGCCATTTCGCATGCCCACGCCGACCATATCGGCGGCATGCGCAGCGTGATTGCGAACTTTCAGCCACGCGAACTCTGGTATGGGGTGGAATCCCCGAGCCGCGGATTTCTGGACGTCGAACAGGCGGCGCGTTCAAATCATTTGGATCTGAAGTCCTACGTCGCGGGTGAATCGTTTGACTTCGGAAGCGTCCACGTGCGCGTGCTCAATCCTCAGCCGGGATGGCAGCCGCGCGATCCGCCGCAGGACGACGAGTCGTTGGTCCTGCGAATGCAGTATGGCGAGAGTTCAGTGCTGCTGCTGGGCGACTCGCATAAGAGGATCGAGAAGTTCCTGGTGGACGAAGCTCCGCAATCCGATTTGCTCAAGGTGGGACATCACGGCAGCGCGACTTCCAGTTCGCCCGAATTCCTGGCAGCCGTGAAGCCGCGCTACGCCGTAGTTTCGGTAGGCTTCTACAACTCGTTCAAACTGCCCCGGCCAAAGGTGATGGAGCGCTACGCCAGCGCGCACATTCCAACCTACCGCACCGATCTGTCCGGCGCCGTTTCCTTCTACCTCAACGGCACGAACATCACGGCTCGGCCGGTTCCTCGGTGACAGCCTCATCTGCGTCGGTGGTAGGATTCCGGCGGTACTCCTCGATGGTTTGCAGCGCTTCCTCGGCTTGATCGGGCCGAACCAGCACCACTACACCACCCACGCCGGGCAGGATGTCCTGTGGAGCTTCCCGGTTTTGGGTCATGGCGGCAATTCCCGCCGACTCCAGCAAACCGCGCACCACCATCGCCTCTGACTCTTCGTCGGTATCGAAAACCTTTACCAGTTCTTCGTGATCGTTTGCTGCCTTTGCCATGCTGCCTCCAATGGGTTCGATGCAAATGGTAGCTCTCGCCCTTCGCACTGTTCTGTTTCCCGGCTGAAATCGTGCCGTTTAGGTGTATGATGCCGCCCACCACGTTCGAGCGCAACAGTGGGGTGAGGTCGGACATCCAAATTGTAACGGAAAGTAAGCGATCACGATTTCAGGCAGCTGCGGATGGCGGCTGTTTCTTTCGAGGAATCTATGGGGCTATCGGAACGCAGGGAAGAGGTTAGACCGCAACTCAGCAGCGAGCAGCAGGAACAGGAATTAGAACGCCGCAAGCTGCGCCGCCTGCAGGTGATGATGAACATGGTGATGTCGGTCATCAGCCAGGACCAGGACCTTACCGTGGAAGAGGCCGCCGAACTGGTGGCCAACACCAAGCGCGCCGCGCTGGCCATGTTCCCGGACAAGGAGTTCGCCTACGACATCCTCTACAAACCGCGGCTGCAGCGGCTGATGGCGGAACGCTTCCGCATGCAATGAAGAAGGCTACTTGCCGATGCTCGTCAGGTAAATTGTCAGGGTCCCCCAGAATAGTTTGGCGCGCATCTGCACCGGCAGATGTCGAGCGTCGTCGCTGTACCAAATCCAGATTCGTCCGCGATTTTTCAGAATTCCGGAGTCACCCTCCGGCCCCACACGAATGGTTTGAAACGTTCCGGCGGGAGTTTTTACCTGTTCCTTGCCTTCCACATGTGCCTGCACGGTTACGGTCTTGCCTCCGTCATTCAGAGGAAACGTGTAGTTGGCGCCCTGCAGCAACGGGAGGCTGCCGACATAAAAAATTCCCGACAGCACGTCGGTCACGCAGCCCGGAATATCGTTCTCGGTTCTCTTCTGCTGATTGTCTTTCAGATTGCGCTCTTCGAGGATGGCCTTGCCGCGCGCGTAGTCGTACGAGATTACGGTTTCGCGCCGGTGCGAGCCCTCCTCGCTGTGCTTCAACAGCTTGTACGAGCACAGGCTCTTGGCGTCGAAGTAGGAATTAAAGCGGTCTTGCACGCGATAGAGCAGCGCGACCACGCCGCTGGAGTCGGCGGTCGCGGATACGTGTTCCTGCGATCCTGCTCCCTCGATGCGCACGGTCGCTACTCCCGCGGTCCAGAAGCGCCACTCCCCGTCATAATGCAACGTCTGTCCATGGGGGAACTGGTAGCCGGTACGTAAGGGCTCGATGTGCGCTGATGCGCCAATTTTTGTTTCTTGCGGCGGCTGCGCGGTATGCGCCGTTTGCGGGCCAGGGAGGGCCTGCCCGCTAAGTCCGAGCGCTACTGCAACTGCCAACAGGATTACGAGAGCGGCACTGCTGCGTATAGTCAGATTCACCTTCACCCGTGGAACCACAGGATCTTCGCTACCAGTGCCGCCAACATGGCCGCGGCGCCCAGCAGGGCATTGTACTCGCGATGTTGCCAATATAGCTCGCGCGAGAAGCCGTCCATGATTTGACGGAACAGCAACGTGCGGGGAAGCAGACTGGGCACATGGCGGGCGTAGTCGTCGTAGGAGGGAAATTGTTTTCGCAAGAATGTTTCCTCGGCACGAATGACTGGCACGTAGATAAGCGCGAACATGATCAGGATTGCGATCGCCACCCATACGTCGCGAGCGGCGACGGCAAAGCCAATCGCGATGACGATCGATCCCAGGTAGAGAGGGTTGCGCACATAGGCGTAAGGCCCGGTCATGGTCAGCTCCCGGTTCTTTTTGACCTGTCCCGAGGCGACGACGCGAAGGACAATCCCCAGCGACGCGATGAGAGCACCAAGGATCAAGAACCTCCAGGTTGGTCGTGCGCGCCAGAAGTAAAAAATCGCAAACCCAAATCCCACCGGCACGCGGATGCGGCGGGCCACACGGCTCCACGTGATATTCGACCTTGCGGCTTGGGGATCAGCCATGCCGCTCTCCGAGCAACTGGTCAGCCGCTTCCAGTACCGCTTGCGGTTGGATCGAAACCAGGCCCTCATCGCGACGGTGGGTGTGCGTCGTGTTATACACGCTCGCAGGACTGCGCAGGACCACGTTAGTTGTGCCGAAAGGACCATTGCGCTCCGGTCGGGTAGGGCCGAACAACGCAACCACTGGAACGCGTAATGCCGCCGCCAGGTGCATGGGGCCGGTATCCCCGCCGACGAAAAGGCGGGCTCGCCGCGTCAGCGCGATCAATTCTCCCACCGAACATTTCAGCGGGACGGCCACTTCGCCACTGGACTCACGAACTGCTTCGGCCAGCGCTTCTTCTCCCGGACCATGGTTCACCAGTACCTCCATGCCCCGGTCCGCCAATGCGCGAGCCACCGCGCCGAACGACGCCGCAGGCCAGCACTTTGCTCCCCAACCCGCGCCGGGGTTGAGGATTGCCAGCGGCCTGCCGCCCAACATTTCGGACTGCCGATCGGCCCAGGCCTCGGTGGCGGGATCAACCGGGAAGGGCGGCTGAACGTATTCCAGCGATTGGCCTGCAATCTCCGACGCCAGCGACAGCGCATGCTCGATCACGTGAGACCCTCGCACGTCAACCGCATGGGTGTAGAACATGCGCGCCGGGCCCTCGCGCGGCTGCGACGACCCGATGCGAATCGCGGCGCCTGTGGAACGTGCTGCCAGCGCCGAGCGTATCGCCCCCTGGAGGTCGAGCGCGACTTCGTACTTCCTTGCGCGCACTTCGCGCCGGCACGACCGGATTTCGCGCCACGTCTCATCGGACAACAGCGCCTTGCGCCAACTGGAGAACTTGGCCACATGTACCCAGTCGGCCAGCGGCTTGCGTTCCGAGCGCGCAGCCAATCGCTCCGAATCTCGTGCACACAGTAACTCTGCCCAGCGCTCTTCCACCAGCCAGCCGATTTGCAGATCCGGCTTGGCACGGCGCAAAGCGGCGATGGCGGGCATGCCGTGAACGATGTCGCCCATTGCGCTGAGTCGCACCACCAGCAGCCGGTCCGTCGCGGCGATGGCGGAGCGGTGTTCCGTGGGCATGGAACTCTGCTCCTCCGGCGATACGGGAGTGCTCACCGTCGGCCAGGTCCTCCACTCGAGGATTGCAGCCGCGCAAGGAAGTCAGTAGTGGAATGGTCTTTGGGATCACCAACAATTTCGACCCGTCCGCCATACGCCAGGACCTCGTCACGCTCGGGGACATTCTCCCGCGTGTAGTCGGTACCTTTGGCCTGCACGTCGGGACGAATCTCGCGAATCAGGACGCGCACGTCAGCTTCGTCAAAGAGAACCACGGCGTCCACGTCAGCCAGTGCGGCAATGATCTCTGCGCGCTCCGCGGCGGGCATCAGCGGGCGGCCCGCTCCCTTGAGCCGGGAGACGCTTTGGTCCGAATTCATTGCCACCACTAGCTTTCCGCCCAGCGACTTAGCGCCGCGCAGATAACGGATGTGCCCAACGTGCAAAAGGTCGAAGCAGCCATTGGCCAGCACGATCGGCTCGCCGCTGCGGCGCCACTCTGCCACGCGGTCACGCAAAGCATCGCGCGAAAGGATTTTTTGTGCGCAGTCGTTCACGAAGATGTAGTTGCCGAATACTGGTCGATGGCGGCCAGCAATTCCTGGTTCGACACCGTTGCCGTGCCCCGCTTCATCACCACGATACCGCCGGCGAAATTTGCCAGCCGAGTAGCCGAAGCCGTATCGGCTCCGGCCGCCAGCGCGGCGGTGAAGGTCGCGATTATGGTATCTCCGGCTCCAGTCACATCCACCACCTGGTCGGAGCCATGTATGGGTACGACCAGCGGCGGCGCGTCTTTCTCGAAAGCGACCATGCCATCGCGGCCGCGAGTGATCACCAGCGACTCCAGTGCCATCTCCTTCATCAGCCGCTCGCCGGCGCAGAAGAGTTTCTGGTTGTCATGGCCAATCTTAATGCCCAACGCCTCTTCCACCTCCGGCTCGTTGGGCGTGGCCGCGGTAACACCCTCGAAGTCGAGCATGCGATAGCGCGAGTCGAGAGTGACCGGCTTGTTCGCCAGGCAGCGGCTTGACTTGATGAAGTTGAGCAGCCTGGGTGAGGCCGCACCATATCCGTAGTCGGAAATCAGAAATGCATCGGATGCGGTCGCGTACTCCCGCGCCGCGTTCACCAGGTTCAACAGCACGGGATGCAATTCGTCCAGCGGTTCCGGTTCGCGGTCCACGCGGACCACCTGCTGCCGGCTGGTGTGCGACATGCCCGCAAGGATGCGGCTTTTGGTGGGGGTGGTATGGTGCTTCAGCCGCTCGACCCCGCTGGTGGAAATCTTCTTCTCGTGCAGACACTCCAGCAGCAAGCTGCCCGCCTCGTCGTCGCCCACCACTCCGACGGGCAGAACATTGACGCCCAGGGAAGCCAGGTTCATTACCGCATTGCCGCCGCCGCCGGGAACGACGGTCCGCTCGCGATGCTTCAGGATCAGCACCGGCGCCTCGCGTGACACCCGCGCGATCTCGCCAAAGATGAATTCGTCGGCGACCAAATCGGCGAGTACGGTGACCGAGACGTCACTGAACGACTGGACGATCTTCTTCCAGCGCTCCGTATCTTTTAGGTGTCTAGTCATGAACTCAAATGAACGCCCGGTGCTTAACCTGGATTATCCATGAGCACATTGCGCATGGAAGGGGCACGGCTTCAGCCGTGCCGTGAGCTACTGTCATTATGGTGGCTTTAGCCACTGAGGGATTTCGGTGTTGAGGCGAAGCCCGATTTCCCTCAGGGGCTGAAGCCCAACTCTCCACGCACACGTGGCGGCACGGCTGAACAGGCTGCGGAAAAAGTTAACTGCAACTCGCTTTGAAGGGGCGCACCTTTAGGTGCGCCGTTGGAAGGCCTTTATTTTTGTCATCCCGAGCCGGCTTCAGCCGGCGAGGGATCTGCGTTTGAGAGCTTTCCCGCAGCCTGTGAAGCCGTGCCCCTTCAAAGCTACCGAAACAGATGAATAATCCAGGTTAAAGGCCTACTCCACCCGTACAAGCCGGATTTACCAATCCTGGAGCCGCAATAATTCGAGCAACCGGGCGCGGAGCAACTGTTGATTGTCTCACGCGGGCCTCCGCTTCCGCTCGCGAACCGTGGCTAGTATGAACTCCAGGACGGCTGGCGCATTGTGCAACCGCATCCTCACCGGAACAACGTGGACCGGTTGCAGCGCTTCCAGATGCTCGGCAAGATTGACCGCGTCTTTCTCCGTGGTAACGAATTCCGCCGCGCCACGCTGCTGGCGCAGTCGCAGCAGTTGGCGGACATCCTCAGCCGAATACCGATGATGATCGCGAAAGCTGCGGGTGCCGGTGAGCATGACCCCCGCCGCTTGCAACTGGGCAATAAAGTTTTGTGGACGCGCAATGCCGCAGAACGCCAGGCATGGCTCCTTCGTCTGGGGAGCGACCACACCGCGGGTCACTCTCCACACCTGCTGGGACCCGAGCCGCAGTCCATCTCCCGGCATGTCATTAGTCAGCACGACGGCATCGGCGCGCCTCAACGAAGAGAGCGGCTCGCGCATCCTGCCGATGGGCAGCAACGAATCTCGCGCGTCACTGGACGTGAGCAGCACGATGTCAAAGTCGCGCGCCAGTCGGCGATGCTGGAAGCCATCGTCGAGCAAGTGCAACAGTGGACCAAATCTCTCCTCACTCAATTGCCCGGCAGCGTGGCGGTCCTCGCCGACGATGACGGGTGCTCCCAGCTTTCGCGCGATCAGTAGAGGCTCGTCGCCATACTCGCGCGGGGACCCCAGAGGATCGACCGGCGCCACCCCCTTCGTTATGCGCCGGTAGCCGCGCGAGAGGACATCGAAAAAAATGCCACGCTCTTTCAGCAGTTCGCCCAGCAAGATAAGGAACGGCGTCTTGCCCGAACCGCCTACCGTGAGATTGCCGATACTCACCACCGGGCCTTGCAGGTGGGCGAGGACCAGCGCCCTGTGGTCGTAGAGTTCATTGCGCGCGCGCACGGCCGCACCGTAGAGTGCCGCGAGCGGATTCACGCGCGCCGCTCCGAGGTGATTTCCGCTCGGCTCAACGCGTCCTGCGCCGCTAACAACTCCAGCAGCGCGCTCACCGTCCGCCCGGTTGCACCCCGCTGCGAGCCCATGACCTCCAAAGCTCGACGGCCGAGCGCGGCACGTTCCCCGTGGTTCCCCAGCAATTGCAGCACGGTCGCGGTCAACGACTGTGGAGTGATCACGCGCAAAGCATCAGCTTTGCGGAAGACCTCTACGATGTCGCGGAAGTTCTCCGTGGACGGCCCAACCAGGATCGGCGTTCCAAACTGAGCGGCTTCCAGCACATTGTGTCCGCCCCGCGATACCAGACTTCCGCCGACAAACGCCACATCGGCAAACTCATACAGGCTGGCCAACTCGCCAATGCTGTCGAGCAGGAAAACGCCTCCCGCGATTGGCCTCTCTTCCTTCCATTCCGAGCGTCTCTGGTAACGCAGGCCGGATAATTCCAGCAGCGACGCAACCGCATCGAACCGCTCGGGATGCCGCGGCCCCAGCAGCAACACCGCGTTGGGATAGCGCGCCAGCACCTGCCGGAACATCTCCAATAGCATTGCCTCTTCGCCATTGAGGGTGCTGCCCGCCACCAGCAACGGACCGGCCTCTTCACTCTCCATGGCGGCGAATGACGCTGCAATCGCTGGCCTGACCGGAGGTTTCACTTCGAACTTCAGATTTCCGCTCACCTGCACCCGCTCCGCAAGCGCTCCCATCTGGATCAGCCGGCGTGCGTCTTCTTCGCTTTGTGCCAGGAAGAGCTGCACGTTTTGCATTACGCGCCGTAGCAGCTTCTGGATTCGCAGGTATCCAGGCAGCGAGCGGTCGGAAACGCGCGCATTCACTACGGCCACCGCCGCGCCCGAGAGCCGCGCCCAACGCAGCAGGTTGGGCCAGAATTCACTTTCCGCCAGCACCAGCAGCTTCGGATGCAGCGCCTGCAAATACGCATGCACGGCAAAGGGCAGATCGACGGGAAAATAAAAAACATTGCTTTCGCCGAAGCGCTCGCGGGCCAGGTTCTGGCCGGTGTCCGTTGTGGTTGAAACGACGATGCGCCAACCCGGCAACTGCGTCTTCAGCTCGTCGATGACCCGTGTTATCGCCAGCACCTCGCCCACTGAGACCGCGTGGATCCAAATGGTGTTAGCCGCGGCCTGGTTAGAGAGACGATCGGGAACCTTGCCTAGGCGCTCGCCCAACCCGGCGCGGTACTTGCCGTGGCGCAGCATCTCCAGCAGCCACCAGGGCGCGCTGCCTACCAGCGCGACTAGCAGGAGAATGCTGTACAGGGAATACACGCTGCGATTGTAATTGCGCCAGAACCATGATCCAAACGGCGAGCCAGTTGAGCGCAGCCCTCCGATAGCGGATAATCCCGCTATGCCCTCCCGACATCGCGTTTTGTTCTGGATCGCCACCCTGACCATCGTGTTCTCATCCGTGGCACTTTGGGCCTCCAAAGACTTCGTTCCTCCGAGGCCTAGCGACGCAACCGCCTATCCTTGCAAGGACGCACACCCTAACGAACACGTCACCGCTGCCGTGGATGTGTACAACACTTCTCCGAAGGCTGACATCTTTATCACGCACTTCAGCGACGAGGGCATTCTGCCCGTGTTCCTGGTCATCACCAACGACGGTGACCAGCCAATTTCCGTGAATAACATGCGAGCGGAACTGGTAACGGGCCGCCGTAACAAGCTCGAAGGGCTCGACGTGGACGACGTCTTCCGCCGCGTGGCCCACATCAAGGGGAACAGCACCAATCCGAATCCGCACGTTGGTCCTATCCCGCTTCCCGGAGGAGTCAAGAACAAGAAGGCCCAGCAGCAATACGATGAACTCACGCGCGCGAAATTCACCGCCGCGGCGGTCGAGCCGCATTCCACTCAGTCGGGCTTTCTGTTCTTCGACGTGCAGGGCGTGGCCCAACCGGTGGACGGGGCGCACATCTATCTCACCGGAGTCCGCGACAGCGATGGCCACGAGCTGATGTACTTCGAGATTCCACTGGTTCCGTCGAACGCAGACAATTCAAGTCTCGCACCAACGCACTAATTCTATTCTCATGGTATTCACATGATAATAAAGCAGTTATGTCAAGCAGCCATGAGACACACTTCACCCAGGGGACGAAATGCTCCCCATGTGAAAGCCAGATTGCTGTTACCGGGAGATATCTCGTTTACGCTTGCGCGGACGTCTGGGCTTGGGAGACTGCCACCGTTTGCATTCGTTCCTCACCAGCCAAGCCACTTGGCTGACGGTGCAGAAAGCGAAGAAAACCGTAATGGCAAGTTGCTCGACATCCCGAACGTGCTTCAGGAAATCATTCATGTTGTGTGGTTGCTTAATTTCGAGCAGCGAAAAGCCCTGACGGGAATGCATCCTGTTCAGGGCTGATTGGACTAAAAGTCGTATGGGAGATGACGCCGGAGGCGCAAACTGAACTTTACCCTACTTGCCGAGTTAGTCAGTGACCTCCAAGTCTCGTTAATTCATTGGCCCGGACAAGAGTGGTAATCAGCCACTCAGTTCGTCACGGGAGTTTCGGGCTCCGCGGAGGCCCACCACGCACTTTGCGGGCGTGAAGCACCTGTCGCCGAGCGGGGCAGCAGCTACTCCAGTGACTGAAATATGTAAATCGCTTGTATTGAACAACAGATAAAAAAGAAGACACACGACCAGCGTAGCTTTACTGCGCTCCCGCTGCGCGTGGAGAACCTTCTTAGGGTACGGTGACGAAAAAATACGTCACCCTAGATACATACGCCAATTCCATTGCGATTACAACCAAGAATCGTCCCTATACGGAGCGTAGTTTCCCTGAGTCTAATTTTGCGACCGCTATAATCGAGAGATGGCCATCGCGCCCACAGCCCCGGTCGCAGCGCAGTCCAAGTACGAGCCGGTCATCGGACTGGAAGTCCACGTCCAGCTTCTGACCCGCACCAAAATCTTCTGCGGCTGCTCGACCCAGTTTGGCGATCCGCCAAATACCAATGTCTGCCCGGTGTGTCTGGGCTTGCCCGGTCCGTTGCCGGTGTTGAACCAGCGGACGGTTGAGTTTGCCGTGCTGGCCGCCACGGCGCTCAACTGCAAAATCAACCAGACGTCCATCTTCGCGCGCAAGAACTATTTCTATCCCGACCTGCCGAAGGGCTACCAGATTTCGCAGTACGACAAGCCGCTCGCCGAACATGGCTACATCGAAATCAAAAGCGCGACCGGTCCCAAGCGGATCGGCATCACGCGCGTGCACCTGGAAGAAGACGCCGGCAAGAGCCTCCACGATGGCCTTCCCGACAGCGGCGAGTGGACCTCGATTGACCTGAACCGCTCCGGGGTGCCGCTGATTGAGATCGTCAGCGAGCCCGATATCGCGTCGCCCGACGAAGCCCACGAATACCTCACGCGGTTGAAGGAGATCATCCTCTACACCGGCGTCAGCGACTGCAACATGGAAGAAGGTTCGCTGCGCTGCGACGCCAATGTCAGCATCCGGCCGCGCGGCGAAACCAAGTTCGGCACCAAGGCGGAAGTGAAGAACGTAAACTCCTTCCGTTTTGTTCGCCACGCGCTGGAATACGAGATCGAGCGCCACCAGCAGGTGCTCGAGTCCGGCGGCAAGATTGTGCAGGAGACGCGCCTCTACAATCCCGCTGAGGGCAAGACCTACAGCATGCGCTCCAAGGAGCAGGCGCACGATTATCGCTATTTCCCCGAGCCTGACCTGCTGCCGCTGGTGGTGGATGAGAAGTGGCGCAAACAGATCATGGACCAGTTGCCCGAATTGCCCGCGGCCCGGCGCGCGCGCATGGTTGTGGAATATGGCATCACCGAGTACGACGCGACCACGCTGACCGGCACTCGCTCGCTGGCCGATCAGTTTGAAGAGGCCGCGAAGGCCGCAAAGAATCCCAAGCGCGTCTCCAACCTGGTGCAGAGTGAATTACTCGGCCGGCTGAAAGCCGCGGGGCTGGAAATCGAGCAGTCGCCGATTTCGATGAAGGGCGTTGCCATGTCGGCTGACTTGGTCGAGAGCGGCGCCATCAGCGGCAAGATGCTCAAAGAGCTCTATGATCTGGCTTTCGAGCGCGGCGAGGATTTTCCTACTGTGTTCGAGAAGGAAAAGCCCCAGCAGCTTACCGATACTGCCGCCATCGAGAAGATCATCGACGAGGTGATCGCCGGCAATCCCAGGCAACTGGAGCAGTACCGTGCAGGCAAGAAGACCGTGATCGGCTTCTTTGTCGGTCAGGTCATGAAGGCGTCCAAGGGACAGGCCAATCCGGCGCTCGTCAACGAACTTCTGGCCAAGAAGCTGGAATAGTCCAGCGCTAGCCACCAATGTTATTTTGGCTGTTCCAGCGGCACCGATACATGTTCGTGCGCGATGATCCAGTGCCCGCCCTGCTTCTCGAAGATCGCCGTCCACCTTGCCTGAATCTGAGGTACGGAATCAGGACAGCAACGGATTGAACTGCGCGGGATTTGTTACCCTGTTAGCTTCCATGAGAGTACAGCTTTATTGGCTTATCGGGAGTTTGCTTCTGATCGCGGCGTTCTCCGGATGCGGAACTCCCGGCGCGCCGCAACCCCCGTCGTTGCAACTGGCGCGTCCGGTTGACGACTTGACCGCCTCCCGCAAGGGCAACCGCGTCGAGCTGGACTGGACGTTGCAGCGCAAAAATACCGACCGGACGCTGGTCAAGCACCTGCCCGCAATCCGCATCTGCCGTCGCGAAGGCACTGGATTAATGAGTACCTGTGCCGTGGTGGCCGATGTTCCTCCGCCTAAGCCCCAGCCGCAGCCGAAAAAGAAGCAGGAAGAGGACCCGGCAATTCGGATGCACTACGTGGATTCGCTACCGCCGCAGTTGGGACAAGAGAATCCTGCGGACTTCGTCACCTATGCGGTGGAAGAGATCAACTCTCACGGACGCAGTGCCGGGCTCTCCAATCAAGTTCCGATTCCGGTGGCTCCCACCATCCCTGCGCCCGACGATTTGTTGGCCCAGGTCAGCGGAGAAGGCGTGGGCATCTCCTGGACCGGCCCCGCTCCACCTGCGGCGCCCGCTGGTCTGAGCTACCGCTATCGCGTCATGCGAAAGCCAGTTGGCGCTCCCGTTTATGTCGTGTTAGCCGATGTAGAACCCACGGCCACTGGATCGTATCTTGACAAAACTTTTGGATGGGAGACGAAGTACGAATATCGCATCACGACGCTCACGCAGGTCGGTTCGCATGGCATCAACACCGCAGTCGAAGGCGATGATTCGCAGCCGGTCGAGGTGTTCACGCGTGACATTTATCCGCCGGCCCAGCCCGCCGGACTGCAAGCGGTTTTCTCCAGCGTGGGCCAGAAGCCATTCATCGACCTTACCTGGGCCCCGAATTTGGAGAGCGATCTTGCGGGTTACAACATCTTCCGCCGGGTCGAGAACGCGCAATTTGAAAAGCTGAACCAGCAATTGGTGCAGGGTTCGTCATTTCGTGACGAAAGTGTCGAGCCCGGCAAAAAATATATTTATTCCGTTTCTGCCGTGGATCTGCGCGGCAACGAGAGCCAACGCTCCGCCGAGGCCAGTGAAACAGTCCCTGACAAGTAAGCATTCGTCGAGGTCCTATGTCCTACTGCCGCTTTCAATACCAGAATTTCAACCGCTATGGTCTCATCGAGAACGTGCGCGGCGTCGAGACGATCACTCGCACAAGGGCGACCGCTCCGCGTTCCTGGTCTGACTTTGAGGGCGCTGACCGCATCGATCTGCCTCTCAGCGAAGGGCGCTTGCTGTCTCCGGTGGAACCGTCGAAAGTGGTTTGCATCGGCCGCAATTATCGCGAACACGCCATAGAGCTAAACCATCCGATTCCCACGGAGCCGTTGATCTTTCTGAAGCCGCCCTCTTCCGTCATCGCCACCGGCGACGCCATTCGCCGGCCCAACATGCTTTCGCAACGCGTGGACCACGAAGGGGAGCTGGGAGTCGTGATCGGCAAGCGCTGCTACCGCTTGCGCGAAGGGGATGACGTACGGCCTTACGTGCTTGGCTATACCTGCGTGAATGACGTGACCGCGCGCGACCTGCAGGAAAAAGATGGTCAGTGGACCCGGGCCAAGGGATTCGACACCTTTTGTCCTGTCGGCCCGGTGGTGGCGGAGAACCTCGATCCCTGGAAAGGCGTAGGCGTTCAAACCCGGGTGAATGGCCAACTGCGGCAGAATGGGACGACGGTGGACTTCCTCTTCCCGCTCGACGTACTCATTCACTTCATCTCGCAGGTCATGACTTTGGAAGCCGGAGACCTGATTGCCACAGGAACTCCCGCGGGCGTGGGTCCGCTGCAACCCGGCGACTCCGTCGAAGTTGCCGTGGAAGGCATCGGTACGCTGAAGAATCCCGTGCTCAACCTCGAATAGGGAGTTCCACGCTCCGTGCGGCGCCGCCTCCGGTACGATTCTGCCGCGCACGAGGTGCAATCGGGGTCACAGCCCGCACAAACTCATAACCGTGGCGATTTTTCGATTCCCTTGTAGCATCCGATGCGTTTATCTTGAGGGCAAGAGTCAGCGAAAGTTTCGCGGCCCAGCCATGAATGCACTCCGCCTGTATCCGGTCCTCGCCTTCGGAGCCACTGCCGCCATCGTAGGTTATGCCCTCCTCTCACGGCGGAACAAGAAGTCAGCCGAGCAGCTTGAACGCGAGCGCAGGACCCAGCTCACCTTGGGTGGCCGCATTATCGATGGCAACGTCATCGATGTACTGGAACTGGAGGAGAGTGAATCCGGCCAGCAGATGACTCTCTTGATCTACAAATACGATGTCGCCGGCGTGACCTACGAGGCATCGCAAGATGTGACCCATCTGCGCCAGTTCATTGACTTGTACTCTTGCCGCCTGGGTTTGCCGGCTTCTGTCAAGTATGACCCCCACAATCCAGGAGATTCGGTGGTTATTTCCGAAACCTGGTCTGGACTGCGCAAGTCGCCCATTCGCCCGCCCGCCCGCGCCGCTACTAAGTCCAGTACTTTCGTGTAACTTTTCGTCCTCCACAGCGTCTGTGTATAGGGGGATCCCTGATGCAGGGGCACCTTCGTAACCCGGAGCCCTCCACGCTCGAATTGCTACAATAGAGGTCTATGCATAGCCTGCCGTTACCAATCGCCGCTTTCGTGGCGGGATTGCTGTCGTTTTTATCGCCTTGCGTGCTTCCGCTCGTACCGGGCTATGTGTCGCTGATCTCGGGGGCCACCGTCGAGGACCTGCAATCGTCGGACCGGCGCATGCTCCGGACCGTGATGCTGCACTCCGTTACCTTCGTGCTAGGGTTCAGCGTGGTCTTCATTGCCCTAGGCGCGGTTGCGACCACGGTCGGACAATTCGCCAACGAGTACCACGCTCTGTTGACGAAAATTGCCGGTATTATTGTCATCATTTTTGGACTGCACCTGACCGGTCTGCTGAAGATCAAGGCGCTTTACGCCGATAAGCGCCTGCACAACGTGAAGGGCAGTTCCAGCGTGATGGGTTCCTTCCTAGTTGGCTTTGCTTTTGCTTTCGGATGGACGCCGTGCATCGGTCCCATCCTGGCTGCTATCCTACTGTTGGCGGAAACCCAGGACACAGTGCTGAAAGGAATTTTGCTGCTGGCCATCTATTCGCTGGGCTTGGCCGTACCCTTTCTGCTGACTTCCTTGGGAGTGGATCGTTTTTTGGCGTTCTACGGGCGCTTCCGTCGTCACCTGCACACCGTCGAAGTCATTAGCGGGGTGCTCCTGATTGCTGTGGGTGTGCTCATCTTTTTGAATAATCTGAAATTGCTCTCCGGCTATCTTTCGTTCCTCAACCGGTTTGCGTTGTAAAGGTGCTCTTTGTGAAACGTAATGCCCTGGTGTTCGTGGTTCTGGTGGGCGCCATCATTGGGATGCTCGCTGCCGGCAAGTATCTCGATCGTGCCCGCAAGCATGGACCCCTCAAAATGGTAGGCGATGTTAAAGGGGTACAGGCGCCCGATTTCGACCTAGCCACGTTGGATGGACGAAGAGTGAAGCTCTCCGACTTCCGTGGCAAAGCCGTGTTGCTGAACTTCTGGGCGACGTGGTGTCCGCCCTGCAAAATCGAGATGCCATGGTTTGAGGACCTGCAGAAGCAATACGGCAAGGACGGCCTGGTGGTTCTTGGGGTGGCCATGGACGACACCGAAGCTCCCAAGATTGCCGAGTTTGCCCATGAGATGGGCGTGAACTATCAGGTGCTACTGGGCACGGATCAGGTTTCGGATGATTACGGGAACGTGCAATATCTTCCGACCACCTTCTACGTGGATCGCAACGGAATCATCGTGGACAAAGCGGCCGGACTGTTCAGCCGCGAAGAGATCGAGAACGACATCAAGAAAATTCTGGCGAGTAGCCACAACCCTGATGCCGCCCAGACCAGCCGCGCAGCCGTCGTACGCGCTCCGGCACCCACGACAAAGGATGCCCAATGACAAAGGGCGTGGGAACCATAGCAGCGGTCGTACTCTTTTTTGGTTCTCTTGGCTTGGCGCAAGTGCCAGGCGACAAACAGCCTTACGTGACCATGGCGCCGGTGGGAAATGTCCAACTACGGACGGGCGCCAGTACCAGCGTTGAGATGGATTTTCGGGTTGGTTCCGAGTTTCACATCAACTCCCACCACCCCAAAGCCGACTACTTGATTCCAACGGTCCTCAAGTTGAATCCGCCGGAGCAGCTCACCGTGGCTGATTTGAAGTATCCCGCAGGAGAGGAAATGGCGTTTGCTTTCTCGCCCAACGAGAAGCTGAACGTCTATAGCGGAGACTTCACCATCAATGCCGTCTTGAAAGCGCCCGCCAACGCCGCCGCCGGCAGCTACCCGGTGAAGGGCGAATTGCGATTCCAAGCGTGCGACCACAGCGCCTGTTATCCGCCGCGATCGATCCCCGTGCAGTTCCAAGTGACCGTGGTCAAGAAGTAGGGCGAGTACCGCTCTTCGCTCTTCGCTCTTCGCTTTTCGCTCTCCGCTCTCCGCTCTCCGCTTTTCGCTCTCCGCTCTCCGCTCTCCGCTTTTCGCTCTCCGCCCTTCGCTACGGAGCCTCATGGAGCCGCCATGAAAATAACCACGGAGGACACGGAGTTTGTTTCTGAGGAGTTTTGTGATCTGCGTGGGCCGAATAGCGAGAAGCGAACAGCGACCAGCGTAAAACGATGTTTTTCGATGGAGTGCCTATAGCTCGGTCGCCTTCTTCAGCCGCACTACCGTTCGCTCTTGTCCCAGGTTCGCTATAACTGCGAACAAGCTTGGGGCGACGCTCTGCCCGGTTAGCGCGACCCGCGCTGCATTGATCAGCACGCCAGCCTTCACGTTCTTCTCCGCAGCGAAGTCGCGTAGCACCTTCTCGGTGCTCGCCTCGGAGAAAACGGTTTCCTGCTCGTATCGCGAACCTAGCTCCACCAGCATCTCGCGCACCGTATCGTCTTTCAGGAACTTCTGCACCGCGGCGGGATCCACGTCAAAGCCATCGCTGAAGTAAGCGCGGAACAGGGTTGTAAAATCCTTCAGACTGCGCGCCCGCGGCTTTACCAGATCCACCGTGGCGGCCATTGCGCCGCGGCTGGTCTGAAACGGAATGAGGTCAACCTTCTTCCATTCCTCTTCGATCAGCGGCAACAACTGCACTGCCGGACAGGCGCGCATGTACTCGGAGTTGAACCAGTCGAGCTTGCCGCGATCGAAAACTGCGTTCGACTTTGCGATCCCGCTCAGGTCGAAGAGGTCAATCAGCTCGCGGTCGTCCATGACCTCTTTCGAGGAGTCGGGCGGCGTCCATCCCAGCAGCGCCAGAAAATTACGGAACGCTTCCGGCACGATGCCCTCCTCCTTGTAAGCAATCACGCTGGTGGCGCCGTGGCGCTTGCTGAGCCGCGTCTTGTCGGGGCCGAGAATGAGTGGCACGTGCGCGAATACGGGCAGCGGCGCGCCCAGCACCTGGTAGAGCATCACCTGCTTGGGCGTATTGGAAAGATGGTCTGCGCCGCGAAGGATGTGCGTCATGCGCATGTCGATGTCATCCACCACCACGCTGAGGTGGTAGGTGGGAACCCCGTCGGAGCGCAGCAGGACGAAATCCTCGAGCTCGGAGTTGGCAAACTCCACGCGACCGAAGACGGCGTCGTCGAAGAAGGTAATGCCGCCTTCTGGCACGGCGAATCGGATGGCGGCGGGCCCACCTGCATCACGGCGGGCCTTCGCTTGTTCTGGCGGGACACGGCGGCACTTTCGATCGTATTGCGGATCGCCGCCCTTGGCTTGCGCCTGCGCACGCCGCTGCTCCAGTTCTTCCTTGGTGCAGAAGCAGTAGTATGCGTGCCCACTTTCGACCAGGCGTTGCGCGGCCTCACGGTACAAAGCCATGCGCTGTGATTGGAAGTACGGACCCTCGTCCCAATCGATGCCCAGCCAGCGCAGTCCGACAAGGATGCCCTCCACCATTTCGGCGGTCGAGCGCTCGAAGTCGGTGTCCTCGATGCGGAGGATGAGTGTGCCCTTGTGATGCCGCGCAAACAGCCAGTTGAATAAAGCGGTGCGCGCTCCACCGACATGCAAATAGCCGGTAGGCGAAGGCGCAAAGCGGAGACGAACATTGGAAGGGTTGGGTGGAGTCTGCACCTAGCGAGACTCCTCGCGTTCCTCGAGGACGGCTCTCATTGCTTCTTTTTCGCTGAGATTAGCGCTTGGCGTGGTCCAGAACTCGTCCCAATCCATCGCTTCCTCTTCTGGCAGCTTCAATTGACCAGACGCGACAAGCTCGCGTTCTTCTTCGGATATTCGAGCAGGTCGAAACGGGGAAATCCGAGCAATCGGCACGCTGCGGCTCACAACGATAATCTCTTCGCCAAGGCGGACAAGGCGAAGGTGCGCGTTGAGGTTCTTTCTTAAGGCAGTGATGTTCACCTTCTTCATTCTTACATTCTAATGTGTTCGGCTAATTAGAAATGATTGTGCCATTCCGAGCGAGTGAAGCGAGTCGAAGAATCTGCTTTTCCGTGATGAAATCAGTAGTGTCGCACGAACTCTGCGAGTAAGTTTATCCCATGCGTTTTCTAACATATCCGGTATTGAGCATCGCGGTACCCGCATTTGTCGCTTTCCTGACCGCTTGGTTAATGATCAAATTTGGACCGGCTCGCAAGGAGGTCTCAGATCTTCGTTCTCTTGTACAAGAAATTGTCGATCAGAGGGAAAAGGAACAGTCAGCCCAGGGTGTCAGGTTTGATGTGACTGTAAGCGACGAAAAGGATCGCGGAACGAAGGTGGTCATAACCTGTCTTACGACATTTCGTGTAATGGACCTCGGTCTCGCGGACTATGCCGGAAATGTTCAGCGTACATATCCTGGACGAGAAGTCGAAGCAACGTGCCATGAATTCCGCATTCCCAAAGAAGACGCGCAGGCAGTATATTTCGGAGCTGGAAAACACAAGACGGGCCGAATTGAATACACAGTCCAAGTCAATGGCATCCGTTCGGTTCGGAAGAAAGGTGTGACTTTCGAAGAAGGCTCCTACCACCTGCCTGGGGACAATACAACTGACATGTACGTCTTCATCAACGGCTAGACTAGGCACGGTAGACATCCAACCTGTCTTTCCGCCGTGCCACGGCACAACATAGCATCCCCTATGAGTTCTTCCCCTTCTCCCGCCTCTCAATCTTTGCCCAGGTGTCGCGCAATTGTACCGTCCGGTTGAAGACCAACTTCTCCGATGTCGAATCCGGATCGACGCAGAAGTATCCCAGCCGCTCGAACTGATAGCGCTCGCCCGGCTTGGCGCTCGACAGCGATGGTTCCAGCTTGGCGTCAGTCAATGTCTCCAGCGAGTCGGGATTAAGATTGGCGGTGAACTCCTGACCTTCCGGCGTATCGTTCGGGTCTTCGCCCGTAAACAGGGTCTCGTACAGCCGCACCTCGGCATCGATGGCGTGCTGCGCCGATACCCAGTGAATCGTCGCCTTCACCTTTCGGCCATCGGGCGCGTTGCCGCTGCGCGTCGCCGGATCGTAGGTGCAATGGACCTCGAC
>OCZT010002209.1_pt1 | contig 20148 bp, 19 predicted proteins | sample 1539031 | NCBI WGS metagenome assembly OCZT01 (sample SAMEA3539308, study PRJEB22396) | soil metagenome | biome: tundra; feature: field; material: soil | place: USA | collected 2010-05 | depth 0.15 m | reverse complement strand
ACCATGAGTCTCTTTGAGAGTCTCAAATTCATTTGATGGCGGTCAAGAGCAGCCTAAGAGGATTTCTCTGATACCAACATGCGAACTATTCTCGAGTCTTCTGCAGAGAAGGAGAAAATCGCGGACTCGGTGGCGGATGACGCAGTCTGGTGCGAACCGGTCTCTGATGAAGTTGGTCTAATGATTTTAACAGATCGTCAATGTCCGTCTATATGGGGCTTCCAAAAGAGCTAATTTTGCCCTCGCCGCCAATTTGAAACCGCCGGAGAAATATTAGTACTACTTACAGCCACGCAAAAGTCATGCCAAGCAACCCGGCGCGGCGCGAGCCATTTGGGGAGATTGCAGCGGTCAGCCGTTGTTTCCAGTCACCGCGCTTGAAGGTGACAATCCGCGGCACTGCGGAGGCGCGGATCTCCATCGCACGTTCCACTCAGCCATAGCGGCCGTGACAGATAGCTCAAATGAGCGCATCCATTGAAGGGTCGCCGAACCAGGTTCTTTGCCAGAAACCGCTCGGCCTCTCGGACCAGGTTTTCGCCACTGCATCGCCTCTACGATAGCCGCGCAGGGCTGGCTTCGTGCCGCGCAACGAGCAATGTGTGTGTCAGCCCGAAGAATGAGGAGGGGAGCAGATGAGCGATCAATCTTCCGGCGGTCAAGCCGACCGGATCTCGGCCGAAATCGCGGCTGTGTGTGGCGAATTACTGATTTCCCCAGAATCAGCAATTCGCCACACACAGGAGAGCGGGTGGTCGCGATTCTTCCTAAGCTTCGGGCTCTCGTAGATCCTCAACTGGTCGAAGTTGAAGCATCATGAGCGGCATTGCGGAAGCTGTATAAAACGACACAGAAACGACACAGTCGGCTCGTCAGGATGACTTCGTGGCTCGTCGCGGCGCGTTTTACTCGATTTCAGTGAATCATTCAGGTCCGAAATTCCCCAATGACGACGCGGGACTTGCCGCCGCGCGGGCAGGAAGCGATAATGCGTCTTTCCGGTGGACGCATAGCTCAGCCCGGTTAGAGCGCTTGCCTCACATGCAAGAGGTCCCTGGTTCGAGTCCAGGTGCGTCCACCAAATTTTCTCTCAGATATTCAAGCGCTTTTTGCCCCATCAGTTCAGAACGGTGCGTTCTTCGTGCTCCGACTGTGGGGGATTTTGTGGGGACTCGCTTTCAGAATTCGCCCTTGCCGTCGCATCTTCGACCGCCGATATAGCTGCCTGCTTTGTCTGCGATCTGATGTGGCTGTAGCGCGCCAGCATCGAGCGCGAGACGTGCCCTGCAAGGCTCATAATCGTTTGCTCGGACACTTCGGGCCGCTCCGCCAGCCGTGTGATGAACGTGTGCCGGAGATCGTGCCAGCGGTAGCGCACCTTGGCTGTTTTGCAGGCGTCCTTCCACGCTTTCTTCCATTCACCGATTGGCCGATCCAACTCGACGCTGTGCAGATGCGGCCTTCGGTCTTTGCCAAACACGCCGACTGAATGCCGTGGGAAAATGTAGGCCTCGGCGTCCGCCTCAGGGAAGCGGGACAGCCAAAGCGTGAACGTAGCGCACGCACGGCGCGTCAAAGGAATCGTGCGGCCAGTGCCCGCCTCGGTTTTCGACTTCGGGACAGTCAGAACCCCGCTCTCGATAACGCCGTCCTTCCATGCGAGTTGCAGGTCCTTACGACGCAGGGCTCGAATCTCTGCCGCGCGGAGCCCGCTATCGAGGGTCAGGACAAGGAGCGGAAGCAGAACGGGCGATCGGCTCTTTCCCGCCGCGTCGATCAGCTTCTTTTCATCTTCGTAACTGAGGGCGCGGCCAACGTCTCTTCGCTCATGGAGCATTTCGACCGCATCGGAAATCGAACCCCAGAGCCGGTGAACTTTCAGGACGGCTCGGAGCGCGCCGACTTCCAGGTTGACGGTGCGCGGGGACATGTCCGCATTCAGGCGTTTCGTCTGGTACGCAGCGATGTCCTCGGGCGAGATATCGCAGACCAGCCGCCCCCCGAATTCCTCAATCACAGGCTTGAGCGCGTAATGGTACAACTCGCCGGTGTTGTGGGCACGGCGCGCACGCTTATCTTCGATGAGCCGTTCTGCCGCCACTTTGAAAAGCGGCATCTGTCTCGGTCTGGCGATTCGATTGATCGCACGTTCCAAGTCATGGCGGCGTTGCTGTTCAGCCGCCTTCGCAATCGTCTTTGAGGTGGTTTGCGCCGACTCGCGGATGCGTGAGCCGTTAAAGGAAAACTCGTACCACCAAGTTGATCCACGCCGATAAATCATCTCCGATGCTCCTTTCGCGCCTTCGCCTTCCGCGTCTTGCTTTCGTTTTTCACGGTCTCCGGTTTCTCTTTGCGGGTCTGTTCGTACTTCGCCTGATGCGCCCGCCATGCCCGGACGCGGCGCGTTGCATTGCAGCGTTGAGAGCACGCCTTCTGCGTAAGACGGCGGGCGTAAAAGATATGGCGACAGATCGGGCAGCGCCGCAGACGGGCCGCTTCCGCACCGTCGATCGCGCGACAGAAGTCCGCTACCGGGTTGACCATATCCGTCAAAAAAAATCCGTCATTCTCCATGATATGGACTTCTCCTCCGCCGAGGTCCTCCACATGCCAGAAGCCCCTGTTCACGTCGGCAGAGTGCACGGCAGAGTGCAGCGTCCGGCCAACTTGGATCGCAATCCGCCGGTAGCGCCTGGCGCGCTCAGCCCTTTCTTCCGGCGTTTCCGGAATCATCATCCCAATCTCGTCGTCGTCGGGCGTTGGTATGTCGTCCCCCCATTTGAAACGCAGCTTTAGGTCAAGCCCCGATTCATCCAAGCGGCGCAGAAATTCTTCCGGCTCTTCGGGCGGGAACTTCCACCGGCCCTCGCCTGGTCGGTCGGGGATCGATTCGAAGAGAGGCGGCGGCAACAGGGCGACCAGCTCCAGCCATGGCTTAAGCTGAGCATAACGCGTGGATGGCGTTGGCTTGACTATAGGCGTTACATCCCAATCGCCTGTAACGCCTAGTTTCTCAGTTTGCGGGCGTTCGTGTTTGGAAGTGATTGTAGATTTTCGCTTGCCAGACCGTGTTTTCATGGACACAATAGGAACCATTAGCAACGCGGCGACATAGTGTCAAGGGCGTTGCAAATAGACGGAGAGTTACACAAAGATGTCTAAGCATGGCGAGCTAGTTTCTATCGCTTCTGCGGCGTCCCGCTTGGGGCTCGCGCCGATCACGGTAAGGCAATGGGCGGCCCGCAGGCGCATTGCGCGGGTCAAATTGGGAAGGCGCACGCTGATCCCGGTCTCCGAAATCGACCGGCTAATCGAGGCCGGCATGATCCCCGCGCTGCCGCAGCGCGACCAATGAGCGCCGCGCGGTGAATGCCGAACAGAATCGCTTACCGCCGAACATCCCGGACTCGACGCCGTTTCTTCGTCGCGTCTCAGGTATGCATCCGTGAGCACCGCATTGGAAAAGCTTGTGCGCGAACGCTCCAGTCTGACGGGTCTGGCTAGAGCACTTCTCCTCGCGATTGCTCACTACGCCGGGGACGACGGAAGGGGAGCCTATCCGAGCATCGCCACCCTAATGCGCGACACGGGAGCAAGCGACCGGGGCGTGCAGAAGGCAATAAAGCAAGCGGTCAATGCCGGAGAACTGAAGCGGCTTCACAACCTCGGGCCCCACGGCGTCAACAGGTACGAAATCAGAATCGACCGTTTGAGAGGGAAGGCCGAGCGAGCTTCGACCAAGAAACGCGATCACCATCCACCACCCCCCGAACTCTGTTCACCCCCCGAACCCGGTTCGGACAAGGGATCTAGCATTAAGGGAACTCAGTATTCTTCTGGAGATAAGATCAGGAATCAGCCGCTACCCGACTCGCCGGACGCATTTGCGGAGAAGGCAGCCGCGAACGGGTACCTGACCTGTCCGGATTGCGGGCGGTATGGCGGCAGGTGCAACTGCGATTCCGAACTTCAAGCCGGATTTGACCGGGCAATGCGCGACACACTCGACGCAGGAAAGTCCGGCCCCGCGCTACTCGCCAGCGAGGAGGCGCTGCAACAAGCATACGCGACCTTGAAGCCTTCGGACGGTAGTGAGCATGGGAACCCTAAAGAGAATGCGTTTCCGACGCATTCCCACGCATTTGGCGGGCACGAATGAATGCCTCGGCCCAAACAGTTTCACGACCTCGAACCAAATGCCTCTCTTGCGGAGTCGACTGCGAGCAGACGCGACCTTGGCTGAAGTATTGTTCTCCGGCTTGCCGACGCCGTGACCACGAGAAGCGCAAGGGCCTGCCTTCTGGCGGAACGGTAGAAGCGAAAGAGGCTGAGAAAGGGCCATCAGTCGGAGCGGCAACTTGCGGTGAAACTCCAAAGTTCACGACACCCGACGGACGGCCTCGATTTCGATTGCAGCCATGCTCCGACTGCGGAGGTCGCCAGTTCGCTTGGCCAATCGGCAGCAGCGAGTTTGCTTGCGCGAAATGCGAGCCGCCTTCATCTACCGAGACAATCGCGGCGTTCCTTATCGCGCCATAACCAAACCGCCTGGCCGCAATCACGCCCGCATGAACGGGCCTTGAGAACGTGTCACCGCCTGAAAGTTACTGGCCGATGGCGGCCAAAAGACGCTATCCGAAGCTTCAGATGACGCCACTCAAAGTCAGGGCCGACGGAAAAACCGGAATCAGGCAAATCGCTATTAAGGTCATCAATCACATGGCGACGAAGTGCTGAAGGGTTTTCGAGGTGTAGCGGAGAGATGCGTCACTAGTTGAGAAGGCGTGAAGTATGACACCGGCCTTTCGAGCGTTGCATCGGATCGACCATTCAGGGGCGCAGACGGTGACATCGAACCTGATAGGGCTACGCCTTCAGATGGCGGATCGAGCATCGCCGCAGAGCGAGGTCTTGCTGCGGACCAGTCCACGGAAATACTGGGCCCGCCAATGGAACAAAACGCACAGTGTGTGTTCGTCATCAGCGCTGGCAACCGGGTCAAGCCAGAGAAGGATTTAGAGGTCATCGCTTCGCTCGGGGTCTCCAATTTTCTTGACGACCCGTTTCTGGATTTCTGTCAGGCGCATCTCCTCAGGCTTCATCCAGATGGGCCTACTTTCGACTTCCTGAGTAGCTCGATCTAACGCGCGCTTCAACCATCCGCGTTCCCTTTCACGCTCCATTACGAACCTCCTATGAATTCTACGCCATTCGCTTCACTCTTCGATTTTAACGACTCGAGTTCTTCATTTTCCCGTTGCAAATATGCAGGATCATCGGGCGAGAACCTCGGAAGAGCATTTGTTCTCTCCCAAGAAACTACCCTTCCGTCGTCTTGCTTCCTCGTTACCATAGTGAACAAGTCCATATATCTTCTCGGCGCCACGCCGATAAACGGTTCACAGCGGATTTGTGAGGTCAACCCGACTGGTGCATCTATTGATAGAGAGTCGGGGTAGAGCTCCCCAGCATGGCTCTTTGGGTACGGGTGCACGTAAACTAATCGCCTGATACCGGCAGCTACTACATGCCGTGCACAGTCGTGACAAGGAAATGTTGTCGTGTAAAGGACGTGTCCTTTGAGTGAGACGCCTCTACGGGCCGCATCTAACAACGCGGCCATCTCGGCGTGCATAGGACGTGCAAACTCAATCAGATCCATTAGTTGTGAGTCTCTTAAAGCGCCGGGCACTTCATGCGTCCCAAGCAATTGGTCTATAAGTGGGTCGATCCCCGACCGAATCCTCGTCTCGTCGAGTAATCGATCATTCCTAAGCCTGACTAAAATATCAGCCAATAGAAGCTTCTTTAGTTTGTCACTGGTTTCATAGCCAAGCCGAAAATCTCTGCTGTCTGGCACATCGCCAGACCAATATTGACCACCTCCTGCCTTAGGTACCTCGTTTGTTCCTACGGCGACTACGTCCCCATCATCTGTGGTGACTACCGCTCCAACTTGACGAGCTAGAGCAGCGGATCGAAGGGCAGCGGCTTGCGCGTGAAACATCGCAAATTCTTCACGGCTTGGGGTATGGAAGGGGTAGCCAAAAAAGAGCTCAATAAATCGCGTGAGATCCTTTCTGATCTGAACGGGATCACTCAGGTCCACGAATAAATCTGCCTTTGGAAATGCATCGCGCACGTTTTGACCAAAGCGTGTTCCGGACTCAAATTCATCCCTCTTCAGCAAGTGTTCGGCGCGCTCGCGAAACTCGCTCGAACGCGATGAATAAGCGGATTGCGCGATCCTGCTCGCAAGATTCGCGAGTCGTGTGTCCCGTGGCGAATAAGCTGCAATCAGTATAAATCCGTTTCCGTATACGCGTCGGAGCGTATCTACTTCTTGTGGATGTTTTAGTGATCGGAGTATGTACGCTTGTCGAGGAAGCGGAACCTCCGCTAAGTCGATCGGATTGCGCAACGATCGTTCTTCTTGGATGTCACCCATAGCTGCGACGGCTAGCGCGTCGCCAGATTCGATAGATTTCCTGAAGTGGTTGCCAGCGTCCATGTAATTATTGATACGCTCGTCCTCAGGTGTCTCTTCTAGTCTGGCCGACCACGCTGTGATCTCCCTTAAGAAGGCGCTTAGGCGAATCGATTTGAAACTATAGCTTACAGAGCCAAGCGCCTCCTGCAGCGCGTCGCAAACGAGTTCCTGGTTTCCTCCTACGGCAGCGACAACTCCGAATATCAATTCCGAGCCACGTGGGCGATCTGCCGGAATAGGAGTCGCTTGTTGTGCGACTCCTTCTTTATTGTTTTCCTTCGCCATCACACGATGATATGAAGTTGCTTCAACCTCACATCGAGCGATTGGATAGAAACGCCAAACTTCGCCGCAATCAGCTTCAGAGACGAGTCTTGCAGGGGCTTTTGCCCAAGCAGATGCCTAAGCCACTTGCAGGCAGCATTGACATCAGCTTCCGCAACCTTTCGAGAGAATGCGCCGATAGTAGCGGCTTCTTCAGCAACCAGTTCGACTAAGTCTGTCGGCGGCATCAGAAGAGCAGCGGCGAATCGGTTCGCTTGCAGCTCAAAGCGACTCTGGTCTGAGTCTCGGCAAAAAACAGGAGTGCCCAGAGAGGAATGGAGGTCGAGATGCCCGATCTCGTGCGCAATCGAAAACCGGGCTCGAGACGGGTTCCTGTTGTGTCGATGGTCCAGAACAAAAACTTCCTCGGACACGCGGAATTCTGCTACAGTCTTACTGTCCAAAACTCCGAGTTTGACTTCGATCCCCAGGAAATCGGTAGCCAAGCGCCTTACGTCGATGGGAAATGCACGGTACGGAGCCTCTTCCGCCTCCATCCAGTTATTCAGTAGGCGAGCCGCGCGACGCTCAAGCTCCTCATTCGATACGTATCTCATCGCTTTTTCGACTTCTGCGGGGGCATCGTTCTAAGGAACTTTTGAACTTGTGTCGGATACTGATCCAGTGTTTGTCGCAGTCTGTCTCTTTCTAAACCAAGAAATTTCCAATCGTTCAGATCCCCGCCAAAAAGATCAGCCAAGCGCTCGATTAGAGCAGGGGTCGGTTCGCGCTTCCCGTTCTCTACAAGGCAGAGATACGCTTTGCTTTTGCCGACAAGCGCCGCGAGTTGCTCAATCGTCAATCCTCTCGCAAGCCGTCGAGATTTCACCAAGTCGCCGAAGCTCCTCTCGCCGGGCAAATCTACTGGAGTCTTGTTCACCGTTTTTTGAATCCGCTATTAAGTTTCATGTGCCTCGTCGCCTGGTCAACGTCGAGACGCTTGGTTCTTCAACAGGGTTGTTTACAATGTTTGTAAACAAATGGCGCGGCGAATGCAAGGGGAAAGGGTTCAAGCCTTGGGGCCAATCGCCTATTACCCAAATGATGATGTGCGAACGGGCATCGGTCGAGAGAGCGTGACAGAGACGAGTCGATGCTCGAACCTGACTTCGATCCCGCGCCGACGGCTGTTCAGATCGGGCGATGCGGCTACCCGGCGCCTTGCCGAGCACCGCGATGTGCGATCCACGCGACAATAGTTCTCCGGAAGATAGACACAGCCGGCCGTCCGGTTCGACAAATCGAGCTTTGCGATCGGCATGCCGAGGTTGTGATTGCTCGCGAACGCAAGCGCGGCTTCGAGATATTCGACCGGCGCGATTGGCGCTAACAGCGTCGGCCAGCGCCGTGGTAAAAGATCCTTATCGACACGCTTGCGCCCTCTCAATTCCCGCTTCATATCGTCAAGTTGGTGCCGAAACCGTTTGACGGCGACGATTGGGTTTTCGAGATAAAGCACGACGGATTCCGAGTTCTCGCGATTCGCGATGGCGCTTCGACCCGGCGCGCCACACCCGCAATGGGCGCGACATCGCGAGGCCGAAGGAATTTGTGGCTGTGGACAACTGTTCAGCCTCCTCTTGCGAGTGCGGTAAATCATTGGTTATAAAATACCTATGCAAATACCAACGGCAGGTGAAGTAGTCGGCGAGGTATCAACGGTTCTGCTTACGATCTGCAATTCGCTCCTCGATGCGGCACGGTGGACGCAGGACTTTTACAAGCGAGCGGGCGAACACAAGCCCGACAGGAGCTTGTCACCCAATTTGATGAGATATTTCGCGTTGCGTTATTTGGACAACGCCGGTCACGCTCTCCTCGGCCTTGCGTCGGACTATGAGCGTGAAGAAATCAGCAACAATGGCATCATGGTCAGTTGGCAACGCTATCAGGTCCGAGTACGAAAGGCCGTCGATGGTTTCGTTCTTCCACCGCCTGCGTCGGACGCGCTGGATTCGTACTACAGTCAGGAACAATTGTCGTTGGCGCTTCCGGAGACTCCGAGCGATCCGCCGGATATTCGGCTAATGCTCTTGTGGGATGTTGACCTAGACTATTCGATCACCAGCTTTACCCTCGCCCTGCCTCGCACGGGCGGTGCCGATCCAGACGTATACTGGTTGGTACCTTTAGCGATCGAGCAGCTAACCAAGATCGAAGAAACCAACGATCTCGAACTCACCCTGAAGGGAACCGCGAACGAAAAGAAGGCTAGCAACTTTGAAAAATAGAGAGCGCAATGGTTAACGGAGAGCGAGTCAGACAAGCCCGAGAGCTTCGCAGAATGACGCAAACGAGGCTCGCCGAGTCAGTTGGTGTCGCGCAGGCTGCCATCGCGAAGATCGAAAATAGCGAATTGAACCCATCCCAATCGCTTCTGACGGCGATCGCGCTTCAGACTGGATTTCCGGTAGCGTTCTTCAGCCGCGAGATTGAGCAAGATTTCCCGCTCGGGTCGCTTCTTTTCCGCGCGCATGCTGCCGCCACCATGCGCGACCGGACTGAAGCATACCGCTACGGTCAAATCACTTTTGAAGTCGCTCAACATTTGGCGCAACGGATCGAATGTCCCGCCTTGCGATTGCCGCAACTCCTAGAGACCCCATCGGTAGCTGCTGCAATTACTCGGACTCAATTCGGACTCTCGCCTGATACTCCGATTCCTCACTTGATACAGACCATAGAATCGAGTGGGGTGAGTGTGCTTGCGCTTCCGATTGATCTTGAGGATCGCGACGCCTTTTCGCTGTGGGTGGGAAACGACATTCGAACACCCGTAATCTTCCTCGCGCGAAATCGCCCCGGTGATCGTCAACGATTCAGTCTAGCGCATGAGCTTGGACATCTAGTGCTTCACCACGCAATTCGTGGTCAGGTTTCTTCGGTCGAGTCGGAAGCGAACCAATTTGCGGCAGAGCTGCTTATGCCGGAGATGGCGATGCGACGCGAAATCATGCCGCCGGTCACGCTCACTAGTCTTGCGCGGCTCAAGCCGCGCTGGAGAGTTTCAGTACAAGCTCTGATACGCCGAGCGCACGATTTGGAAATCATAACGAAGCGGCAGTATGCGTACTTGTTCGAGCAGGTCGGCGAACAGGGATGGAGAATGAAAGAACCTAGCTATCTCGATATAGCGCCCGAGAAGCCTCGGGGCCTGCGCCAAATGGCCGAACTTCTGTATGGAGTGCCAATCAATATCGCTAGGCTTGCCGATGAATTGGACCTGTCGCGCAATCTTGTAAAAGCGATTCTCGATGCCCACGCCGAAAGAAGTGGGGTCTCTGCCAAGACGCACTCGGCCACTGTCGTTTCGATCAGTCGTGGGACAAAGCGATAGTGCACAATGAATGCTAGCGCAGTATCGTGCTAGACGCTCTTTGGAACGGCTCGCAAATCTAAATGGCCGAGCATCAAGGACGAGAAAGGTGACATTCCGGGAAGAGCTTAAAGAATTTACGGCCTTCGAGCGATATGCGATACGCGCTTTGTCCACAGAACTAAGAAAAACTAGACAATCACCGCGGTCTGTTGATCTGCGCGGCAACCAGCGATTAGTCAACCTCAACATGATTGCGACGTTTTCGGTTGGCGGGGGTATGGTAGACGCTGCTCTAGCCGTCGTTCGGCCGCTCCTCTTCGGCGCGGCCTACAAGGTTATCGACCAGATGATCGAGCTGGCACTCGAAAATGGAAACCTGAAGCCTAAGCACGGAACCCGCTGGACCTTCGAAGAGAAGATTAAGCATGCGAGCCACAGGCGGGGTAAGCTTCCCCCTCTGACAAATCACTCAGACCTGTGGGACCGCACTTGTGCTCTATATGTCGGGTTCGAGCATGTTCGACATACTCTTGTTCATCGAAGCGCCCATGTTGACAAGAATGGCGCTTTAGTCGGCGTTGAGTGCCGAGGAACAAGCGCAGTTTGCAGCGGTCGCGTTGGACCTGGCTGACACGGTTATAAATGACGAACTCAAGGGAAGGACGGACGCGGGGATAGCTTGGCGCTTTAATCTCCTTAAAAGCCACGGGCTACCACTACTTCATTACGCTGCAGCGCCGCACAGTTTCGATTTAGTGAGCTCGCGCCGACAGGCGCGCATGAGTTCTCGCTAGATGCGCCGCCTGATTGGCTCACGGAAAGCGAAACCTAGCGCCGCCCGACTGGAAACTTTCCGAGCGCGCACTAAAACTGCGCCTCTTCAGCGTGATGTGTGCTCGCGAACCGACTCGCGCTCCACGCGATTGGCGAGCGGCATCAGATCGCCATCCAATGCGGGGGCTTTCCGACTGCCCGATTTTCTCCGCACATAGAGCTCAGCTTCTATCCGGCTGGCCTTGCGGTGCATAGGGACGACCTGCTCGGTCGAGTCGCCGTTGAGGCCGCAGTCGCACTCCCAAGGGCCATCCGGATAGTATCGCAGGGCGTGCCGCCGGTTCTCCGTGAGGCGGAACCATTCGCGTCTCAAGGCTGCGTACCGGCTCCGCGCCTCACGCGCCCGCACAAGATTCTCGAAATCACGTTCCCGCCAGTATCGCGCCGCCGCGAGTCCTGCCTTGCGCTGTCTGGCGCGAAGCCCCGTTTCTGAAGTAAAAAGCGGCACGTTCCGATATTTAACACATTCGAGCGAGACATTCCCGCTCTGGGTTAAGTCGGTTCCGGACTTTCCCTTGGGCGGGCCGCGTGGTGTACATTTCCATGGCGTTGACACCCGGACTGAATCGTCAGTCAGGCGGACTTGTCACCGAGATCCGGCGCAGTATCGCCAAGTCGTTGGCCCATGATGCGAGACGCTGCCGCGCGGAGAGGTACGTCGCAGACCGAGGACTACGGGACGTGATTTGACGGATGCCTGAGCAGCTTACATCGGCGAACTTTTCCTTCCTTGCTGCGCACGACCCGCAGCTCGTTCGCTTAGGTGCGCTCGCAGAGCGATATTTCAAAGACGATCCCACTACATCACTCATCAAGCTCCGCCAGTACGGAGAGACCTTGGCACAGCTGGTAGCAGCAAACGCAGGGTTATTTGGTGATCCGCAAGAACCCCAAGTGGACCTGCTTCGCCGACTGAAGTTCGAGCGAGTTGTGCCCAGCGAAGTCGGAGAGCTTTTTCACCATCTGCGGGTGGTTGGAAATAAGGCCGCGCACGAACACCAAGGCAGCCATGCTGAAGCACTGACAGCACTCAAAATGGGAAGGGAACTCGGAATCTGGTTTCACCGAACATTCGGTGCCGCGAAGACATTTTCCCCTGGAGCTTTTGTCCCACCACCAGATCCCTCCACCGCAACCCAGGCGTTGAGCGACGAGCTTTTACGCCTCAAAGCTGAACTCGACAAGGAGCGGAGTGCCGCAGAGAAGGCTCGGATTAGAGCCGAAGAGCATGAACGCGCGAGGCTGAGCGCAGAGGAGCGGGCTCGAAAGGAGAGCGAGGAGCGAACCATATGGGAGCAGCTTGCCGCTGAAGCAGAATCAGCCAAGTCCGCTCTTGCGACTCAGTTGCAGAGTCTTCAAGCGGAAGCAGCGCAGGCACCGGCTCAGACCACAACCGATATTTTGGCAAGAGCAGAAGCCGCCGCCGCCGAGGTCAATATCGACGAGGCTTCAACCCGCGCCCTGATCGACGAACAGCTCCGCGCACGAGGCTGGGAAGTAGATACTCAATCAATCCGATACAGCGCCGGATCACGGCCTGCAACAGGGCGAAACGTAGCTATTGCAGAATGGCCGACCAAGAGCGGGCCCGCCGACTATGCGCTCTTCGTCGGATCGCGTTGCATCGGAGTAGTTGAAGCAAAGCGCCGTAACAAAAACGTCTCGTCTCACATCGACCAAGCCGAACGCTACGCGCGGACCTTCCGGTTCGAGGGCGGAGCTGAGGCCATCGGCGATCCGTGGCCGGATGTCGGAGATAAACGCTTCTTTGTCCCGTTTTTGTTTTCTGCCAATGGCAGGCCCTACCTCAAGCAGCTAGAAACCGAGAGCGGGATCTGGTTTCGAGACGCTCGAAAGCCATCCAATCACCGACGCGCTCTCACCGACTGGCCGACTCCAGACGGCCTGAAGGGGATGCTTGAGATTGACGTGGACAGCGCCACCGCCGATCTGAAAACACGACCCTTCGATTTCGGGTTTCCTCTTCGTCCTTATCAGCGCCTTGCAATCGAGAAGGTCGAAGACGAACTCGCCCACGGTCGAAGGAACATGCTGCTTGCCATGGCCACCGGCACCGGCAAGACGAAGCTCGCGATAGCGCTGCTCTATAGACTTCTAGCGGCGAAGCGCTTTCGCCGGGTGTGTTTCGTCGTGGACCGAAACGCCCTTGGAACACAGGCAGCGGGAGAGTTCTCGACAACTCGAATTGTAAGCGCCAAGACATTCGCTGACATCTTCGGCCTCAAGGGGCTAGAAACCGTCAAGCCGGAGCCGGAAACGAAGGTGCACATCTGTACAATTCAAGGCCTGGTCCAGCGCGTCCTCTTCACGGAGGATATATCTGAGACGCCACCCATCGACCAGTACGACTTGATGGTGGTTGATGAGTGTCACCGTGGCTATCTTCTCGACCGCGAACTGTCCGACGCCGAACTTAGTTTCCGAAGTCAGGAAGACTACATCTCGAAATACCGCAGGGTGCTGGAACACTTCGACGCGGTGAAGATCGGGCTCACGGCGACGCCTGCACTCCATACCGTGAGCATCTTCGGCGACCCGGTCTTCAAGTATTCCTACCGAGAGGCCGTAATCGACGGCTACCTCATTGACCACGAGCCGCCCGTCCAGATTACGACGGCACTGAGCCAATCCGGGATCAAATTCAAGAAGGGTGAAGAGGTCGAATTGATCGACACCCGAACCGGCAAGATTGATCTAGCGCACACGCCGGACGAAATTAAATTCGAGGTTGATGAGTTCAACAAAGCCGTGGTCACGGTTCCGTTTAACAAGGTAGTCGCCGAGGAACTCGCCCGCCACATTGATCCGAACCTTCCAGGAAAGACTTTGGTCTTCGCCGTGAGCGACGCGCACGCCGACATCGTTGTCGAGCAGTTGAAGAAAGCATTTTCGGAGGCTTACGGCGAGATTGAGGATGCAGCTATCAGGAAGATCACCGGAAGTGTGGATCGCCCCGGACGCCAAATTCTATCGTTCCGCAACGATGCTCTCCCGAAGATCGCGGTTACAGTAGACCTTCTCACCACGGGGATTGACGTTCCGAGCATTGAGAACCTTGTTTTCCTTCGCCGCGTGAACAGCCGCATTCTGTACGAGCAGATGCTTGGCCGTGCTACGCGCCAATGCCCTGAGATCGGGAAAGAGACTTTCCGCATCTTCGACGCGGTCGATCTCTACCCGCACCTCCAGAACCTCACAGAGATGAAGCCGGTTATGGTGGACCCGGATATCACCCTTGAGCAGCTCTTCGAGGAATTCGCCCGGCTGGCAGATGAGAAGCACCGTGAGGCAGTGCGCGAACAAATTCTCGTCAAGATGCGCCGCCGCATTAAGCGCCTTCACGAGCAGGCCCGCGCTCGCTACGAAGCCGAAGCAGGGGAGACCCCGGAGGCTACCCTTAAACGCATCACCGAGGACCTAACGGCTACTGTGGCCGCGTGGATGAAGCAACGCCCGAGCCTTGGCAAAATCCTGGATTGGAACCCGGAGGGGAACGGCCCCATCCTCATTCCGATATCCCATCACCCGGACGAAGTAGTGTCAGTGAGCAGCGGTTACGGGAAGGGCCAGAAGCCCGCAGATTTTCTCGACAGTTTCACGGCGTTTATAAAAGGCAACCTCAACAAGATTGCCGCGCTCACAGTGGTCCTACAGCGGCCCCGAGACCTGACCCGCGCTGAACTGAAGTCCCTTCGGCTTGCGCTCGACGGGCAGGGATATTCTGAGGCAAATCTCCGACGCGCCTGGTCGGAGGCGAAGAACGAAGACATTGCCGCCTCAATCATCGGCTACGTGCGCCAGGCCGCGCTCGGAGAAGCCCTCAACCCGCTTGATGTACGGGTGAAAGGAGCCATGAAGAGAATTCTTTCCCGCCGTCCGTGGACAGAGGTACAGCGCAAGTGGCTCAAGCGTATTGCGGAGCAGCTCCTCCGAGAGGTGGTCGTGGACCGCGCCTCTATCGACGAGGAGCCATTCCGGGCGGACGGTGGATTTCAGAGACTAAACAAGGTCTTCGGTGGCCAGCTTGAATCTGTTCTTTGTGACATCAACGAAGAGCTTTGGAAGAAGGCAGCATGACAAACGGAAACGGTATCACTCGGGAGATCGTCGCGAAACTCTGGAATCTCTGCAACGTCCTTCGAGACGACGGGATTACCTACACGGATTACGTCACCGAACTGACGTTTCTTCTATTCCTGAAGATGCTCGCCGAAACCGGCCATGAAGAACGCCTGCCCAAAGAGCACCGATGGGCAGGTCTCTTGAAGCGGGAAGGCATTGACCTGCTGGAGTACTACCGCCAGCTCCTACTCGACCTTGGAAATCCGAAAAAGACGAAGGACCAGGTGGTTCTGGCGATCTTTACGGACGCTCAGACAAAACTAAGAAAGCCGACCAATCTGGAGGCACTCACCAGAGCAATCGACAAGCTCGACTGGTTCTCTGCCCGAGAAGAAGGGCTCGGGAACCTCTACGAAGGGCTGTTGGAGAAGAACGCAGCGGAGAAGAAATCCGGGGCAGGGCAGTACTTCACCCCGCGTCCGTTGATTGATTGCATGGTTCGCTTGATGAAACCCCAGCCGGGAGAAATCGTGCAGGACCCCGCCGCAGGTACCGGCGGGTTTCTGGTGGCGGCGGACCACTACATCAAGGCGAAGACGGATGACCTCTACACGCTGAAGGAATCCGAGGCGTTCTTTCAGCGGCGCAATGCCTTCGTTGGAATTGAGCTTGTTCCTGACACGCACCGACTCTGCCTGATGAACCTCATGCTACACGGCATCGAGAGCATGGTGGACAGCGGAGACACTCTATCCCCGGATGGAGAGCGGATAGGCAAAGCGAACCTCATAATGACGAACCCGCCTTTCGGAACGAAGAAGGGGGGAGGGAGGCCGACGCGATCCGATTTTTCGATCACGGCAGACACGTCGAATAAGCAGCTCGCCTTCGTTGAGCACATCGTTCGCGCACTCAAGCCGGGAGGCCGGGCCGCCGTCGTGGTCCCCGACAACGTTCTGTTTGAAGATGGGGTAGGGCGACGATTGCGAAATTGGATCATGGAGTTGTGCGACGTTCACACCATCCTGCGACTTCCGACCGGGATTTTTTACGCGCAAGGCGTGAAGACTAATGTTGCGTTCTTCACAAGAGGCAAGAGCGACAAGGCCAACACGAAAGGGGTCTGGGTCTACGACATGCGGGCCAATATGAACGTGTTCGGCAAGACTAAGCCGCTCACGGTCGCCGATTTCGAGCCGTTTGAGAAGGCCTTCGGGAAAGATCAGTTCGGGAAAGCAAAGCGTAAAGATGAAGGAGAGGAGGGGAGGTTTCGTTTCTTCACGCGCGAGGAAATCGCCACTAGAAACGACAATCTCGATATCGCGTGGCTGAGGGATACGAGCAACGATCCCGAAGACGAGATGACCGAGCCGGATGAGCTGGCAGCGGCGATCACCACACATCTGAGAAGTGCTCTCGAAGAAATCGAGGCGTTCAGCGAAGAACTAACGAGCGAGGAAGTGGCATGAGTGAGGCGGTCAAACAGTGGGGCACGCCGACTCTTGGTGAGATTGGCTTGCCCAGAACTCCGAACGTTGATCCGTCAAATTACCCCAAGGAGATTTTTGAGCTTTATAGCGTTCCCTCGTTCTCTCTCAATAGGCCGGAGATTGTTCCTGGGAGCGCGATTGGTTCGACTAAGCAACTGGTTGAGCCTGGAGACGTTCTCCTGTGCAAAATAGTGCCGCATCTTGTAAGGGTTTGGTGTGTTCCTAGCATGAGTACTCATCGGCAGATTGCATCGGGCGAATGGATCGTTGTGCGACCCGATCCAGCAAAGGCCGACAATCATTACCTTCGATATGCCCTCATTGAGCCTCGCTTCCGTAGCCAATTCATGGAGACAGTGTCTGGAGTCGGTGGGTCACTCATGCGAGCCCGCCCGAAAGCTGTTGCGCAAATCAGAGTTCCACTCCCGGCAAAGGTTGAACAACTCCGCATCGTCACCAAGCTGGACAGCCTCCTCGGTCGCTCGAAGAACGGGCGCGAGGAGTTGGCCCACATACCACGCTTGGTGCAGCGGTATAGGGAGGCCGTACTCGCCTTTGCGTTTCGAGGCGTGCTCACCGGTGATTGGCGCGGCAAAGCGTCCACCAAACCGAAGGGCAGCCTCACTATCGGACTCGATGCGGCAAGATCGGCCTATTTTCGTCAGGCCAGGATCAAGGAAAAACCAGCGAGCTCACCGTCGTGGACGCCTGACATCGATTTGCCTGGTGGGTGGGAGTTTGTTTCTGTGGATCAGTTAACAACGCTCGTCCAATACGGTTCTTCAGCGAAGACCTCTGAATCGTTGACCGAGGGCGTGCCGGTACTTCGTATGGGCAATATTTTCGAGGGGCAGCTCGACTACACTAATCTTAAATACCTTCCAGCTTCTCATGATGAATTTCCCGAGCTTCTTCTTCAGGATGGAGACATTCTTTTTAACCGCACCAACAGTGCGGAGCTGGTTGGAAAGACCGCTGTCTACTCCGACATGGGGCACCCCACCTCGTTTGCTTCCTATTTGATCCGTCTTCGCGTTGTCGGTTATTTACCGGAGCTGCTATCGGCGTACATCAATTCTTCTTTTGGTCGAGAATGGGTCCGGTCGGTAGTTAATCAACAAGTGGGACAGGCCAATGTGAACGGGACCAAACTTCGTGAGCTCGGTGTTCCGATGATGCCTATGGATGAGCAGAAAGAGCTGTGGTCTCGAATTAACCGGGCCTTCACCAGAATTGAGCATCTTTCGAAAGAAGCCACCCGAGCCACTGAACTTCTAGATCGTCTCGACCAGGCCACGCTCGCGAAGGCTTTTCGGGGTGCAGGCCAAGCTCTGCTGACTAAATCTGCGCACAATGGACACACTAACGCGCGCGCGAGGGCAACAAGGCGAGCGCGGACTGCGAAGGTCAGGTCGTCTAGTGGAGGAAATCACACGCTATCTAGCTTCTGACGATCCGCGTCTCAAAGGAAATTAAGCCACTTCGCTTTCCAAAGGACGCCCCTCCCCCGTTAACGGGGCTCAAGTGACGCCAGTACCCTTGTTTGCCGGTAGCTGGTTCCTCTCCTGGGCCGTCATCGCCGCCGTCCGCCGCTCCCACGCCGCCGTCAGCCTCTTCTCCTGCGCTTCCGCCATACGTGCCAGATGCTCCCGGTACGCCTCGTTCGGATCATCCCCGCTCTTCGAGCCCCTAATCGGTTTCAGAGTAAGCAGCACGTTTTTCAGCAGGCCCGCTCGCTCCTTCGGGTCCGATTCCTTCTCAACGCACTTCAGGAATTCCCGCCGAAGCCATTTCATTTGTTCCTCGGGCGTTGCGTGCTCAGGAAACCTGTACTTCGGACGCCCCACCCGCTGCGCCATGTCAGGGTGCTCGTCCCAATACTTTTGAAGGGGCGCTGGACGCGGCATTCCTCTCTTCTACTCACTTCTTTTTTGTTGTGCAATTAGCAGACTATTTCGGAGCTAAATTCCACAGCTAATTTGGAACTGATTTGGAGTCATTTGGCGCGGGGTTTTACTATAGGGACTCCGGACGGTCGGGACCCGGAAAAAGCATGCCGCCCAAGGTATCCCCGTCGATGAATCAAGGGGGGAGCATCCCTTTTCCATCAGTCGCGACTATTCTGTCGCAGGGGTTAGTCACAGGGGTTAAACCACTGCTCAGAGGACCCGCCAGGCCGGTGGAAAGGGTGCCGCCTAAGGAATCCGCAGGTATTTTTCTGGGCAATATTGTTGGCGTTTGGTCGTGGCCGTGAGAGCAACGGGTTAAACACTAGGTATCTGGCGTCGGGGCCTCCGGCAAGCCCTGGCCGGCAAGGTATCCCGGCCGGGAATCTCGGTATCACGCTGCAAGGCGCACAGACTTCAAGCGTATCGGCACATCTGCGCTGGATGCTCGGCGCGCTGGCACTGGACGCAGCGGCCTCGATGCCTGCGCCACGTCTCCAGCAGCACGGGGGCGGAACCTGTCAGTTACGTGCGACAACGTAGCCGTCACTGTCTTGCACATTGTTGGCGTGTGGTCGTGGCCGTGAGAGCAGAGGGTTAAACCGCAGCTTCCCAAACAAGCCTGAGATTCATCCGGCCGTGCGCGTATTTACAAATCACGCGTCGAATCTCGTCACGGACGGCAGAGCTGGTCCATCCTTTCGCGCCGTCTGCGCTCGTCGCGATTCCGCTTCCGCGCCTCGTTCGCCAGCTTCAGCCGCCATTCCCAGCCGTACTGTGCAATCTCTATGAGCGCCCGCTGACGCTGTTTCAGGCGGAAGGCCGCAGCGGAGGCCCGCCAGCCGCCTTCCCGCAGTTCACGTGATAGCCGACTTGCTATGCGACGACGGCGAAGGGCCGCTAGGCTAGAACCGATACCCCTCTTACTCACCCCTTCGCTCTATCACCCCATCGTGCCAGACACAAAAATACGAAGGGCGCACTAGCCCGCATCCGCTGCTCATTCCCGGCAACCCCCCGACCGGGAAAGACTCCCAGGAGACCTTCGCGCCCCCTACAGCGCACGTCGGATACCCGTCGTATCGAGGGGGGACACCACGGTCGCAGTGGGGCTCGGGCTTTTGCAGGGCGGGCCAAACGCGAGCGCCATGTGACGAAATGGAATCGAGCCAAATTTTTGAGGATGATGATCACGCACCTGGCCGCGAGAGGGGGTCAAAAAAAAGTCGGCTCGGAAGGTAAAATTCGCCTGATTCGAGTGTGGGGACTCTTCTGGGGGCTCTGAACAAATATCGGCGTCGCTCAGTAGCGGTCGCGGCTTGGCGCGGAACGCATGAAGGCCCTTGGCGGACGGGCTTTTGACGCATACGGAGCGTTACGAAAATTTTTTTGCAGTTTCTCGCGCCGCTTCTGGTATCGCTACAGACCCTCGATGGGGGTTGCCCCGCCCATGGTGTGGGGACTTTTGTGGGGACCCTCCACAAATATCAGCATTTCCCGGTATCGCTCGCCCCACCGCCCGAAAGCGCGGGAAACCCCTGTTCCGCAAGGGCTTACTGTATGCTAAGCGTTGCCAAGCGGTACCGGCGAAAACCCTAGTTCCACTACTCACATGCAAGAGGTCCCTGGTTCGAGTCCAGGTGCGTCCACCATCGTTTATTC
>OCZT010002208.1_pt1 | contig 20148 bp, 17 predicted proteins | sample 1539031 | NCBI WGS metagenome assembly OCZT01 (sample SAMEA3539308, study PRJEB22396) | soil metagenome | biome: tundra; feature: field; material: soil | place: USA | collected 2010-05 | depth 0.15 m | reverse complement strand
CCATCTCACCCACCAACAGCGGTTTGCAACTGCCCTCGTCGCCGGCCACCCCGGTCGAGCGCTCCGAGTCGTGCTCCGCGCCCGCGGGCGGATCGCCGGTCCCGCGCGCTGCGCCTGCGTTCCCCGGCGGGTCATCCGGGCGCGAGCCCGCGGGAGAGCGGCGCGCGAGGAAGGCGAGCCGGACGAGCGCGATCAGCCCGAACAGCGCGAACGGGATCATCCAGCCCGCCTGGTCGCCGAGTCCCTTGCCGAACAGCCGCACGGGGCTGGGGGTGCTGCCGAAGGGGATCGGGTTGCGATACCTGCCGTTGGGCAGGAACGTTGCGTTGCCGCCGGAGGAGACGGCTTCTTTGGCTTTGACCGGTTTCGGCGCAGGCGCGGTTTCGGCGCGGGAGCGATGCGTGGCGTGTGCTTTCGGCGCGGGCACGCGGCCGCCGGGCCGCGTGACGACCCGGCCGGGGCCGCCGACCTGGCCTTCGACGCGGCCGAAGCCGTTGTATTCGAACGTGAGGCCGAGCTCGGTGTTGTTGGTGGAGCTGCCCACGTAGGGGCGCTTGGAGGCGGGCGTCAGTTCCACGAAGGCGATCCACGCGAATGACACCGCGAGCATCACCATTCCCGCCACGAGCAGCTTGCCGGCGCGGTTCGCGAGCGAGCCGGGCGCGCAGACGACATACCCGACCGCGATCCCCGGGACGACGAGCACGGCTGCGAGGGTCTTGGTGTTGAAGGCCAGGCCGACGAAGACGGCCGAGGCGATCAGCCAGCGCCAGCGCCCCGTTTCGCTCGCGCGCAGCCCCGCGGCGCATGCGAGCAGCATCAGCAGGATCAGCAGGGAGTCGACGCCCGTGTCCCTGGAGACGGCGACGAAGGAGGGGAAGACGGCGAGCGTGACCGCGCCCACGAACGCAGCCGCGGTGCCGACGCGGCGGGCGAGCACGACGTAGAGGAGCGCGACGGTGAGCACACCCGCGATCGCCTCGGGCAGCAGCAGGCTCATGGGCGAGAAACCGAACGCCTTGGCGCTCGCGGCCTGCAGCCACAGCCCCAGGGGCGGCTTGTCCACCGAGACGAAGCCGCCCGGGTCGAAGGACACGAACACGAAGTTGTGGAGCGAGCGCAGCATCGACTTCACGCCCGCGGAGTAGAAGATGTTCGAGTAGCCGTTCTGGGCGAGCCTGTTCGCGTTGAGCACCGCTGAGAGCACCACCGCGACGACGAAGCCCGCGTGGCGCATCAGCGGGAGGGTTGCTCCCAGTCGCGCACCTGCGCCTGCGCGCGCCGCAGGCGGCGGCGCGAGGTCGCTGGAGGGGGCCGGCGGGGTTGCGGTCTGTGGAACGGTGTTCATGTGGCTGAGGGGTTGATCGCGGGCGCTCGCTTCGAGCTAGCGAGGGGCTGGTCCCCGCGAGCGGCGTCTATGTGGAGAGCGTCCCGACCAGCCTGTCGAGGTCGCCCTCGTCGTTCCAGGCTCCGACGGACGCTCGCAGCCAGGGCCGACCGGGAATGTTACGCACGATGATCCCCGCCTCCGCCAGCAGCGCGCGCTCGGCGACCGGGTCGGGGCTCGGGAAGGACACGAGCGTGGTCCGACCGCGCGGCGCGGGCTCGCGCCCGTGCTCGGCGAGCATCTCCGCCAGGCGCACCGCCAGCGAGCTCGCGCGCTCGTGCAGCTCGGCCCAGCCGGCCGCCGCGAGCAGCTGCGCTGCTGCAAGCGCGCACGCCACGGTCTCGGCATTGAGGGAGGGCGTGTCGAGGCTGCGGGCATCCTCGTGCAGGGTGGCCTCCAGGCCCAGGTTGGGCTCCTGCAGGTTGCCGTAGCCGCGGCGCGGGATCGCCAGGCGCTCGCGCAGGGCGGGGCGCACGTAGAGCATGCCGGTGCCGTCCGGGCCGCATAGCCACTTCTGGCCCGCGCCCGCGTAGGCGTCGCAGCCCAGCGCCTCCACGTCCACGGGCACCGCGCCGACGCCCTGGGCGCCGTCGAGCAGCACGGGGACATCCAGCTGTGAGAGCTCGGCCGGGGCCACGCACCCGTTCAGCCAGCTCACGTGCGAGCACGCGAGCAGCCGCGTCCGCGGGCCCACCGCTTCGGCCAGCTCCGCGAACGGCGCTTCGCGAACGCTCACGCCGCGCAGCTCGCGCGCGGCGCCCAGCGCGCCCAGCAGCCCCGGGTGCTCCTCGTCGCTGGTGAGGATCTCATCGCCGCGGCCGAGCTCGAGGCCACCGATCACCTGGGCCATGCCCTCGGTTGTGCACGTCGAGAGCGCGACCTCACCCGGCGCGCAGCCGAGGGCTCCGGCGTAGAGGCCGCGCAGCGCGCCGGTGAGCTCTGTGCGCCGCTCGAAGTGCTCGTGCGCGCGACCGTCCTGGAGCTCGCGCTCGAGCTCCGCCGCGGCCGCAGCCGCCGCGCGCGCCGGCAGCGGCCCGTCGGTGCCGGCGTTCAGGTAGGCGATCCGAGACAGGACGGGAAACTCGGCGCGCAGTGCTTGGGCGTCCACGACCAGCGAGAATATCCGCGGGCCCGGCACCACCCCGGCCGCGTTGCCCGCAGACCGGATATAAGAGGACCGCCAGGCGGCCGCGGGCGCCAGCCGCGATCACAACCCCCAGCCGAGACGACCGAGAGCGAGCACACGATCATGTCCAGCGCAGGCACGGAGACCCCTCTCTGGGAGCCCTCACCGGAGCACGTCGCAGGCGCGGAGATGACGCGCTTCATGGCGTGGGCGGGGGAGCGCCGCGGGCGTGCCTTCGCGGATTATGCGGAGCTGTGGCAATGGTCGGTGGGAGAGGTGGAGGACTTCTGGGCGGCGATCTGGGAGTTCTGCGGCGTGCGCGCGTCCAAGCCCTATGAGCGGGTGCTCGGCTCGCACGAGATGCCCGGAGCGGCCTGGTTCGAGGGCGCCGAGCTCAACTACGCGGAGAACATGCTCGCGGGGCGCGACCCCGGCGATGTGGCCGTGCTGCACACATCCGAGCTGCGCGAGCTCGCGAGCCTCACGTGGGGGGATCTGTCCGAGCAGGTCGCGGCGGCGGCGGCCGGGCTGCGCGAGCTGGGCGTCACGCGCGGCGACCGCGTGGTCGCCTACATGCCCAACATCCCAGAGACACTCGTCGCGTTCCTCGCCGTCTCGAGCATCGGCGCGATCTGGTCGAGCGCCGCGCCGGAGTTCGGTGCTCGCAGCGTCATCGACCGCTTCGCCCAGATCGAGCCCAGGGTCCTGCTCGCGGTCGACGGCTACCGGCACGGCGGCAAGGACTTCGATCGCCGCGAGGTGCTCGCGGGCATCCTCGCGGAGCTGCCGAGCGTCGAGCACACCGTCCTGCTGCCCTACCTCGACGCCGCCGCCGCCCCGCTCGCGCCGGCGGCCGGCCCGGCGGCCCGGGGCCACATGTGGGAGGAGCTGCTCGCGCTGGGCGCGGGGGCGGAGCTGAGCTTCGAGCAGGTTCCCTTCGAGCACCCCCTGTGGGTGCTCTACTCCTCGGGCACCACCGGCCTGCCGAAGGCGATCGTGCAGAGCCAGGGCGGGATCCTGATCGAGCAGCTCAAGAAGCGCATGCACCTGGATCTGCGGCGCGGGGACCGCATGTTCTGGTTCACGACGACCGGCTGGATGATGTGGAACTTCCTCGTCGGCTGCCTGCACAGCGAGGCCGCGATCGTGCTCTACGACGGCAGCCCCGCCCACCCCGACCTGGGCGTGCTGTGGGACCTCGCGCAGCGCACGCGGATGACCTGCATGGGCGTCAGCGCGGGCCTGCTCGCGAGCACGGAGAAGGCGGGCATCGAGCCCGGGCGCGACTACGACCTGAGCGCGCTGCGCGCGATCGGCTCCACCGGCTCCCCGCTCGCGCCCGAGAGCTTCCGCTGGGTCTATGAGCACGTCGGCCGGGACATCTGGCTGTTCTCCACGAGCGGCGGCACCGACGTGTGCACCGCGTTCGTCGCCGGCTGCCCGCTGCTGCCCGTCTACGAGGGCGAGATCCAGTGCCGCGCGCTCGGCTGCGCCGTGGAGGCCTGGGACGAGCAGGGCAGGAGCCTCACCAACGAGGTGGGCGAGCTCGTGATCACCGAGCCGATGCCCTCGATGCCGCTGTTCCTGTGGGGCGACGACGATCCCGCCCACCCCGGCGAGCGCCTGCGCGAGAGCTACTACGCGATGTACCCGGGCGTCTGGCGCCACGGCGACTGGATCCGCATCACCCCGCGCGGCGGAGCGGTCATCTACGGGCGCTCGGACTCCACGATCAACCGTCAGGGCGTGCGCATGGGCACGAGCGAGATATACCGCGCTGCGGCCGCCGTGGAGGAGGTGCTCGACGCGCTCGTCGTCGATGTCCCGAGGGGGGGAGCCGATGCCCACCCACCCGAGCTCTGGATGGTGCTGTTCGTGGTGCTGCGAGAGGGCGCCGAGCTCGACGACGAGCTCGCCGCCAGGATCAAGCGCCGCATCCGCGAGGACTGCTCGCCCAGGCACGTCCCCAACGAGATCCGCCGCATTGAGGAGGTGCCGCGCACGCTCTCCGGCAAGGTGCTCGAGGTGCCCGTCAAGCGAATCCTGATGGGCGCGCCGCCGCAGCAGGCCGCGAGCGCGGACTCCCTCGTCAACCCCCGCTCGCTCGACTACTTCGTGGAGCTCGCCAAGGAGCTCGGCGTGGAGTCCACGGCCCCCTAGAGTCCCATCGAGCGGCCGACGATCTCCTTCATGATCTCGTTCGCGCCGCCGTAGATGCGCGTGACGCGCGCGTCCGCGAAGGCGCGCGCGATCGGGTACTCGAGCATGTAGCCGTAGCCGCCGAAGAGCTGCAGGCAGCGATCGACGACGCGACCCTGCAGCTCGGTGCACCACCACTTCGCCATCGCGGCGTCCTCGGGGGTCAGTTCGTCGGCGTTCAGCGCGGTGGCGCAGCGATCGATGTACACGCGGGCGATGTCCACTTCGCTGCGCAGCTCCGCGAGCGTGAAGCGCGAGTTCTGGAAGGAGCCGATCGACTGCCCGAAGGCCTGGCGCTCGCGGACGTAGTCGAGCGTCCACGACAGCGCGGCCTCCGCCGCCGAGACGGCCGAGGCGGCGATCGAGAGCCGCTCCTGGGGCAGGTTGGAGATGAGATAGCGAAAGCCCTCGCCCTCCTCGCCGAGGAGGTTCTCGACGGGCACATGCGCCTCGGAGAAGGACAGCTCGGCGGTGTCCTGGGCGTGCTGGCCGAGCTTCTCCAGGTTGCGCCCGCGCTCGAAGCCCTCGGTGCCGCGCTCGGCGACGATCAGGCTGATGCCGCGATGGCGCTCGCCCGGGTCGGTCTTGACGGCGAGGATCACGAGGTCCGCGTTGATGCCGTTCGTGATGAACGTCTTGGACCCGTCCACCACGTAGTGGTCGCCGTCGCGCCTGGCCCGCGTGGACATCGCCGCGAGATCGGAGCCGATGCCCGGCTCGGTCATCGCCACGGCCGTGATCAGCTCGCCGGTGGCGATGCCGGGGAGCCAGCGAGCGCGCTGCTCCTCCGTGCAGTAGCTGAGGAAGTAGGGCAGGCAGATGTCGTTGTGCAGCGTGATCCCGAGCCCGAAGCTGCCCGCGGCCGCCCGCTGGCACTCTTCGCCGATGACGAGGTTCAGGCGGAAGTCCTCCGCGCCCGCGCCGCCGTGCTCCTCGGGCACGGCCATCCCGAGGAAGCCGCCCCGGCCGGCGAGCTGGAAGACCTCGCGCGGCATGATGCCGGCGCGCTCCCACTCGCCGTAGCGGCCCTCCTCGCCCAGCACCTCCCGCTCCAGGAAGGTGCGGAAGCTCGCGCGGAAGTCTTCGTGTACGTCCTCGAACAGGGTGCGCCTCATCGCAGCAGCACCCTACCTGCGGCCTCGCCCGGCCGCGGGGCGGGCGGGTCGCGCTCGGCGCCCGCGCGCGAGCAAGAAGTTAAGGCTCGAGCTTCGCGATCGGGGAGGAGTGCGTGCCCGACACGTCGAACAGAACCGCCGATGAAGCGCGCCGGCACACAGACCACCGAACGTTTGCCCGCCAACGGCACCAGCGAGCACCAGAGCCTCTCGAAGTACATCCAGGCTCGCTTCGACGAATGCTCGCGCTCGCAGAAGGATGTCGCGCAGTACATCGTCGACCACCTCGACGAGGCCGCCTTCCAGACCGCCGAGGAGCTCGCGCGTCGCGCGAACACCTCGAGCTCCACCGTCGTGCGCTTCTCCCAGGCCCTCGGCTTCGAGGGCTTCCCCGAGCTGCAGGCAGCGGCGCGCGAGGAATACCGCCGCGTCAACGCCAAGGCGGCGAAGGAGGCCGGCGCGAGCACCTCCACGCCGCTGTTCTCGCTCGATCAGAACGAGTTCGAGTCCGCGCTCACCGCCGATCACCTGAACGTCGAGGACACTGCGCGCAAGGTCTCCCGGAGCGCCGTGGAGGCGCTGATCGCCGCGATCGTCGACGCCGAGAAGGTGCTCGTGGCCGGCACCGACCAGATGGCCTTCTTCGCCAGCTACATGCGCCACCTGCTGATGCTGCTCGATCTCCGCGTCGACGTCGTCGCGAGCCCCTCCCAGGAGGCGCTCAGCCGCCTTGGGCGCATCGACGAGGGCACGCTCGTGATAGGCCTCTCCGCCGGGCGCCCGCACCCGCTCGTCGTGCGTGCGATGAAGCTCGCGCGCCACCGGCAGGCGCGCACAGCGGCGATCACCGACGCCACGCTCTCCGAGGTCGCCAAGCTGGCGCAGATCAAGCTCTACTACTCCTCCAACAGCCCCGCATACGTGCGCTCGCACACGGCGCTGCTGAGCATCATCCAGGCTCTCGCCTACGGCGTCTACGCGCAGGACACTGCGCAGTACGACGACCGCATCAAGGCCTTCCGGCTGAAGTAGGCGCTGCGCGCCTGCCGGCGAGCGCGCAGACCGTATTCGCCCACGGGGGCCGTATCGCCATGGTGATACGGCGCGTCGCGGATAGAAGTACCCGCCGCTCGAGGGTCGTGCCTGCCGGCGAGCGCGCAGACTGTATTCGCCCACGGGGGCCGTATCGCCATGGTGATACGGCGCGTCGCGGATAGAAGTACCCGCCGCTCGAGGGTCGTGCCTGCCGGCGAGCGCGCAGACTGTATTCGCCCACGGGGGCCGTATCGCCATGGTGATACGGCGCGTCGCGGATAGAAGTACCCGCCGCTCGAGGGTCGCGCCTGCAGATCGAGCTCGCCTGTCAAACTAGAGGCGATGCGCGACGAGGCGACATTCAGGGTTAAGACGGGCCTGGCGGAGATGCTCAAGGGCGGCGTGATCATGGACGTGGTCACATCCGAGCAGGCCAAGGTCGCCGAGGACGCCGGAGCCGCCGCGGTGATGGCGCTCGAGCGCGTCCCCGCGGACATCCGCCGCGACGGCGGGGTGGCGCGCATGTCGGACCCCGAGATGATCGCGGGTATCCAGGAGGCCGTGAGCATCCCGGTGATGGCCAAGGCGCGGATCGGTCACTTCATGGAGGCGCGCGTGCTCGAGGCACTCGAGGTGGACTACATCGACGAGTCCGAGGTCCTGACGCCCGCCGACGAGAGCCATCACATCGACAAGTGGGACTTCAAGGTGCCGTTCGTCTGCGGCGCCACCAACCTCGGCGAGGCGCTGCGCCGCATCGGCGAGGGCGCGGCCATGATCCGCTCCAAGGGCGAGGCCGGCACGGGCGACATCGTCGAGGCGGTGCGCCACATGCGCAGGATCAACGGCGAGATCCGCCGTCTGGGCACGCTCGCCCCCGAGGAGCTCGCCACCGCCGCCAAGGAGCTCGGCGCCCCCCTGGACCTGGTGCGCGAAGTCGCGCGCGAGGGTCGCCTGCCGGTGGTGCTGTTCTGCGCCGGGGGCATCGCCACGCCGGCGGACACCGCCCTGATGATGGCGCTCGGCGCCGAAGGTGTGTTCGTGGGCTCGGGCATCTTCAAGTCCGAGGACCCGCCCGCGCGCGCACGCGCGATCGTGGAGGCCACCACGCACTGGCAGGACGCCCAGCGCGTCGCGGAGGCCTCGCGCGGCCTGGGCACGCCGATGCTGAGCATCGAGAGCAGCAAGCTCGAGGACGAGCAGCTCCTCGCCCAGCGCGGCGTGTAGCGCGCACGATGACCTTCGCGCGGCGGCGTCCTCGGTCGCTCGTGTGCCGAGCACACTTCGCTACCTGCGTCCTTGCCGCGCTCGACCCTCGTGCGCGCTACACGCCTGGCGGCAACCACCCATGCCCGATATTCCCCTGATCGGCGTGCTCGCGCTGCAGGGCGGTTTCGAAGCGCATGAGCGGATGCTGCACTGGCTGGGCGCGCGCACGCGTCAGGTGCGCATACCCGCCGACCTCGACGGGCTGGATGGGCTGGTGGTGCCGGGGGGGGAGTCCACGACGATGACGCTGGGGGTGGAGCGCGAGGGGCTGGTCGAGCCACTGCGGCGCCTGGCGCTCACGGGGACGCCCGTGCTGGGCTCGTGCGCGGGGCTGATCATGCTCGACCGCGAGCACCTCGACCTGATGGACATCCGCGCCGAGCGCAACGCCTTCGGCCGCCAGATCCGCAGCTTCGAGGCCGATGTCGAGGTGAAGGGGGTGCAGGGCGGCCCGATCCGCGGCATCTTCATCCGCGCGCCCTGGATCGCCGAGCGCGGGGGAGAGGTGGAGGTCCTCGGCGAGCTCGACGGCCATCCCGTGGCGGCGCGGCAGGGGAACATGCTCGCGGTTTCCTTCCACAGCGAGCTTGGCGATGACGACCGGCTGCACCGGCTGTTCCTGGCGTGGGTGGAGGGCCGGGAGCGATCCGTGGCCTGAGGCGCCGCGCGGTGCTCCGAGCAGCTCATCCGCTCAGCTCACGCGTCTCCAGGCGCGGGACGCTAGACGGCCTCGAAGCGCGCGAGGCCGTCCTGCTCGCGTTCCACGACGAGACCGTCGCGCAGCAGCAGGTCGACGTGGCCGAGCACCTCCGAGAGGGTGAGGTAGGCCTGCGTGACCGCGACGTTGCCCCACAGCTCCTGTGCGATCTCGTGCGCGGTGCGCGGCTCGGAGGCGATCAGCCGGTGGATCTTCTGCGCGCGCCTGGCGTGCAGGCGGAAGCGCTCGTCGATCAGCGAGACATGATCGGTGATCGGGCGGCCATGCCCGGGCAGCACGAGCGAGAGGTCCATCGCGCGCGTCTGTTCGAGCGAGGCCATGTAGGTGATGAGCGCCTGCGGGCGGGGTCCCCGGTAGTCGGGCTCCACCCCCAGCGGCCGCGCGATCAACGGGTTGGAGGAGATGTGCGCGATCAGGTGGTCGGCGGCGAGCAGGATCGAGCGCTGCTCGTCGAGGAACACCGTGTCGGAGGGGCTGTGCCCGGGGCGGTGCAGCACGCGCAGCGTGCGGTCGCGCAGCTCCAGCTCGCTGCCGGGGGCGAGCGGCCGCGTCACCTCCACGGCCGAGCCCCACGCGCGGAATCCGGCCGAGACGGCCTCCAGCGCGGAGACCACTTCCGGGGGGATGCCGTGCCGCAGCATCAGTCCCTCCGCGAACTTGTCATCGAGGTCTGTCTCCTGTCCGTAGCTCGCAAGGTAGGGAGCCAGCCGATCCAGGGCTGCGACCTCCGCGCCCGAGCGCCGGGCGAGGATCGACGCGAGCCCGAAGTGGTCCATGTGCTGGTGGGTGATGACCAGCAGCTCGATGTCCTCGATCGCGTGCCCGCGCGCGGCGAGGGCCTGCTCGAGCTCGTCGAGCGCCTTCGCGGAGTTGGGGCCGGAGTCCACGAGCGTGAGCGGCGAGTCCTCGATCAGGTACGCGTTGACGCGGCCGACCATGAACGGCGTGGGGATGGCCAGGCGGTGGATCCCCGCCGCGGCCGCGAGCTCGAGGTCCCGGCGCTCCTGCTCCTGCTGTTCCTGCTGGGCCGGCGTCGGCTCCTCGCCGGTCACGAGCGGATCAGCTCGAGGACCTCGTCGCGCCGGCGCTCCATGTCCTCGGGGGAGACGAGCGACTCAAGACACAGGCGCAGGAGGGGCTCTGTGTTGGAGGGGCGCACGTTGAAGTGCCAGTCGTCGTAGTCGATCGAGATCCCGTCCAGGCGTTCCTGGCGCGCGTCGCCGTAGCGCTCGGCGATGTGGGCCATCTTCGCGCCCTGGTCCGCGACCTCGGAGTTGATCTCGCCGGAGATGAAGTAGCGCTCGTGGTAGGGCGCGAGCAGCTCCGACATCCGCCGTCCCTCGCGTGAGAGCAGCTCGAGCACGAGCAGCGCGGGGAGAGCGCCCGAGTCGGCGCAGTAGAAGTCGCGGAAGTAGTAGTGGCCGGAGACCTCGCCGCCGAACAGCGAGCCCTCATCGCGCATGCGCGTCTTGAAGAACGCGTGTCCCACGCGGTTGACGTAGGGGGTGCCGCCGGCCCGCCGCACGGTGTCGGCGACGGCCCGCGAGGCGCGCACGTCGTAGAGGATCGCCGCGCCCGGGTGCCTGCCCAGCAGCGACTCCGCGAGCAGCGCCGTGAGGAAGTCACCGTCCACGAAGGCTCCCGTGTCGTCGATGAAGAAGCAGCGGTCGCCGTCGCCGTCCCACGCGATGCCGAGGTCGGCGCCGCTCTCCCGCACGCGCTCGATGATGAAGCGGCGGTTCTCCGGCAGCAGCGGGTTGGGCTCGTGCTCGGGGAAGTTGCCGTCGGGGATCCAGAAGGTCTCGATCAGGTCCAGCTCGAGCCGCCTGAGCAGCGGCCCAACCATCGGGCCCGCCATCCCGTTGCCCCCGTCCACGACCACCTTCAGCGGCCTCCTGCCCGTGCCGCGGATGACCTCGGGGTCGATGAAGCCGAGCGCGGTCTCCTGGAACTCCGCGTACAGGTCGACCTCCTCCGCGGTGCCCCGTGCGACCGCTGCGCCCCGGCCGAGGTCCGAGCCCGCTTCGACGGCGCGGCGGATGTCCTGGATCCCGGTGTCGCCGGAGAGCGCGATCGCGCCCTCGCGCACGAGCTTGGCGCCCGTGTAGGCCTTCGGGTTGTGCGAGGCCGTGCACATCAGCCCGCCGTCGAGCCCGCGCGAGCCGACGAGGAAGTAGAGCATCTCGCTGCCCACCTGCCCGGCGTCGATCACGTGCACGCCCGCGGCGAGCAGGCCCTCGCGGTAGCGGGCCGAGAGCTCGGGTGCGCTCAGGCGCATGTCGCGCCCGAGGCCCACGCGCAGCTGCGTTGCGGGCTTGCCCGCGAGCCCCGAGAGCACCTCGGCGAAGGCGCGGCCGATCCGCTCGGCGACATCGCCGTCGATCTGCTCGCCGTAGAGGCCGCGGATGTCGTAGGCCTTGAAGATGTCGGGGGACGCCGTGGCGCTCATCGCCCGCGCATCCTATGTCGCCGCGGGCTCGCCCGCGCCTGCGCCCCGGGGAGCCCCGCGCGGCGCGGATTCGTAGACTGGAGGCTATGTCGGGGCACTCCAAGTGGTCGAGCATCAAGCACAAGAAGGCGATCGTGGACTCGCGCAGGGGTGCGCAGTTCTCCAAGCTCACACGCGCGATCACCGTCGCTGCGCGCGACGGCGGCGGCGATCCCGACACCAACGCGACGCTCGAGAACGCCGTGCGCAAGGCCAGAGAAGCCTCGATGCCCAAGGACAACATCGAGCGCGCGATCGCCAAGGGAACGGGCGAGGGCGGCGAGGCCGACGCGATCGAATCGGTGCTGTATGAGGGCTACGGCCCCGGCGGCGTGGCGGTGCTCGTGGAGGCGCTGACCGAGAACCGCAATCGCACCAGTGCCGACGTGCGCCACATGTTCTCCAAGCAGGGCGGCAGTCTCGGCGAGCCCGGCTCGGTGGCCTACCTGTTCGAGAAGAAGGGCATGATGCTGATCGACTCCGAGCGCTACAGCGAAGACGAGCTGATGGTCGCCGTCGAGGCGGGCGCGGAGGACATCTCGACCGACGAGGGCGTCTTCGAGGTGATCACCGAGCCGGGCGACTTCACGAGCGTGCGCCGCGCGCTGGAGGAGGCGGGGGTGGAGATGGAGAGCGCTGAGATGGCCTACCGCCCCACGAGCCTCGTGCCGATCGAGGAGGAACAGGCGGCGAAGCTGATGCGCCTGATCGAGGCGCTCGAGGACAACGACGACGTCAGCGCCGTGCACGCCAACTTCGATGTCTCCGCCGAGGTGCTCGAGCGTGTCGCGGGTTAGCCCTTGAGCCGGCCGGCCGTCGTCATCCTGTGCGGCGGCAGGGGCACGCGCCTGCAGGAGCACACGCAGGCCATCCCCAAGCCGCTGGTGGAGATCGGCGGGATGCCGATCGCGTGGCACGTGATCCAGCTGTATGCGGTCCAGGGCTTCGACCGCTTCCTGCTCGCCACCGGCTACAAGGGCGAGCTGATCGAGCGCTTCGCCGCCGGGCAGCACTGGCCCGAGGGCGTCAGCGTGGAGTGCGTGGACACCGGGCTCGAGACGCAGACGGGCGGGCGGATCAAGCGCCTGGCCCGGCATCTCGGCGAGGGCGAGGGCTTCTGCGCCACCTACGCCGACGGGGTCGCGAACATCGACCTCGACGCGCTGCTCGCCTTCCACGACGGCCACGGCGGGCTCGCCACGATGACGGTCGTGCGCCCCGAGCTGCAGTTCGGCGTCACCGAGCTCGCCGACGACGGCCGCGTGCGGGGCTTTCGCGAGAAGCCGCGCTCCGAGCACTGGATCAACGGCGGCTTCTTCTGCTTCGAGGCGTCCGTGCTGGGCTATCTGGAGGATGACAGCGTGCTCGAGCGCGCCCCCTTGGAGCGCCTCGCCGGCGAGGGCGAGCTGCGCGCGTACCGGCACGAGGGCTTCTGGGAGTGCATGGACACCTACAAGGATGCGGTCGCGCTCAACGACATGTGGGCCGGCGGCGCGGCGCCGTGGTGCCTGTGGGACCACGAGCACCGCGGCTGCGCCACGGCGGGGGAGGGGCAGCGCCCGCCCGCCGCCTCGGCCTCACCCGCCTGAGTCCAGGCGCCGCGCGCGATACAGCGCGACGGGGTTGCGGATCCCGTGCAGTCGCCGTTCCCCTGCGAAGGACCAGCGGTAGTCCTCGCGCGCGGATGCATACACCCCGCGATCCACGAGCAGCGCTCCGGGGCGCGTCACGGAGGTGATCCGGCTGGCGAGGTTGACGGGCCGGCCGAACCAGTCGCCCCCGCGCGGGAGCGCGTCGCCCAGCGCCGCCCCGGCGCGCAGCTGCGGGAAATACGGGCCCTCCGCGTCGGCCGCGTCGAGCAGCCGCAGCGCCGCCTCCAGCAGCGGGCCCGGCTCGGCGGAGGCGAGCATCGCTGCATCGCCGATCGTCTTGACGAGCCGCACGGGCGGCTCGGCGGCGTCGGTGGCGAGCGCTTCCAGGCGCACCGCGAGGTGGCCGAGCTCCTCCGGCGGCACTTCCTCCCCGAGCCGGGTGAAGCCCACGAGGTCGGCGAAGCAGATCGTGACCTCGCGCGATCCCGGCAGGCGCCCGCCGCTGCGCTCCAGCGCGCTGATGACCTCGCTCTGGGTGGCCTGGCGCAGGTGGAGGGTGAGCAGGTTGCTGATCAGCGGGTCGACGAGGGGGTAGAGCACGGCGGCGGCCTGCGCGTAGCGGCTGGCGAGCTCCGGCTCGCTCATGCCCGGCTCGAGGACCAGCTTCAGCGGCAGCACCCTGAGGGTCTCGGCGGCCTGTGAGAGCCCGCGCCCGAGCACGCGCAGCAGCTCGAGCACGTCGGCGTCGGTGAGGCCCGCGTCGCGTGCCACGTGGATCATGCGGGCGGACTCGAGCTCGGCGTCGGTGTAGACGGGCTCCTCGCGCTCGGGGATGGACAGGCCCATCGCGCGCCGAGCTGCCACGAGGAAATCGAGCTCCACCCCGCCCAGTTCCGCGACCTGGGCCGCGCTGTAGCGCTCGGAGCCCACGATCAGGCGATCGGCGAGGAGGAAGAGGACCGTGCCATCCGCCGTTCCGCGCCGCAGATCGGCCAACGGCACCCCTTCTCCGGCGAGCTGCTGCAGGAGCGCGAGGCGTTCGTCGCGCTGCTGGCCCGTGAGCCCGTCGAGCAGGCCCTCCGCGTCGAAGTCGATGCTCTGCGGCGGCATGGCGCAGCAGCGTATGGCAGGCAGGCGTCCGGCGGCGGGCGCAGAATCACAGGCCGTGATCGTCCTCGGCATCGATCCAGGCCTCGCAAACACCGGCTACGGCGTCGTCGCCCGCCGCGGCGGGCGCCTGCTCGCGCTCGACGGCGGGGTCATAGAGACGCGCGCGGGCCTGCCGGCGGAGCAGCGCCTGGCCGAGATCCACCGTCGGCTGGAGTCGCTGTTCGGCGAGCACGAGCCCGATGCGATGGCGCTCGAGGAGCTGTACTTCGGCCAGAACGTGCGCACGGCCTTCGCCGTCGGGCAGGCGCGCGGCGTGGCGATGCTCGTTGCCGGCCAGCACGGCATCCCCTGCAGCGGCTACACCCCGCAGCAGGTCAAGAGCGCCGTCTGCGGCAGCGGGCGCGCGCAGAAGGATCAGGTGGCGCGGATGGTCAAGACGCTGCTTGGGCTGGAGGAGGAGCCGCGCCCTGACCACGCCGCCGACGCGCTCGCCGTTGCCATCTGCCACGTCAACGGCGCGCCCCTCTCGCTCGCGCTCGCGGGGGCCCGAGGATGATCTCGCTGCTGCGCGGCGAGGTGGCGGTGCGGCGCACCGATCACGTCGTGATCCTCTGCAGCAGCGTCGGCTACCGCGCGGCCGTGTCCGCTGAGACGCTGCGCCAGGTGCCCGCGGTGGGGGAGGAGGTCGCCCTGCACACCCACCTGATCGTGCGCGACGACGCGCTCGCGCTGTTCGGCTTCCACAGCGAGCAGGAGCGCGACCTGTTCCTGATGCTGCTCTCCGTCCAGGCCGTGGGGCCGAAGGTCGCCCTCGCGGTGCTCTCCGCGGGCCCGCCGCGCGAGCTGATCGCGGCGCTGGCCGCGGGCGACGCCGCACGCTTCCAGGCTGTCCCCGGGATCGGCAAGCGCACGGCCGAACGGATCATCGTCGAGCTGCGCGAGAAGGTCGGCGTCGACGGCGGCGCGGGCCCCGCCGAGCGCACCCCGATCGTCATGCGCCGCGGCGAGGCTCAGCATCCGCGGGTGCTCGCGCGCGAAGGGCTGCTCGAGCTCGGCTATGGCCCCGCCGAGGCGGAGGAGCTGCTGCGGGATGTCGAGGGCGAGACCGCGGAGGAGCTGATCGGACAGGCGCTGCGCCTGGCCCGATCGGCCTCGTGAGCCGATGAGCGAGACCGCGGCCCGCATCCAGACGCCCTATCTCGTGCCCGAGGACGAGCTCGATCGCTCGCTGCGCCCGCGTCGCCTCGGCGAGTTCGTCGGGCAGCAGACGCTGCGCGAGCAGCTCGCGGTGGCGATCGAGGCGTGCACGGCGCGCGGGGAGGCCCTCGACCACCTGCTGCTGGCGGGGCCGCCGGGCCTCGGCAAGACCTCGCTGGCCCAGATCGTCGCGACCGAGCTCAAAGTGCCGTTCGTCCAGACCGCGGGGCCCGCGCTCGAGCGCAAGGGCGACATCGCGGCCTTCCTCACCGCCCTGGAGCCGCGCAGCGTGTTCTTCGTGGATGAGATCCATCGTCTGGCGCGCACCCTGGAGGAGACCTTCTATCCCGCAATGGAGGACGGCAGGCTGCCGATCACCGTCGGCCAGGGAGCGGGCGCGCGCGTGGTCACGCTCGAGCTTCCGCCCTTCACGCTCGTGGGCGCCACCACGCGCTCGGGCCTGCTGACGACGCCGCTGCGCGACCGCTTCGGCATCCAGGCGCGCCTGGAGCCCTACAACGTGGAGGACCTGGCGGTCATCGTGCGCCGCTCGGCGAGCATCCTCGAGATCGAGCTGGAGGAGGAGGGCGCCCACGCGATCGCCGCGCGCAGCCGCGGCACCCCGCGGGTTGCCAATCGCCTGCTCAAGCGCGTCCGCGACTACGCCGAGGTGCGCATGCAGGGCGTGGTGACCGCCGAAGCGGCGGGCGCGGCGCTGGAGATGCTCGAGGTCGACGAGCGGGGCCTCGACCGCCTGGACCGCGAGATCCTGCACACGATCTGCGCGAAGTTCGCGGGCGGGCCCGTGGGCCTCTCGACGCTGGCGGTGGCGGTTGGCGAGGAGCAGGACACGATCGAGGACGTCTATGAGCCCTACCTGCTGCAGGAGGGCCTGATCAAGCGCACCCCGCGCGGGAGGGCGGCCACGCGCGCCGCCTTCGCCCACCTCGGCCTCGCGGCCCCCGACGCGGCCGAGGCCTCGCTGTTCTGAGCGCGGCGGGGTTGATTGGGGCTCCCGGGCGTAGCCGGGGGCCTTCGCCTCGCTGCTTGCGTAGTCTGTGTGCAGACACCATGGCCCACCCCTTCATCTGCCCCAACTGCGGTCACCGCACCAGCGAGCTCGACCGAAACATCGGCTTCACGCGCCAGCGCAAGGGCTGCTCGAAGTGCGGCTTCGCGTTCCTGTTCGAACTCCTCGACGACTACTACCCCGCGCCCGACGCCGCCTTCTTCGTGTGCGACGGCGAGGGCCGCGTGGTCGGGTGCGGCAAGAACTCCTTCGCTTTCACGGGCCTCGAGGAGGAGGACGTGATCGGCCAGCGTGTCGAGCAGGTGCTCGGTCTGAGCTTCTCCAACGGCGACGATCCGGTGGCCACGGTGCTCGAGTGGGGCGTGCGCGCGCTCGAGGTTCCCGTCCGTGTCAGCGGCGAACGCGACGTGGCGGCGGACGCGAAAGCGGACATGTTTCCCGCCTACGACGATGACGGCGGGCTGCTGCTCGTGCTCACGCCCGACAAGTAGTCTGGTTCTCAGAGCATGAAGGACCGCCGCCGCAACCTCCTCACCCTGCTGATCGTCCTCGGCCTGTTCGCGGGCTCCCTCGTCGTGATCGCGGCCAAGCCGACGCGTCTGGGCCTCGATCTCAAGGGCGGCGTGGAGCTCGTCTACGAAGGCAAGCCCACCGCGCAGTCGAAGGTGACCCCCGAAGCGCTCGAACGCGCGATCAACATCATGCGCAAGCGCGTGGACCGGCTGGGCGTGTCCCAGCCGGAAATCCAGCGCTCGGGCTCCAAGGAAATCGTCGTCGCGCTGCCCGACGTCAGCAACGCCTCCCGCGCCCAGGACGAGGTGGGCAAGACGGCCCAGCTCCAGTTCTATGACTGGGAGAAGAACGTGATCGGCCCCGAAGGCAAGCCCGCGCCGACCGAACCCACGGTCACGGGCGGCCAGCAGGCGGGTGCGGCGCAGTTCGGGCTGCCCCAGTACCAGGCGGTGCTGCGAGCGGCCAAACGCTCGCCGCTGCTGCGCGGCACCACCTACGAGCACGGCTGCACGCCCGCGCAGGTCAACGGCTGCCTCTACGGCAGCTGGTACCTGCTCGACACCAAGCACGAAAAGATGCTCTGCAAGACCGGCGGCCCGATCTGCCCGTCCGAGGAAACCGAACGCAACCTGTACAGCGAAAACTACATACCGCCCGCCGGCTTCACGCCCAAGGCGGTGCGCGTGAACCCGGGGACGATTCTCGTGCAGGCGCGCCCCGTGGAAAGCAACGCGGGCAAGGTGATCAAGCGATCGCCGAACAGCTTCTACGTGCTCAATGACGAGCCCGTGCTGGGCGGCAACGACGTGACCAACCCACAGCAGGGCTTCGACGAAGGCGCCGGCGGAACCGGCCAGCCGAACGTCACATTCGGCTTCACCTCACACGGCAAGAGCGTCTTCGAACAGGTCACCAAGGAAATCGCCCACCGCGGCCAGGAAGCGCAGCTGCCCGGCGTGGGCCACGAAGCGGCGCAGCAGCACTTCGCTGTCGTGCTCGACAGCCAGCTGATCACGACGCCGTCGATCGACTTCAGCAAGTACCCCGAAGGCATCGACGCCGCCAACGGCTCGCAGATCTCCGGCGGCTTCACGATCTCCTCCGCCCAGGAACTCGCCGACGAGCTCCAGTCCGGCGCGCTGCCGATCAAGCTCGTGCTGATCTCCCGCTCGCAGGTCTCCGCGACGCTCGGCAAACAGGCCCTCAACCAGGGCCTCGTGGCCGGCCTCGTGGGCTTCGCCGTGGTGTGCCTGTTCCTGCTGTTCTTCTACCGCGTCCTCGGCGCCATCGCCGTCGGCGGCCTGATCATCTACAGCGTCTACTACTTCGCGCTGATCAAGCTGATCCCGATCACGCTCACACTCCCGGGCATCGCCGGCCTGATCCTCACGATCGGCATCGCCGCCGATGCGAACATCGTGATCTTCGAGCGCGTTAAGGAGGAGATACGCGGGGGGAGATCCGTGGTCTCCGGCATCGCCACGGGCTACAAACGGGGCTTCGCCGCGATCATCGACGCGAACGTGGTCACGTTCATGACCGCCTTCATCCTGTTCGCGCTGGCAACGGCCGAAGTCAAGGGCTTCGCGCTCACGCTGGGCATCGGGACGCTCGTCTCGCTGTTCACCGCCGTGCTCGCCACGCAGGCCGCGCTCGGGACGATGGGGCAGTCGCCCCTGGTGACACACCCGTCCGCGCTCGGCGCCGGGCGCGGGCACCGCAACTGGACGTTCGACTTCATGGGCGCGTCGAAGTGGTTCTTCTCGCTGTCGGGCACGATCTTGCTGATCGGGGCGCTCGCGATCGGCGGCAAGGGCCTCAACTTCGGCATCGACTTCAAGTCCGGCACGCGCATCAAAACCGCGTTCGTGAGGACCGCCACCGAGGCCCAGGTCTCCGAAACGCTGAGCGCCGCAGGCGTGCACAACGCGCTGGTCCAGAAGATCACCGACGCAAGCGTCGGCGGGGCGGGCTTCCAGATCTCTACGAAGACGCTCGGTCCCGAAGGCGTCAAGAAGGTGCAGGCGGCGCTCGATACGAAGTTCGGGCGCGGGAGCGTGGCCGGCACGAAGGACTTCGCCTCGACGTCCATCGGGCCGACGTTCGGGAAAACGGTGGCGAACAGCGCGGTGATCGCGATCATCGCGTCGCTGCTGGTGATCTCCGCGTACATTGCGCTGCGGTTCGAGTGGAAGTACGCCGTGCCCGTGCTGATCGCGCTGATGCACGACCTGCTGATCACAGCCGGCGTCTATTCGCTGACGGGACGCGAAGTGACGACGGCGACCGTGGCGGCGCTGCTGACGATCCTCGGGTATTCGCTCTACGACACGATCATCGTGTTCGATCGTGTGCGCGAGAACGTGCCGCGAATGCCGCGCGGGGCGTTCTCCCAGATCGTCAACCGCTCGATGTCCGAGGTGCTGACGAGATCGCTGGCCACGAGCTTCTGCACGCTGCTGCCCGTGACCGCGCTGTTGCTCTTCGGCGGGGAAACGCTGAAGGACTTCGCCTTCGCGCTGCTGATCGGGATCGCCTCCGGCGCCTACTCATCGATCTTCATCGCCTCGCCCGTGCTGACGCATTGGAAGGAGCGCGAGAGCACCTACCGCAGCCGCCGCGCGCGGATCGTGCGCGAGTTGGGGCAGGTCCCCGCCTACGCCACGACCGTCGCGGGCGCGCCAGAGGACATCGAGCCCGAGAAGCCGCGCGGCAAACGCAACCGGCGCGGTCGGCTCACCGCCCCGGAGGAGCCCGGCGCGCAGCTCTCGCGCGACGAGTTCAAGGAACTCGTCGCCGACCTCGACGTCGAGCAGGATGGCGGCGGCACGCCGAAGGCGGCGCCCGGCCGCGGCCGGCGGGCGGGCGCGACGCAGGCGACCCCCACGGCGGCTCCGCCGGAGCCGCCCGCGGCCCCCGAGCGCGACCCCGCAGCCGATCTCACCCCCGAGGACCTCGTGCTCAAGGAAGACCCCAAGGCCCGCCAGAAGAGCCGCAGGCCACGCAACCGCAAACACGGGAGGGCTCGCTGATGGGCATGCTCGGCTGGGTCATGCTGGGCCTCGCGATCTGGCACTTCACGATCTTCCTGCCCGATCACTTCTGGGGCGGCATCGTGGGCGCGTTCGTGGGCTCGCTGATCGGCGCGATCTTCTCTGGCCTGATCATCTACGGCGTGCAGGTCTCCGCGCTCCGGATCCCGGGCGAGAGGGCTACGGACATCGCCGTCGTCCTCTACGCGGTCCCGGGTGCGTTGATCGGGATGGCGCTCGTGTACGCGGAGGGCATCCGCCGCGAACGCCAGGCCGCCGTCGCCGGCGTGGCCGGCGTCCCGCCCGCCTAGCTCCAGATCGGAAGAGCGTCGTGTAG